>Ga0210403_10001656_pt1 | contig 20937 bp, 8 predicted proteins | sample IncBWC19MmetaG_FD_150863 | JGI IMG/M metagenome (GOLD analysis project Ga0210403, IMG submission 150863) | Forest soil microbial communities from Barre Woods Harvard Forest LTER site, Petersham, Massachusetts, United States - Inc-BW-C-19-M | ecosystem: Environmental > Terrestrial > Soil >... | reverse complement strand
GCACATGCCCCCATGGTCTGATAGTTGCCCTCTTTGATCATGGCGGCCCCGAAAAAAAATGCAGTCTTGTTGATGGGACCTCCCATGTCGAAGGCAATCATCGCACCGAGAATCAGAGCCAGCACCACCCCGTTTCCCGTACCCATCGCCATCAGCCCGCTGTTGGCGCGCGACATCAGAAGCGCGATTGGTACCCCCAGCACCTTCAGCATCACGACCCCGATCAGCCCACCCGAAAGGATGGGAATCACGAGAATGGGCATGATCGGACGAAGGTGCTTCCATACTGGAACCTTCTTCAACATCTGCACCACGTAGCCGGCGAGCAAACCGGCCAGGATTGCTCCGAGAAATCCCGCCTTAACTTGATCGGAAAGGTATCCGCCGAGAAATCCCGGGACCAGTGCGGGCTTACCGCCGATGGAGTAAGCGATATATCCAGCCAGCACGGGCAACATCAACGTGAAAGCTGCCGTTCCGATGTCAAGAATGAGCTTGAGCCGGGGCGCATTCGAAAAATCCGGTCCCGCGGGAGTCATTGGCGCAAACGCAATTGCACATGCGATCAGGATGCCTCCGCAGGCGATGAATGGGATCGCATACGAAACCCCCGTCAACAAATGCTGCCGAAGGTGCTTGAGCAGTTCAGGCATCGGTGTCCTTGGTTACGAAGAGAATTTCGTGCATTGTAGCCGCAAAGTCGCCCATCCGCTCGTTGAAGCTATAGCTCTCGATGCTGATTGCCCTTCCGAACGCAGCCCGGCATTCGCTAAAGAGGTGGCTCCGTAGTATGTGTGATTAGTCCTAATCCCGAAACAGGAGAGATGGAACGTTTGTTGCACTCAGGTAACCTTTCCGATTTGTCTTGTTGGTTGCCGCGCCCAGGGCTCCCGAGACTTCCGCCAGCCGTTTTCGCACCGATCCGGTCCGAGCTATTTGCCGGGAGCGCTCGCTGCGCGGTACTGGGTGGGCGTGATTTTGCAGGTCTTCTTGAAGACCCGGCAGAAGTAGGCAGTGTCGTTGTAACCGCAATCGAAGGCGATCTCCTTCAGAGTCAGGCTATAGGTCTGCAGCATGAACTTGGCTCGATTCACCCGTACCAGGTTCAAATAATCGTTGAAGCGCATGAAGCCTTCCTTGCGGAATAAACGCGAGATATGGTTCGGGGCCAGACCAAAGTGGTGCGCCACACTCTCCCGCGTGATCTGACTCTGAAAGTTCTCCTGCACGTACAAACAGAGTGACTCATAGGTACGAATCGCCTTCCGCGGGGGATGCTGATGAGGAGACTTCAACAGCCGGAGACAGGCGTGCAGCAGGGATTCTGTCAGGAGTCGGGCGAGTGGACCTTTGACGTGGTCCGCCGCCAGTACCATCAGCGCGGCCAGAATACTGTGCGTAGGGACATCATAGCCGCCCTGCACGCTCGTCTTCAGCGCAGCGGCGGGTGACTGGGTATCTCCCTTATGACGCACCAGGCTGATGCCGATCTGCTTTGCGCCAAACAGGACGGTGAGGGCCTCGACGTGCGCCGACCAATCCGGCTTGTTCCAGGCGTGATCGGGGATAAAAACGGCGTGGCCGCGAACGGGTTGGATCGTTTCCACCCGTCCGCTGCGTGCGATCTCCATGGTGTGACATCCCGTGAGTGGGATCGAAAGGCGTGGGAAATTAGTCACGTAGGCCAGCGCGGGCGGGGGGGTGCTGCCGTCGCCAAAATGCACCTGGCGGATCTTTACGCTGCGCAGATACTCTTCCAGTTCGCGAAGGATAATCCGATTCGCCGGGAGAGTTGTACCCTTTATTCGATCCGCCTGCCGTTTCACAGAACGTTACGTTAGTCCAATTAATGTTAAATGTCTACTATATCCTTTTGCGCCCTGAATCCACCATACTCCCCCACCGTGCGCGGTCTTACTGATTTAAATACCAGAGCAGTCTCGTGTGCCCGACCGACCGCGCCAGGCAGGGTGTGCATGGCCAATTCCGAGCGAGGTGCGCAATGAACGGTAAAGTGTTGGTCCTCCCTCTAGTTCTCGCAGTCACGCTCGTGTTTACAGCTTGCGGCAGCGGCTACGACAACCCTCCAGGCACCGGGACTGGAACGCTCACGGTGCAAATGGTTCAGGCGCCGCCGGCGGCGATCGTGGCGGGCGGCGCTGCGGGGATTGTGGCCACCGTACTGTACGACAGCAAGAACGGCGGGGTGAACTGGAGTTGTACTCCGGTTGGGGCCTGCGGTACGTTCAGTCCCGCCTCGACCGCGTATCAAGTCGCAACGCTTTATACCGCGCCGACTTCCGGTCCTGCGGGCGCTCTGAACGTGCCCGTTACGATTACCGCAACTTCAGCTACAGACAGCACGCAGTCCGCGAGTGCCACAACGATCGTACAAGTCGCCACCCCCGCGTTGTTGACCGGGCAGTATGCGTTTGTTCTTGAAGGATACGCGTCGTTCGGCATGGTTGGCAGCGTCACTTTGGATGGAAACGGAAACATCGTCAGTGGCGAGGCTGACGCCTCGGCCAATGGATTCTATTCGACCGTGCCCTCGATCACCGGAACGTACACGCTCGATCCTACGGGGCACGGAACGTTGGCATTTTCCCTGAACAACACCAGTTGCTGTGGCACGTTCGCCCAAACCCACTCCATCACGTGCGTCTCAACTTCGGCTGCGACCGGACTGTGCTCCCATCTCCTGATTTCCGAGGCCGATCAGTTTAACGGGCTCACGATCGGCGGCGTCGGCAGCATGGATCTACAAACCGCAGGCCCGAGTTTTTCCGCGGCCCAGGTGTCTGGCGGCTATTCCTTCACCTTGATCGGATTCAGTGCGGCTGCCGTCAAGGCGGCAGGAGGCACCGGTCTGAATGGAACTTGGGGCGGTATCTTTACCGCCAACGGCGGATCGGTTATTAGCGGCGGCATCTTCGACACGAACACGGCAGGCGGGGCGCCCGGTTATAGCTCCACCCCATTCACCGGAACATTTACGCCGCCTGACACCAACGGGAGAGGCACGCTGACATTTACCACCAACGGCGGCACGACCTACGCCTACTACATTGTGACCCCGGAAGTATTGCGACTCACCTCCATGACAAACCTTGGCTATGCCGGCAATACCGGCAGCGCGTACGGGCAGGGCACGGTGGGTACGACCAATGCCGCGCTCACCGGAGGATTCGTGTTCGGGGACCTCGGTTTCGACGTGCCCGGGAATGCAATGGGGGCCGCTGGAGAGTTCACCACGGATGGCAACGGAAGCATCACGACCGGCATCATGGATCTCAATGATTCGGGAAACTCCGGAACCCTGGATTTGGGGCTGTCCTGGGCCGCGTCCACATATTCCATCTCTGGCAGTCCGCGCGGGACCGTCACAGGGCCGTCGGGTCAGACCTATAACGTCTATCTGACCGATCCTAATCTGAACCTGCTGGATCCCAACAACAGCAGCGGAGGCGGAGGCGCTTTATTCCTGGAGACCGACGCCACCTTCAGCGCGATTGGCACGCTCGTGCCGCAGCCGAGTCCGGCATCCGCAATCCTGGACGGGCCATACGGCCTCCTTCTCTCAGACCAGAACAGCCCCGCAAACTCTGACGGCGGCTTCGTCGGCGACTTTGTGGTAGCCCCAGGAGCGGGCACGTTCACTGGTGAGGGCGCCTTTCAGGGTCAGGGTCCCGGCAACGCGACACTGATCGTGGGCCCCGTGGCCGGCGCCTTCACGGCGGACAGCAATAATTCGGGTCGCTTGACCGGAACGATCACTACGACGCCGGCGTTCCCTAACGGTGCGCTCGCCGGCACTACGCCCGGAACGGAGCTGGTTTCTTTCTACCTCGCCAACGGTTCCCAGGGATTCATCGTGGAAACCGACACTGGCGCTCCTGCGACTGGATTAGTGGAGGCGCAAGATCCGGCGAGTTCCGGCGCGAGAGCGGCGAAGCGACTCCATGTGCCGCAAGTTCGCCCCTCTGGGCTGGGGGACGCGCAACATGGTCATCCGAGCGAGCCACGATAGTCGAGCTTCGGGAAGCGGGTTGAAAAATTTCAGGAGGACGTCAATGACAGGTCCGTCGAAGTTCAAAATTGATGATCGTCGCGGGATGTGCCGGCTCGGCGCGGCGTTCGGTTTGGCCGCGTGCCTCCTGTTGCTGGTTAATCCGCAGCGCTCGCTGGCCCAGGAATTCCGCGCCACGCTGACGGGAACGGTCACCGACGTCTCCGGTGCAGTTGTATCGAAGGCCGAGGTAACGGCAACCAACGTGGAAACCGGATCGACCTACACGGCCAAGACCAGTGACGCCGGGGTTTATTACATTCCCTATGTCGTGCCCGGCACCTACACCGTGAAGGCCAGTGCTAACGGCTTCAAGACCGCGATCCAGGACAAGGTTCTGTTGCTCGCGGGAAAGTATTTCGGTCAGAACTTTACGCTGCAGGTTGGCGCCGCCGCCGAGAACGTGGAGGTTACGGCAGCGCCTCCCATGCTTGAGACGGCGAACGGATCAGGCGGAACCATTCTGGATGAGCGCACGCTGCAGAATGTCCCCGTCACCGGCCGACAGGTTTACAACCTCATCGGCACCACGCCGGGCAGCCAGTTCACCGGCAGCTCCCAGCGCAGAGGGTGGGACAACGACAACGCGTACATCATGGGTGGTGGAGTCGATCCCACGGGACAGGACAACACTGGTAACTCCGGTGGATTTAATCAATTTACCCTCAACGGCACGAACATCACGCAGCAGATTAGTTACGGCAATCAGGGAGCCGGGACCTGGAACGTTTCCCCCACGCTTGACTCGGTGCAGGAAGTCAACGTGATGACCGACACCTACGATGCCCGGTATGGTCGAACTACCGGCGGCACCGTGAATGTGGTGACGAAAAACGGGACCAACGCTTTTCATGGCGAGTTAGTGGAGAGCTACAAAGATGGCAGCCTGTTCGACGCCAACACCACAACCAACGTCTTCATCTCAGGACTACCCACGCAACAGCAAGTGGAGAACCAGTTTGGCGGGACAGTGGGCGGTCCAATCAAGAAGAACAAGATATGGTTCTTTTATGGGTTTGAAGGGTATCGTCAATCGCTTACAGGTACGGTGACGGGGGACGTACCCCCCGCTTATCTACGCCCGGGCTACGTCTCTACCGCGTACCCAAATGGCAATCCAGGGGTTGATTTTGGGCTCGTCGCCGGTAACATTTCCAGCGGTAACGCAGGCGCCCTCGACCCTGGGTTGATCAGCGGGGGCGCGCAAATCGACAAGTATCTGCTCTATGGCCTTACGTTATACCAGCCCGGCGACAGCACCAACTCCAGCAATCCGAACAATGCGGTGTGCGGTCAATTTGCCACGGGGGCAGTTGGACTTCCGCCGAGCGCGTGTAACAACGGCACGAACCTTATCAACAACGTGAATTCGTTTAATGGAGGGACGAACGGCGGTCCCTTGCTTCCCGCTTCCGAATTCAACAACACAGCTCTGCTGATGCTGAAGGCAGGGTACATTCCGCTTCCCAACATTAAAGGTGCGGAAAACTATATCGGTGGATTCGGAGAACCAGCGAACTATTTCGCGCCGGCGCCGGATTTCACGACCTACAACCAGCACATGATCCGCGTGGACTACAACACCAGCGAGAAGACTAAATGGTACAGCTTCTTTGGCATGCAGCGTGGCCATGAAAACCGCAACCAGAACGGTATGCCCGGGCTATTGGCCAACGGCGTTTTCTTTCAGCGCGACAGCTATACGGCGACCGAGGATATGACTCACATCTTCTCGCCGACATTGCTCGGCGATTTCAAACTGTCGCTCAGCCGGCTGCAGAACAAGAATCCGAACGGCATCATCGCGGATGCAAAGCCCGGTAGCACGATCGGAATCAACATCACGCCACCCCCGGTGACCACTCTCCAGGACGTGCCGGAGATTCGCATCAACGGGTTCCCAGACCCAGACAACAGCGGCAACGGGCCCATTTTCGGGAACCAGAACGATAAGGAAGCATCCACCAACCTGGCGTTGGACGCGGATATTACCAAGTCGATGGGGGCCCACAATCTTCACTTCGGGGGTGGGATCTCCTACTACACCTACGGAAATCCCATCAACGGTACGGTGACCAATAATGCCAATGGAGCGTTTGCGTTTAGCGGCGAGTGGACGCGATTCGACCCACTGAACGCCAACTGCTATCAGCCCACAAGTGTGGGCCTCACTCCAACTGCGGCATGCAGCGGTGTTTACGCTCCGAATGGTTTTGGCTGGGCGGATTTCCTGCTTGGCCTGCCCAGCAGCGGCAACGTCAATTGGAATGATTCACTGTTTGATTACCAGCCGATCTGGAACCTGTATTTCCAGGACGACTGGAAGATCAACCATCGCCTGACCGTCAATCTCGGTTTGCGTTACGACGTGCAGATAGGGCTGAAGGAGCGCTATAACGAACTGCCTCGCGGCTTCTGTGAAACCTGCGTGAACCCCATTACATCGGACGGCGTTTATCAGGCCAACGTCGCCAACGCCGGCAATGTTGCGGCCTGGCAAGCTGCCGGTATCAACACCGGCGCTCTATCCCAGGTTCTAGGCACGATTGCTCCCGCTGGCCAGAATGGAAACGCAAAGAGTGCCTACAACACAGACTGGGGCAACATTGCTCCCAGGGTCGGCTTCGCGTACGCGATCGACCCTAATACTGTGGTTCGCGGAGGCTGGGGATTTATGTACGGAGGCGGGCTGGAGGGTGGTTCGCCAATCGGGTATCAGCAGCAGACAAACTATCTAGAATCCACCAACGGCAACCCTGATCCCAACCAAGGCGGAGCCGCACCCGGAACAACTTCCGCCGGTCCCTACGGAGTGGGCACGCCATTTCCGTCAAGCCCCGCTTATCCATTGGGGCTGCAACCGCCAGTCGGCGCGGCTGGCCTCGCCTTGGCAGGTGTGGGCAGCGGCGGTTTGCAGGTCGACAGTCCTTTGCGGAAGATTCCCCGCACGCAGGTCATGTCGTTGGGCGTGCAACGCGCACTACCCGGCCAAATCGCGCTCGACGTGCATTTTGCCGCCAACTACACCAGCCGTTTGCGCGCTACGCTCTGGGATAACGGCGTTATCACCTATCCTCAGTTGCAGTACGCGTTGGCGCAAGGCAGCTCGGTTTATAGCAAACAGCTGCCCAACCCCTACTACGGAGTCTTCTCGGAATCGTTTCCCGGGGGTTGCGGGCAGTCGACAACCATCCAGGCACTGGCCTTATTGTTGCCCTGGTCGCAGTACTGCGGTACGAACGGAAGCGCCCCTCCGGTCGGAGTCTACAACGCGCCCATTGGCAAGAATTGGTACAACGGCCTGGAAGTGAAACTGACCAAGCATACTTCCCGCGGCCTGACCGTCAACGTCGCCTACACGTGGTCGAAGAACATGGACGGCAGCGGGTATCAGAATGGCTATCCCTATCAGGACGCCAACGAAGTGCACTGGATTTCGCAATTTGATCGTACTCACGTTCTGGCGGTGACAGGCGTTTACGACCTGCCCGTCGGGAAGGGCAGAACGTTTCTTGCGGCTGCGCCTCGGGCCTTGGACTACGCGCTGGGCGGCTGGACGCTGGGTTGGTCCTTCGCCGCCCAGAGTGGCACGCCACTCGGCATCAACAACGGCTTCAACTATAGTTGCCCGTTTGCATCCCCGAACGGAACTTCGGTGAAGCAATGGCTCAATCCTGCGCTTACGTCATCGACTTGCTTCAGCAGCGTGCCGCATATCGGGGGCTCCGGATTTACCTACAACACCACTCCCAGCGATATCACGGCGGTGCGCAATCCCACCGTCCCGAATCTGGATCTCTCTCTGCAGAAGAGCTTCAAGATCACCGGAAAAATCAGCTTCTCGTTGCGCGGAGAGGCCTTCAACGCGCTCAACTCCGTGTTGCTGGGAGGGCCGGACAATTCCCCGACGGATGGAGTTGCCAGTCCGTTTACCAACGGGACAACGGGCAAGACTTACTGGACGGGCTTTGGAACGATAAGCCCCAACCAGGATAATTTCCCCCGAAACCTGCGGGTGACAGGAAAGATCATTTTCTAGTTTCTAGCAGCGGGCAGTCACGAATGGAGAGTTCGATTATGCGCGACTTACACCTTCGAGCGAAGCAGGAGGAAAGAAGCATGAATCCACGAGGAAGCGCGTCGTTCGTATTGCTCTTGCCGGTGACGGCGTTGGTTCTGGTGCTGCTCGTCATGCCCGGGCTGGCGCATGCGCAAAACGTGCAGGTGGATCTGTCCGCAACTTCGGCCCTCTGCAGCGGACAGGAGTGTTTCAATACCGCTGGCCTGTTCAACACTGGAGTCCAGTTTCTGGGCACCAACGGCATGGACAACGGCAACAATTGCACCCCAACCGCGCCGTACACGAACTGCCCGGACGCATACTCCGCGAATCAGTTGGGATTGTCGACGAGCACGCCTCCCACATTGATGCCGCCATCGCTGAACGTGCCGTTCAACTTTGGAACGGTAAACACGGCAAGCTGCGGCCCCGCAACCGGCGTTTCCTGCACCTTAAATGTCGTGAACTACACTACGGGCGGGATCGCAATCACCCTTCCTCCGACACAGCAAGCGGTTTACTCGACGGTGATTGTTCTGGGTACTGCGGTGAATGGACACCACTCTGGGTCAGTAACGGCGACCTACTCGAGTGGACCCACCACGGTGTTCACTCAGACGTTCAGCGACTGGTGCGGATTCGGTGGGAATTCGTACGAGTCCATCGCGGTTGGCGGGATCAACCGTATTAACTCAGACGGCACGCTGAACGGCGCGAGTTGCAATCTGTATGCGTACACCTATCCGGTAGATTTCACCAGGACTCTCACGGGACTCACGTTGACGGACGGGGATGGTTCGGGCGCAATGTTTGCGCTAGCCATTACCCTGAAGCCGCCGACCTACACGATTGACGGAGGGACGGCAAACCCAGCGTCGGTTACCGCAGGCACTTCCGCCACTTCAACGGTCACGGTGAACCCGCAGCCCGGCTACGTGGGCACGATCCAACTGTCTTGCGCCATTTCGCCCACAATTCAGTCCTCGGCAGCGGCCATGGCGCCAACGTGCGCTCTTAGCCCAACCTCAGTGGACGTGACCGCTGGCGAGGCTGCGCCCCCTACCACCACTCTAACTTTCACTTCCGCCAAACCAGCGAGTGCGGCATTGGAGCTGGCGCGGAACATCTTCTATGCGTTATGGCTGCCGGTCCCCGGGCTCGCGCTGATCGGAGTCGGATTCCGTTCTCGAATTTCGCGGCGGAAACACGTGTTGGGATTCTTGCTGCTCGGGCTGTTGCTGACTGCCCTGGTCGCCGCTCCGGGCTGCGTGAGCTATACGCATCTCGGCAATGTCGGAACTCCTCCCGGACAGTACACGGTTTCCATTACCGGAGTCGACGCCAACGGACTGAGTCAGGCCAGTAATCCGTCGGGTACGACGAACACGGTCACCGTGACGGTGACGGAAAACTAAGTACTCTCTCAGATAGTGCGCCCCGGAGACTGGGAACCATGAACAGTTCCGCTAGATTTCTAGCTTTTGTGCGGGTCTGGTGTGCCCTGCTGGCCTTGTTCCTTTCGACGTTCCTTTCGACGGCGCAGGCGCAGGAGCAGGACCGGCAAGAACTCCAGAGCCATGTGTCTGCGCCCGCTGGCGCGAAACTGATCGGCCGCATGCCCGGCTCGCAGCGCTTGAGTCTGGCCATATCACTGCCGCTGCGCCATGAAGACCAGCTTGCCGGTCTGCTGCAACAACTCTATGATCCGGCCAGCCCGAAGTACCGTCAGTTCCTGACGGTGCAACAGTTCACCGAACAGTTTGGGCCCAGCGTGGTTGACTATCAGCGGGTGATCGGTTTTGCGCAGTCGCATGGCTTGACCGTGACCCACACATTTCCCAATCGCCTGGTGGTCGATGTGACCGGCACCACGGCCAATATTGAGCAGGCATTTCAGGTACGAATGCAGATCTACCAGCACCCAACCGAAAACCGCACGTTCTACGCTCCCGATGTCGAGCCCACAATTGAGTCGGGATTTCCGGTTCTGAGCGTTGTGGGTTTAAGCACCTCCAGCCTTCCCCACCCGATGTTGAAAAGAGCTCTACCCAACGATCGAGTGCACGGCCAAACCACGGGCTCTGGACAAGGCGGTGAGTTTCTTGGCAGCGATATGCGGACCGCCTATGGCGGAGGCACATCGCTCAATGGCGCGGGGCAGGTTGTGGGCCTGATTGAATTAGGCCCGTACCGCCTTAGCGACGTTACTAGCTATTTCACGACTCTCGGTCAGCCCTTGAATGTTCCGATCGTAAATGTGCTGGTGGGCGTCAACGGAGTGTGTGGCGTTGGTTGCGACGATGGCGAGGAGGTCATCGACATCCAGCAGGCGATATCAATGGCGCCCAACCTTTCCGGGCTTCTGGTTTATGAAACCAACGGTCCCAGCACGGACGCGCTCAGCGCATACGCCCAGGCTGCTTCCGACAACATTGCCAGGCAACTCAGCATTTCGTTTGGGTGGGGAGACGTCCCAGGCTCGACCACAGGAAAAGCTTACGAACAAGTGTTCGAAGAGTTAGAGGCACAAGGCACGAGTTCCTTCGTGGCTTCGGGCGACGCCGGAGCGAGCCTGTCGGGCGGGTACCCGGGCAATAGTCCGAACATCACTGACGCAGGAGGGACGGATCTGACCACGGGAGCGGGCCAAGTCTGGTCTTCGGAGTCGGGATGGATCGGCAGCGGCGGGGGATGGAATGTGCAGTCCCCGATTCCCACTACGCCGACCTATTCGTGGAACCAGGGTCCAGCCATCAACACCTCGAATGGAGGCGATCCCAACTACCGCAACATTCCCGACGTCTCCGCGGAAGCCAACACGGACAACTTTTTCTGCGCCAACGGTTCGTGCCAGGGAGGAATTGGCGGAACCAGTCTGGCCGCGCCGCGCTGGGCCGCGTTTGTGGCGCTCATCAATCAGCAGGCCGCGGCCAATGCTACTGCGACGGGCAATGCCAGCCTCGGCTTTCTGAATCCAACCATCTACGCACTGAGCAGCGGAAATTACGCCAGCGATTTTCACGACATTACTACCGGCAACAATGCCACGACTACGACTTGTAGCGTCGGCAGCCTCGGCTGTCTTCCCAGCGGCGTGGAAGGGTTCGACGCGGTCACCGGATTTGATCTGGTCACAGGATGGGGCAGTCCGAAGGGACCGACGATTTTCGACTCCCTTTTCCCGACGACGACGAATGCAAATTTCTCGATGTCCGCCGCACCGAGTACGATACCGCTCACCGCAGCGGGAAACGGCGGCACCAGTTCGATCAGCGTGACCGCGCTACATGGCTTCAGTGCTGCAACAAACTTAACTGCAGTCATACCGGGCACCGGCTCGCCGAGTTACGCGCCGGCAGGTCTGACGGCGAATCTCAGCGCGACTTCGATTCCCTCCGGCGGCACTCCGGTGACGCTCACGGTCGGGACGACCAGCGCAACGCCCGGCGGTACCTACCAGATCGCGATCGTCGGCACTAGCGGCGGACTGACTCAGACGGCTTATTTGACAGTGGAACTGCCGGCCTTCGTGGGACTCAGCGCAACTCCAGCCGCGGGAATATCGGTGAACCAGAGCGGAAGCGCAAGCGCCACCATCACCAGCACGCTGATCAACGGATTCAATGGCACCGTGAATCTTTCCGCAACTGGTCTGCCGAGTGGAGTGACGGCATCGTTTACGCCGGTCAATGCGACCACCACCACAGCGACATTTACTGCGAGTGCCACGGCTGCGCTGACCGGATCGGGCACTCCTGCTACGGTTACGATCACTGGCTCCGCGTCCGGCTCCGCCTCCCGACAGACGGCCGTGAAGGTGTTTGTAAATCCTGCGGCCAGCGGTGGTTCCGGGACAGCGGTGGATTTGTCCTCGGCCTACAACGTGTCTGCCGTCTACACCGATGCGGATGAGAGTGCCATCACCACGGGCCTGGATGGCGTTGGCTTTGCCTTTTCCGCGAACCTTCTGAACGCAGGGGCCGACGTTAACGGCGTGCAGTTCACCTTCGGATCCGCGAATCAGCCGAATGCGGTTTTCGGTACGGGCTCGCCCATAGCTTTGCCCGCAGGGAACTTCGCGACGTTGCAGTTGCTCGCCACCGGAATCGAAGGTAACCAAGCCGCGCAAACGGTCACGGTGACTTACACCGATAACAGCACGTCGCAGTTCACCCAGAGTTTCAGCGATTGGTGCAGTCACCTCAACGGCGGTGGCTGCACCAGCACCGGAGGCAATTCCGGCGAGTCGGTTGCCGTCGCCATGCCTTATCGCGACAGTGCGAGCGGGCCGGATGATCGTGTCTTCTACCTCTACCACTATTCTTTCGCCCTCAACTCCAGCAAGACGGTGCAGAGCGTGACCTTGCCCAATAACCGGGATGTGGTTGTGCTGGCCGCGACCTTGACGGCTCCGCCGCCGAGTTATTCGCTGTCGGCGGGAACGGCGAATCCCGCGTCGGTGAATGCCGGTAGCTCGGCGACCGCAAGCGTGACGGTGACTCCAGCCAACGGTTATACGGGTAGCGTCACGTTATCGTGCAGCATCTCCCCAGTCGTCAGCGGAGCGGATGCGCCAACCTGCTCGTTTGGAAGCACGAGCCCGGTTGCGATCACCGGCGCTGCGGCCGTTAATGCCACGCTGACCTTCACGACCGTTGCGCCACCGGCAAAAGCTACGTTCCGCCGCGCTGCGAACGGGCCCGCGCTGGCCCCACCATCGCAGGGAACTTCACGAAGTTCGGGCACCTTGCACGCGGCGTGGATCATTATTCCGGGGCTGGCGTTGATCGGTCTAGGATTCAGTCCCCGGGGATCTCGGCGGCAGAAGTGCATGAGTTTCGCACTCATCTCGATCGTGTCCACCTGTCTGATCATTCTCCCAGCTTGCGGCGGTGGATCCAGCGGGGGCGGCGGAGGTGGCGGTTGTTCAACCGTGCCGAGCATTCCGACTGGGTTGGCAGCGTCTGCAACCACGAGTTCAGCGACAACTCTGACCTGGACGGCGTCCACGGCGAGTTCGGGATGCAGCGTGACGGGCTACACCGTCTATCAGAACGGAACCTCGATTGCGACCACCACCAGCCCAACCTACAACGTGACCGGTCTGACCGCGTCGACGCAGTACGCCTTTTCGGTTGCGGCGAGCGATTCGGATGGAGCGTCGGCCCAGACCACAGCGGTCGACGTCACGACTCTCTCCAATGGAACCCCGTCGGGAACTTATACCATTACGATTACCGGCAAGGACGCTAACGGGGTCGCTCAAACTGGGAATGCTCCTGCCGTCACCGTTACCGTCAACTGAGGGGCGGAGTGGAACAAAAAATCTCTGGAGAATAGCGATGCTACGGTTTTGCAAGACGGTTGCAGCGGTTTCTGCTGCCTGCCTCCTGCTCGCGAGTGCTCGCGCGCAGACCACCGAAAAGCCCGACCTCGGCAAACAGCCAACCCTCTACGTCGTCGGCTACGCTCACCTCGATACCGAGTGGCGATGGGAGTATCCCCAGGTGATCGACGAATACATTCGCAAGACCATGGAGGACAACTTCACCCTGTTCGACAAATATCCGCACTACGTTTTCAACTTCAGCGGCGCCAATCGTTACCGCCTCATGAAGGAATATTTTCCCGCCGACTTCGCCAAAGTAAAAAAGTATGTCGACGAAGGCAGGTGGTTCCCCGCGGGATCGTCGATGGAAGAAGGCGATGTGAACGCGCCCAGCGCCGAAGGAATCATCCGCCAGATTCTTTACGGAAACGAATGGTTTCGGAGAGAGTTCGGCAAGGCCAGCGCGGAGTACATGCTGCCCGATTGTTTCGGATTTCCCGCATCGTTGCCCACCATTCTCGCGCACTCGGGGGTGAAGGGATTTTCGACGCAGAAGCTAGTGTGGGGATCTTCCGCCAATGCGGGCGGTCCGGAATCTTTGGAGAAGACGCCCGAAGGCACGCCGTTCAACGTGGGCGTTTGGGTGGGACCAGATGGCGAGAGTGTGCTCGCAGGTTTGAATCCCGGGAGTTACAGTGCTGGGATTTACACCGACCTCAGCCAGCCGTTCCCTCCGGCGCAGCCCAGCGCTGCGGCGCAGGACGTTCAGAATAAGATCCAGGCGCTGCGTCCGAAACTGGAAGAAGCTCAGCGCGCTGGGAAGCGTCCCGACAACAAAGACGTCGAGGAATTCATCAGCTTGCGGAGTCAGCAAGAAGCGCTCGCCACGGTCGAGCAAGAGCGCAACCAGCAGCGGCATCAGAATGACTGGGCGGCGCGGGTTGAGCTGAACGGCAAAATCAGCGGCGTGTTCACCGACTACCACTACTACGGTACGGGCGATATTGGTGGAACGCCCAGCGAAGATTCGGTCAAGCGTTTGGAAGCCATCGTGACGCAAGGCACGACGAGCCTGCCAGAGCCAGAGGGATTTCGTTTCCGCGGAGACAGTAATGAAGCGCCGCCGGTGAAGGTTGGCGATGGCCCGGTCCACGTGATTTCTGCGAATGCGGAGCAGATGTTCCTCGACATCACACCCGCGCAGGCTGCCGGACTTCCGCGCTACACCGGAGAAATGGAATTAACCAACCATTCCGCCGGTTCACTGACCTCGCAGGCCTATCAAAAGCGCTGGATCCGGAAAGAAGAATTGCTGGCCGACGCCGCGGAGAAAGCCTCCGTCGCCGCGGAATGGCTAGGCGGGCGACCGTATCCCTTGCAGCGCCTGAATGACGCCTGGACGCTGGCCATGGGCGGCCACTTTCACGACATCGCGGCCGGCACTGCGACCCCCAGGTCGTACGAGTTCGCCTGGAACGATGATGTGCTTGCGATGAACCAGTTCGCGGGCGTTCTCAACAACGCGACTGAAGCCGTTGCTGCAGGCCTGAACACCGAGACCAAAGGGATTCCGCTGGTGGTTTTCAATCCTTTAAACATCGCCCGCGAAGACCTCGTCGAGGCCACCGCGAATTTCCCCGGCGGCATGCCGAAGTCCGTACGTGTGACCGGAGTCGGCGGTGAGGAAGTTCCTTCACAAATTTCAAACGGCAAAGTGATCTTCGTAGCCAAAGTACCCTCCGTCGGCTACGCGGTTTACGATGTGCAGTACGATGTACAGCCCGCCGCAAGCCCGCTTGCTTCGAAGCTGCAAGTGTCGGAAAACTCCATCGAGAACCAGTACTACCGCGTGAAACTCAACGCCGAGGGCGACGTCGCCAGCATTTTCGATAAGTCGATCGGCAGAGAACTGTTGGAATCGCCAGCACGTCTCGCCATTTCCTACGACAACCCGCAGCAGTGGCCCGCATGGAACATGGACTGGGATCAGGAGCAGGCTGCGCCGAAGACCTACGTCAGCGGTCCGCCGAAAATTCGCGTGGTCGAAAATGGCCCAGCACGCGTGGCCGTCGAGATCTCACGGGAGACTGCCGGCTCCAAGTTCGTCCAGACGATCCGGCTCTCCGCCGGCGATGCCGGCAAGCGCGTAGAGTTTGGCAACGCGATCGACTGGAACACAAAAGAGTCGAATCTAAAGGCGACTTTTCCCTTGAAGGCCTCTAATGAAATGGCCACCTATAACTGGGACATCGGCGCCATCGAGCGCCCTACGGCGCAGCCGAAGAAATTCGAAGTCCCATCGCATCAATGGATCGACTTGACCGACATGAGCGGCGAGTTCGGCGCGACCATCCTGACCGACTGCAAGAACGGATCGGATAAGCCGAACGACCACACCATCCGGCTCACGCTGATCCGCACCCCGGGTACGCGTGGCGGATATGCGGACCAGGGCACGCAGGATATCGGACATCACGAATTTGTCTACGGCATCGCCGGACACGCCGCCGATTGGCGCCACAGCCAGACCGACTGGCAAGCCCAGCGCCTGAACGATCCGCTCGTTGCTTTTGAAACGGCAAAACACGCGGGCGTCCTGGGCCGGGAGTTTTCTCTGCTCAAGGTCAGCAATCCGCGGATTCGAATTCTGGCTCTGAAAAAAGCTGAGCACGGTGACGAGATCGTGGTGCGCCTGGTGGAACTCGATGGCAAGCCGCAACCCAACGTCCGCGTCTCGTTCCACTCGCTCGTCAGCGCAGCGCGCGAAATCAACGGGCAAGAGCAGCCTGTGGGAGCGGCGACGGTAACTGACGGATCGCTGGTGACTGAATTCTCTGCTTATCAGCCGCGCACCTTCGCGGTTAGGCTGGCCGCGTCGCCGACCAAAACTGCGCCGATACATTCGCTGCCGGTCACGCTAGCCTATGACCTCGCGACCGCCAGCGACGATGGCACGCACACGGCCGCCGGATTCGACCGCGAGGGCAATTCGCTTCCCGCGGAAATGCTTCCCGCGCAAATTACGTTCAACAACGTCCAGTTCAAACTCGCCTCCGCTAAGACCGGCGTTCCCAACGCGCTGGTGGCCAAAGGTCAGACGATTGATCTTCCCGCGGGCCGGCACAACCGGGTCTATCTTCTTGCCGCTTCAGCAGAAGGCGACCAGAAGGCAACATTCAAGGTGGAAGAAAAGAAAGTTGAACTCAACATCCAGGACTGGGGCGGATTCATCGGGCAGTGGGATGACCGCCAGTGGAGTGCGGGAGACACATCGAGCGACAACTACGGCAGGATGACTGGCCTGACCCCGGCTTACATCAAGCGCGCCGACCTGGCGTGGTACTGCTCGCATCATCACAACGCGGCGGGCGAAAATGTCTCGTATGGCTACTCTTATCTGTTTGCCTATCCCATCGACCTGCCGGCGGGAGCCCGAACCATCACTCTGCCGGACAATGACAAGATCCGAATTCTGGCTCTGTCGGTGGCCGAGGAAAATCCAGAAGTAGAACCGGTGCAGCCGCTTTACGACCTCCTCGCCCCGCCGCCAGCGGGTGCCGACGACTTTGCGCTCCGAACCGCCGCGGACAGCATTTCCATTCTGAAGGGTAGAAGTACAACCACGACCGTCTCGGTAGGTCGCCGCGGCAATTTCAGATCCAGCGTCGCATTCAGTGTGTCCGGACTGCCGGCAGGAGTGACGGCATCCTTCAGCCCCTCCAGCGCTGCGAGAATGAGCAAGATGACGCTGACCGCAGATGACTCGTCGAAGCTCGCGACTTCGACCATCACCATCGCCGGCACCTCGGGCGGAATCTTGCACACGGCGACAGCCGCGCTTACCGTCGGCGCAATCAAGAAAGGGACGGTCGCAGTCGATCTTTCTGCAACCTACAACGCCACCGGCATCCATACCGACGGCTCGCATTTTGCTGCCGCGGCCAGTGCCGACGGCGAAGGTTTCGCCTATTCAAAAGAGGCGCTGGGATTATCGCCGTTATGGGATGGCGTCGAGTTCAATCTCGGACCGGCGAACGCACCGGATGCGGTCACGAGCAAAACCGTCACGCTTCCGCAAGGCAAGTTCGGAACTCTTAACCTTCTCGCCACGGGTGTCGAAGGCGGCCAGGAGTCGCAGGTGTTCACGATCACCTATGCCGATGGCACCTCCTCGTCCGTCACCCAAAGCCTTAGCGATTGGTATGAGCCGGGTAGCTACAAAGGCGAGTCCGAGGCCATCGTCGCGCCCTATCGCCTCGCGGGTGACGGCTCCAAGGACAACCGCTCGTTCTATCTCTATGGTTATTCCTTCACTCTCGACGGCAACAAGGTGGTGCGCAGCATCACTCTGCCCGACAACGAGCATGTGCTGATCTTCGCCATTACCCTCGTTCCTCCGACGTCATAGCAAAGAACAAGGCCCACACTTGTTGCTGCACTAGACCGATGCATGAGACCCATTGTGATCATGGTGTCAACAACGGCACTAAGTTGGCGAGATTCACTAGATCGATTGTGGGAAAAGAAAATCGCTAAGTAGTGCTCGTCAGATCAGCCTCTACTCGGCAACATCTTCGCAATAATGGCGGCCACTGTGCTCGGCTCATGCTGCCCGAGCGTGCCCTCGAGCGTATAGGAGCGCTCGAACGCGTTAGGCCCCGTCACCTTCATCTCCCAGCAGTCGTTGGCTTGCGAGCCAAGGATCACAACCCGCCAGTCTCCGGGACGGTCCGAGAGGACGTGCTCGATCATCGCGATTACATCCCGCCGCGACTCGGCGTCGGCGGTGTTGTGCATTTCCACCGTCACAGGCATAGGCAGAGTCTACGACATTCTCGGGCTGCTGGGCAGACCGGTCGTCCGACAGGCCATCCACAAAGGTAATTAGCCGCGGGGAGCATCGGAGCCAATAATTGAAGAAGCGATGGCGGAATTCATCATTGGAGACAAGGTGTCATCCTACAAAGTGTTCGCTGTCTTCGCGTTTCTGTTGCTGAATGCCGGAGCTGCTTTTTCAGCCGATAAGCTCATTGCCCTTACCTTTGACGACGGCCCGCGACCCTATGTTTTGTTTGGCACCAAAGGGGATCACGCTGGCCTGAGCTTGCTGAACGTGCTCGACGACAACGGTGTCAAGGCGACATTTTTTGTCGTTGGATGGCGACTCACGCCGAAGACGTGGGGAGAACGGCGTCACGAAGAGAATGTCGGAATCACCTGCATCGACGCAGCCGAGCAATTAGTGCGTCGGGGCCACGAATTGGAAGACCACACCTATAGCCATATCGAACTGCGAGGCGCAGAGCTGAGACGTGGAGAGCAGTGGGTGATCGGCGACGTGAATCGAGGCGCGGCAGCGATCAAGGCGGTCAGCGGCACCCAGCCGCACTACCTCCGTCCTCCAGACTGGATCATCCCCGATGATGCCCGCCGCGACCTCGAGCGGCAAGGCTATCACCTGCTGACCATCTCGCGGCAGAACCCCATTGCGCTGCGCGACGTGAACTCGCTTGACTATTTGTGGACCAGAGATTCAATCGAGCAGCCAAAGACTTCTTTGGTGGATGCTGTCTTGAAGCAAGTGGAACAGCGGGAGAAGCAGGGAGTCTACACGCACATTCTCGCCTTCCATGAGTTGTCCACGACAACGGCGATCATGCCGGAATTGATCGCAAACCTTAAAGCGCGGGGCTACCGCTTCGTGACGCTGAGCGAGTACATGCGACTGGTGGGGGCCAAACCCTAGTCGATGAGGGCAACAGGAGGCGTTGACGACGCGTCCGCATGCATCGAACGCGCCGTGACCGTGACGAGCGCTGCGCCATCCTAATCTTAATTATTTTTGCGCGAGATTCGCCGACAAGCGCTGAGCGAGCTCCGTTTGCCCATTGCGGAGCAGAAGCGCGATGAGGTCCTTCATGAGTTCGGGCTTGTTTCTGCCGTACGCAGCCATGGTTTCGGCCGTCAGGTCGGCGTCCGACACTTTCCCCGTACGGAAATAAGAATCGCAGAGCATGTAAAGCAGCTCCGGAGTGATGGTTCTGGACTTCGCCAGATGTTCCACCGCTTCGCCCCAGAGCCCCTGACGGTAGCGGACCTCGCCCATCTCGGCAATCGCGATCTGATAATTCGGGTCGTTTGCGAGTTCCGCCTTAAACTCATTCTCGGCGCGGCTCAGATCCCCCAGTTTCAGGGCCAGTATTCCCTCATAGGTGTGAGCTCCTCGAATGGTCGGCTGAATTTCCAGCGCATGATGAAGACTGCGCAGGCCATCTTCCGTATCTCCCATGAAGAGATATAGTTTCCCAACAAACACATAGGCATCCCCTGGAGTGGCGGCAGTTCCCTTGAAGTGTTCGCGGTACAGCCGCAACGCATCCGCTTCGCGATGCTCGGCCAGCAGTTGACGAGCCTGTGCCTTGATGGGGCTTTCCCGTTCATCGTTCTCCACAGAGCGGACGAATGTTTTCTGTTCCATCATCAACTGATGCAGAGCCGCTTCATGCTGCGCGTCCCCTGGCCGGCCCATCGCGGCAAACGCGCGCGAAAGATAGAAATGCGCCAATAGCCGCGTGGGGTCGAGCTGCAATGCGGATTGCAATTTATCGACTGCGGCGGGATAGTTCTTCAGTTCGAGTTCGCATTGGCCGAGCCCTAACAAGGACTCCACGTCGTCAGTTTTGAATGCAAGGATGCGTTCAAATGCATGCTTAGCCTCTTGCCATTGCGCGAGTTTCACGTCCGTGGTCGCCAGCAGTTGCAAAGCTGTCAGATCGTTGGGCTGGGATTCAACAGCGCGCGCGGCATACTGCGCGGCAGCGGCGAGATCCATCAATTTGTAATCCGTCGCAGCAATGTCGTAATCAATCCGCGGCAGCGTAGCATCCGAGCGCTGTGCCTTGAGTAGCCAGCGCAGCCCCGCCGCGCAGTCTCCCGTGCCGCACAGCAGTTCGCCGTACTTCTGCCACACCGATAGATTGTCGGGCTCAGCCTTCAAACTCAGCAAGATAGCCCGCAGCGCCAGGTCGTCTTGCCCATTCAGGTGATAGGCCTGAGCAAGGTAGTACTGTGGGTCTCCGTCGCCGGGAAGAATCTTGATGCAGTGCTGCAGCAGCTTGATGGCTTCGTCCTTCTGGCCCGCGGTCAGTTTGTAGATGCCTACTTTCAGCAGGAGATCTCCGTCGTTCGGGGCGAGCTTCAGAGCCTGCTCATAGGCGGCCGCTGCCTCCGTCGTGCGGCCCGCGTCCTCCAGCAACATGCCTTCCAGCTTGAGTGCCGGCGCAAAATCCGGATGCTTCTCCAGCAAGCCCAGGACAATATCCATGGCCCCCTGCCTGTCGCCGTGCTCGGATAGAGTGAGCGCCCGGTGGACTTGCTGCATCAGAGGAGACTCGGCGGGACGGCCTGCGTTCTGCTCCCGAGCAGTGGTTTCTCCGGCAGCTAACAGCAGTGCCAGGAGCAGGACTGCACGGAGACGAT
>Ga0210403_10001655_pt1 | contig 20942 bp, 20 predicted proteins | sample IncBWC19MmetaG_FD_150863 | JGI IMG/M metagenome (GOLD analysis project Ga0210403, IMG submission 150863) | Forest soil microbial communities from Barre Woods Harvard Forest LTER site, Petersham, Massachusetts, United States - Inc-BW-C-19-M | ecosystem: Environmental > Terrestrial > Soil >... | reverse complement strand
ATTGTTGCCGCGCCTGCGTGTGGAGCACTCCTCGGCGGACGTAGCCGGTCAAATCTATGTGCCGACCATGAACTGGATTTTGATGATCGCCGCACTGACATTGGTGGTGGGTTTCGGCAGTTCCGCGGCGTTGGGCGGAGCCTATGGCTTGGCCGTATCGGGCGCCATGACCATCGTCACGCCGCTGACCTTGAGCCTGATCAAGTCGCGAACCGGCAAGCAGAGCCGCTGGATGCGCACCGGCCTCTCGTTGCTGTTCGTCGTGGACATCGCCTTCCTGCTGGCCAACCTGACCAAGCTCGAGGATGGCGGTTGGGTGCCGCTGGTGTCCGGTTTGATCATCTTCTGGCTGATGCAGACGTGGCAGAGCGGCCGCGCCTCGCTCATGGCCCGGCTGCTGCGCGAACAGAAGCCGGTGCGTGATTTCATCGAGGATTTGAAATTGGACCCGCCGGTGCGCGTGGCGGGCACGTCGATTTTCCTGGACCAGAAGGCTTCGGGAATTCCACGCGCGTTGCTCAACAACATCAAGTTCAACCGCGTCATGCATGAGCGTGTCGTGCTCTTGACGGTCGTGACGCGCGAGGTGCCGCGTGTCCCCGCAGCCAAGCGCTTGACCGTCACCCCGGTTTGCGAAGGCATCGTTCGGGTCGTGGCCCAGGTTGGATTCATGGAGAAGCCCAACATCACCGCGATTTTGCGGGAGGCGGAGAGTCATGGAGTGCCTTACGATCCGGAGGCGACCACGTATTTCCTGAGCCGGGAGGAATTGCTTCCCGGCCGCCGTTCCGACCTGCCGCCGCTGCGCCGCAGAGCATTCATGCAAATGGCGCGCAGCGCTCAAGTCATCGGCGACTACTATGGGTTGCCGCACAACCGCGTCGTCGAGATTGGTACCCGCTTAGAGATCTAGCGTGCGGACGCCGGCATCCCCGGCGACGATGAGCACGTCCGCGCGGCGCCAGGCAAACAAGCCCACGGTCACGACACCCGCTATTTGATTGATATCCGATTCCAGGCGCCCGGGGTCGGCGATCCTGAGGTTGTGCACATCCAGGATGGGATTGCCGTTGTCGGTGACGATCCCTTCGCGCCATACCGGCTGTCCGCCCAGCTTCACGAGCTGACGCGCCACATAGGAGCGAGCCATGGGTATGACTTCCACCGGAAGCGGGAAGGCGCCCAGCACCGGCACCAGCTTGGAGTCGTCGATGATGCAGACGAAGCGCTTTGAGGCGGCGGCGATCACCTTCTCGCGCGTGAGCGCGGCGCCGCCGCCCTTGATGAGCACGCCCTGGGCGGTGGCCTCGTCGGCACCGTCGATATAAAGATCAAGATCGCCCGAGGTGTTCAAATCGAGCTCATCGAATCCCGCGGCCCTTAATTTTTCGGATGTCTGGCGGGAACTCGAGACGGTGCCGGAGAGCTGGATTTTACGGTCTTTCAGCACTTCGATGAGTTGGTTCACCGTGGAACCGGTGCCGACACCCAACACCATGCCGCTTTCGATGTAACGGACCGCGGCTTCGGCGGCGCGGCGCTTTTTTTCCGTTGACGGGTCCGATGGCACGCGAGATTCCGACCTTCAGAAACAACTGTGCCCGCTTACGCGGGCACAGTTGATTACTTTCGAAGGCTTACTTTTTCTTAGCGGCCTTTTTCTTAGCTACCTTCTTCTTCGCCTTCTTTGCTTTCGCTGCCATGATAGAAACTCCGTTATCGGGTTAGTCCGGGATCCGAGTATATACACGAATAATTAATTTACAAGCAATAGGTCGCGCGCGTGCACCACAATGTGCTAGCGATGTGAGCGGCGTCACTCAAGGGTGAGGATGAAATCCCAATCCCTCTTCGTCACCGGCATGACCGATAAACGATTCCCACGGCGCAGCAAAACAAAATCCTTGAGCGCACCCGAGGCATGGGTGCGCAACTCGTCGAGCGTGATGATGCGCTTGAACTTGCGCTTCAACGTCACGTCCACGACGAACCAAGAGGGCGAATCCTTCTTGGAGTCCGGATCGTAATGGTCGTTCTTCGGGTCGAAGGCGGTGGCATCCGGATAACCACCACGCGCGATGCCGGCGATGCCGGCGATGCCGGGAACGGCGCAGCTGGAATAGTAGAAAAACACCAAATCACCCGTTTTTATGGAGTCGCGCAGCATGTTGCGCGCCTGGTAATTACGCACGCCGTCCCACGTTGTGGTTTGTTTGGGTGCCTTGCCAAGATCGTCGATGCTGAAGCTGGCAGGTTCCGATTTGAACAGCCAATGATTCATAGGTAATGCTCCACTCCCGATTCTGTTGCCGAAGAATCCAACCGTACATCCCGGGCGTCCGCGAAGTTCACGTTCGAGCGCCGGCAGTCGAACGCAAGTCCGGCCAAGTGCGGCCGCAGCCGCCCCCAGCCTCAACCGCCTGCCCTCGCCCCGACGCCGGCCAAGGTCACGATGATGAGATCCAACCATTGTGCTGATATGGGGGTCAAGCGCAGGCGGGGCACCGCGATGCCAAACGCGCCGGGGGCCGGTTTCGCCCGCCAGCGGGTGGCAACGCAAGCGGCGGTATCCAGCTTGCGATCGAAGGGTAGATGCGGCGCGACGCGGCAGCCTGCACGCAAGAATCGAAGTATCAGGGATGGCGCCACCCGCAATGCCGTCTTGGATCGTTGCTCCCGACCTGAGCAACAGGTGGGGCCGACTGCGGCACTTAAGGCTTTCCGCCCGGGGCGGACCTGCACAATGTTGCCAGCAAGCATTGACCCCTGGGGTTTACAAAATTAGGGTCAGGAGGTAACCCGATCCGCATCGAACACCGCAGGCAGCGCCAAATTCAAGCGTCAAGAAAGGCCGTTTACAGCTCGAGCTGTTGACCCTTCTCCAAGGCCGACTCTACGCGCTCGCGCAGGATACGCAAGCGTCCGCCGACGTCGGAATCGAGATTGGTGTCACGATTGCGGAATCGAATCAATTCATTCGCCATGTTGAGCGCGGCGATCACGGCGATGCGATCCAAACCCACGACCTTGCCGCTATCGCGGATTTCGCGCATTTTGAGGTTCAGAAACTCGGCGGAATCGAGCAGATCGGAGCGCTCCTCGGTCGGACATGAAATGTGATATTCCTTTTCGAGTATGCGCACGCTGACGCGCGCTTGATTGTCGCTCATGCCTGTTCCATCGATTTCAGTCGCCCGATCATGGCCTCGACCCGCGCGCGCACTTGTTCATTTTTCTGCAGCAGCGTCGCGCGCTCGGACGTCAAGGTATCTTGACGTTGCCGCAAGGCCCGATTCTCTTCCTTGATATGACTGACGGTGATGATCAGATCTTCCAGGCGCTTTTCCAGGCGCTTCAGCTCGAGTTCGACCGCTGACTTCGGGTTGGCTTCGTTCATGGGCTCCAATATAGAGCGGACAAAAGCGCAATGCAAAGGGCGGTCCAGGCCCGCACTGCGCTATTATTCGGCCGATGATGCTGTCCGATATTCGCTTCAAGGATTTCGAAGACGTACTCGCCACCGCCGGTGGCCTGGCGGACGCCGCGGAGGCGCATGGATCCCTGTGCGGCGCCCTGTGCTCGGTGTCGCCTTACAGGATCCAGGATTGGATCAACGAAATCCTGCCGGAGAGCGCCGCGCTCAGCGACGAGTCCTCCGCCATGCTCGAACGGGTCTTCACGGCCACCGCGACCTCCTTTGGCGAGCAGGGCATGGAGTTCGAACCCCTGCTTCCCGATGATGAACAGCCGCTCAACGGCCGCGCGAACGCGCTGGCGCTATGGTGCACCGGATTTCTCTATGGATTGGGGACCGGATCCATCTCGGATCTCGAATCCTTGGGCGGCGATGTAGGCGAAATCGTACGCGACTTCACCGAAATCTCCCGGGCCACCGGCGATGATACGGAAGGGGACGAGTCCAACGAGCAGGCCTACACCGAGCTGGTTGAGTTCATCCGGGTCGCCGCCCAGGTTGTCTTCGAAGAACTGCTGCCGCTTCGCAGACAGGTATACCCGGCGCAGCAGCGGCTGCACTGAACCGAGGCTGCCAATGGATCGCAAGGAGTTCGCACGCCGGCGGCGCCAGTTCATGCGCATGATCGGCAAGGATGCGATCGCGATTCTGCCCGCGGCCCCGGTGCGCCACCGCAACGGGGATATCGAGTACGCCTATCGGCAGGACAGCCATTTTTACTATCTGAGCGGCTTCCCGGAACCGGACGCGGTTGCGGTGCTGGTGCCGGGCCGCCCGCAGGCTGAATATCTGCTGTTCGTGCGCGAGCACGACGCGTTGCGGGAGGCTTGGGATGGCGCGCGCGCCGGAACCGAAGGCGCGGTTGAGCGTTACGGCGCGGACGACGCCTTCCCTATCGAGGACATCGATGAAATCCTGCCTGGACTCATGGAGCAGCGCTCACAAATCCTCTATTCCATGGGAACGCACCTTGATTTCGATCCGCGCATCCTGAGCTGGGTCAACGGCCTGCGGGTTCAATCCCGCCAGGGCGCCGGCGGATTGCAGGAATTCGTCGAACTCAATCACGTGCTCGATGATATGCGGCTCTATAAAAGCCGGCCGGAGCAGGCCAGTCTGCGGCGCGCGGCCCAAATCGCGGTCGGCGCCCACCGGCGGGCCATGCGTTTCGCCCGCCCGGGCCGCATGGAGTACGAGGTGATGGCGGAGGTGCTGCACGAATTCCGCTCGCACAATGCCGACATCTCATACCAGCCCATCGTCGGCGGTGGCGCCAACGCCTGCGTCATGCATTATCGCGACAACAATCAGCTGCTGCGCGACGGCGATCTATTGTTGCTCGATGCGGGTTGTGAACACGACTACTACGCCTCGGATATCACGCGCACTTTTCCGGTCGGCGGCAAATTCACCGCAGTGCAACGTGCCGTTTATGAAGTCGTGTTGGAAGCGCAACTGGCGGCCATCGACCGCGTGCGATCGGGCAATCATTGGAATCAGCCGCATGAAGCCGCGGTGCGCGTGGTGACGCAAGGTCTTTGCAGGCTGGGATTGCTCAAGGGGTCCATCCCTAAGCTGGTCAAGGATCAGGCTTACCTGCCGTTTTTCAATCATCGTACCGGCCATTGGCTTGGGTTGGACGTGCACGATGTGGGTGACTACAAAGTCGGCGGCGAGTGGCGCGTGCTCGAACCTGGCATGGCGCTCACCGTCGAGCCGGGGATCTACATTCGGCCCTCGCCCAAGATTCCCAAAGAGTTTTGGAATATCGGCATTCGGATCGAGGATGAGGTGCTGGTGACGCACGGCGCACCGGAGGTGCTCACGGGTGCGCTGGAGAAGACGCCGGACGCCATCGAGTCGCTGCGGTGAAATTCGACGTTGCCATCGTGGGCGGCGGCATGGTGGGCGCAACCCTGGGGGTGGCGCTCGCGCCGCTGAACTTGCGCGTGGCGCTGATTGAGGCGATTGCACATAATGCGCCGGCGCAGCCCAGTTTTGACGAGCGCACCACGGCACTGTCGAACGGCAGCCGCCGAATCCTGGAAACCCTCGGCGTGTGGCCCACGCTCGACGCGCACGCGACGCCGATCGCCAAGATTCACGTGTCGGACCAGGGGCGATTCGGCTTCGCGCGCATCGACGCCGCCGAGCAGGGGCTGCCCGCCTTAGGATTCGTCGTCGCCAACCGCATGCTCGGCAGCGCTCTGTGGTCGCGGCTCGAGCGTAGCGAGGGTCTGAAGGTGTTCTGTCCGGCGCAGGTGTCGCGCGTCAGCGCGCACGATCGGGCGGTCACGCTCGAGATCGTTGCGGCGGGCGTTGCGGCGGGCGTTGCGACCACGATCGACGCCAAGCTCATTGTCGCCGCCGATGGAGCGCAGTCGGCCGTGCGCAGCGCGTTCGGCGTTGCCGCGCAGGTGCGCGACTATGGCCAGACGGCGGTGATCACCACGATTCTGCCGCAGCGCTTGCACGGCAACGTGGCCTACGAGCGATTCACACCCGAAGGTCCCATGGCGTTGCTGCCCCTGGATGGCGGACGCTGCACCCTGGTATTGACCCTGACAGAGGCTGCCGCACAATCGGCCATGGCGTGGTCGGACCAAGAATTTCTCGCCGAGGTACAGCGCCGCTTCGGGTTTCGTTTGGGCAGGTTCTTGAAAGTGGGACGCCGCGCGACCTATCCTTTGTCATTGACGCAAGCGGCGAGCACCAGCGCTCCGCGCTGCGTCATCATCGGCAACGCCGCGCAAGGTCTGCATCCGGTCGCCGGCATGGGATTCAACCTGGGTTTGCGCGATGTGGCCAGCCTCGCCGAGCTCATTGCCGAGAACGCCGGCAAGGCCGCCGATCCAGGCGGCTGCGACTTGCTGGCGCAGTACGATGCCTGGCGAGCCGCGGATCGCCGCGGCGTCATAGGCTTCACCGACGCACTGGTGCGCGTGTTTTCCAATCCCTTGATGGGAGTGCAGCGCCTTCGCAACCTGGCACTGCTGGCGTTCGATCTGCTGCCTCCCGCAAAATCTGCGTTGTCGCGCTTGAGCAGCGGCGGCGGCCGCATACCCAAGCTGGCCCGCGGCGTGGCGCTCACGTGAGTCGCGGGCGCTTGCCGGAATTCGACGTGATTGTCGCCGGCGCCGGCGTGATCGGCTTGAGCATGGCGAGCCTGTTGCTGGCGCGCAAACTCAGCACGGCGGGCAGGGTGGCGGTGGTTGCGGAGCACTTTGCCCCGGCGCCCGAGCGCGGCGCGGACTGGGACCTGCGGGTCTTCGCCCTGAGCCGCGCCTCGGAACGGCTGCTCAAGGTCTGCGGCATTTGGAACGCGCTGCCCGCGAGCCGCGTGTTCCCCTACGAGCGCATGCGCGTCTGGGATGCCGGCGGCACGCCGGCGGGGGCCGGCTCACTGACGTTTGATTGCGCAGCGCTCGGCGAGCCGAATCTCGGCCACATCGTCGATGGCAAGGCGTTGCAATGGCAGTGCCTGCAGGCGGCGCGCGCCGCAGGCGTGGTGCTGATCGAGGGGACCGCGGAAGCGGTCCACGCCGACGACGCCGATGTGAAGCTGCGCCTCAGCGATGGGCGAGAGTTGCGCGCCACCCTATTGGCGGCGGCCGACGGCACGGAGTCAAAGATCCGGGCGCTGCTCGGGATCGAGACCGCAGGCCACGCCTATCACCAAGACGCCTTGGTCGCGCATGTACGAACCGCGCAAAGCCACGCCAACACCGCATGGCAGCGGTTCTTGAACACCGGACCGGTTGCCTTCCTGCCGCTCAACGACGGCCGTTGCTCCATCGTGTGGAGCGTCGCTCGATCCCGGGCAGACCTCTTGAGGGCCATGGATCCTGAAAGCTTCGGTGCGGCCCTGACCGAGGCCAGCGGCGAAGCTCTGGGGCGGTGCACGCTCGCCAGCAAGCTGGCGGCTTTTCCGCTGAAACTGCAGTACGCCGTTGACTACGCACGGCCGCGCGCGATATTGCTGGGCGACGCCGCACATGTCGTGCATCCCCTCGCCGGCCAGGGCTTGAACCTGGGATTGTCGGACTGTGCGGCACTCTCGCAGGTCTTGAGCGAAGCCGGCGGCGTCGACAACTACGGCGACACCAGGCACCTGCGTCGCTACGAACGCTGGCGACGCAGCGAAAATGTCGTCGCGGCGGCCGCACTCGATGGGCTGGAGCGGATATTTTCCGCTTCAGGCCCGCTCGGCACCGGGTTGCGCAGCGCGGGCTTGGGGGCCGTGGCCAAAATGCCGTTCGTGAAACGCGCCTTGGCGCAGCGCGCCCTCGGGGTGGCGGGAGAGGTACCGGAGTTTCTACAGGCGATCTAATTTTGCCGCGCAAATAAAGTCATTCACCGACAGCCCGCCGATCGAATGCGTGGAGTAGGTGACGTGGCAGTAGTCGTAACCCAGCTCCAGGTCCGGATGGTGATCTTCGGTGTTCGCAAGGTGCGCGAGCGCATTGACGAAGCTCATCGTCCGGTAGAAATCCTTGAACTGCAGCGACCGCGTGAGGCTCTTGGAGTCCGCGGCGACCTTCCAGTCCCGGTGCAGCTGCTTGGCCAGCAGTTTGACCTTGGCGGGCGGCAAGGGTTTGACGCCGCCTTCGCACGGCGCGCATTTTTTTTCCGACAATTCCTTCACGTCTGAATTCTGGCGTAGGTGCGCTCGATGTAGCGCTCGACCAGATCCTGAAATTCCTCGGCAATCCGCGCTCCCTTGAGCGTGACGGTCTTCGCGCCGTCCTCGTACACCGGCGCCACCGGATGCTCGCCGGTACCGGGAAGGCTGATGCCGATGTTCGCATGCTTGCTTTCGCCGGGGCCGTTGACCACGCAGCCCATGACGGCCACCGTCATGTCCGCCACGCCCACGCGCTGCTTGCGCCACTCCGGCATGCGATGCCGAATGTGGCTTTGGATCTTTTGCGCGAGTTCCTGGAAATACGTGCTGGTGGTGCGGCCGCATCCGGGGCAGGCGATCACCATGGGGGTAAACGCTCGTAAACCCATCGTCTGGAGAATTTCCTGCGCGACGATGACTTCCTGCGTGCGATCGCCGTTGGGCTCGGGGGTCAGGGAGACGCGAATGGTATCGCCGATGCCATCTTGCAGCAGCACGCCCATGGCCGCGGTGGAGGCCACAATGCCCTTGCTGCCCATGCCGGCCTCGGTGAGGCCCAGGTGGAGGGGGTAGGTGCAACGACCCGCCAGATTGCGGTATACGGCGATTAAATCCTGCACGCCGCTGACTTTGGCGCTGATGACGATCATGTCGGGGCCCAACCCCAGGACTTCAGCGCGCTTTGCGCTGTCCAAGGCCGAAACGACAATGGCTTCGCGCATGACGTCGATCGCCGCCTTCGGTTCCGCCAGCCTTGAATTCTGGTCCATCATGCGGGTCAGCAAATCCTGATCGAGGCTGCCCCAGTTGACGCCGATCCGCACCGGCTTGCCGTACTTGACCGCGGTCTCGATCATTTCCGCGAATTGCGGATCGCGCTTGGCACCGCGGCCGACATTGCCCGGATTGATGCGCAGCTTGCCGAGCGCCTCGGCGCAGGCCGGATGCGCCTTCAAGAGCTTGTGGCCATTGAAATGAAAGTCGCCCACCAAGGGCGTGTTGATGCCTTGCGCATCCAGGCGCTCGCGGATGTGCGGCACCGCCGCGGCCGATTCGTCATTGTTGACGGTGACGCGCACCAATTCGGAGCCGGCGCGCGCCAAGGCCTTGACCTGGGCCACCGTGCCGTCGATGTCGGCGGTGTCCGTGTTGGTCATCGATTGCACGACGATGGGCGACGCGCCGCCGATGCAGACCGAACCTACTTTTACAGCCCGGGAAGGTCGACGAGTTCTCATGGGGGCATTATACCTGGGACGTCAAAGCGCGGCAGGGCAGCGCCCGAGGGGTCAGGAGGGTATGATCGGCCCGATGCATTCACTGGAAATGGAGTGCCAAGAGCTGTCAGCCGCCGGTGTGATCGGCGCACCTGTCGCGGCGCAGGCCGCGGCTTTGGAACGCGGCACGATTTTCTCGGTCTTCGAGGAATTGCGCTTCGCGCTCTATGCCGCCGTCGCAGCCATCACCGCGGGCGTGGGTTTGCTCGTCAAAGACAATTTGGATCGCATCGGGCCCCTCACTTTGATTGCCGTGCTGGCGCTGGCATCGGCGGGCTGTTACGCGACTGCGTTGCGAACCCAATGGCAGGGTAAGGAACGCTCGATCGGCGGCGATTACTTGCTGCTGCTCGGCGCGCTGACGATCAGCGCCGACCTGGGATATGCCGAGTCCCGGCTGCATTGGTTGGGCACCGAGTGGCAATGGCATTTGTTGATTCTGGCGGTATTCCACGGCGCGACCGCCTATGGCCTGCGCTCGCGCCTCGTGCTTTGCAGCTCGATCGCGGCGCTGGCGTCTTGGTTCGGCATCGAGGGCCGGGCCGCAACGCTGTTCAACGTTGGCGGCTCCGCAGCCACGCTGGGAACTCACGCCATCGTCTGCGCAGGCACCCTGCTTGTTTGGCGGGCGGCCAATCGCCGTCTTGGCGGACCTGAATCCTTCGAGTCCGTCTTCGACAATTTCGCGGCCAATATCGGCTTCTGGGGCGCTCTGGCGCTGTGCCTCACGCCGGGTGCCAGGCTCCCAGGCCTGGGGCTATTGGCGGCACTCGCGGCGGCGTCGATCTTCAAGGCGTTGCGCGGCGGGGAGGAGATCTTTGCGGTGTACGGCACAGCCTATACCGCCCTGACGCTCTGTTGCCTGGAGTCGCAAGTCGTCAACTACGGGCTTGCCATGCTGCTGCTGCAGCTGGCGACCGTGGTTGCCGGAGCGCTGTTGCTGTGGAGTTTGCGTCGCAACGCCGCGGCACGCGCATGACCGAACTGCGCCCCACTCTGCAGCAGGAGCGGTGGATGGCGGCGGCCGCACGGCTCAAGATACGCAACCATCCGTGGATTGCGCAGCGCACCGGAGGTTGGATCGCGCTCTCATTCATCGCGCGCTGCGCATTCTTCGTGCTGGGCGCGGTCGCCTGCGGTCTCGCGGCCGACGTTCTCGAGATACTCTGGGGATCCGCCGCGCAGCTCGCGGCCGGCGTGACGTCGCTCGCCGTCGCGGAATGGTTGATCATGCGCAGGCGACTGTTTCACGCAGGTGCGGAAGAGGCACTGTGGACCGGCGGGTTACTGTTGCTGGCCGTGCATTTCTTGCACTCCGGCGCAGATCTTACCGCGTCGGTTGCCGTCGCGCTGGCGCTGGCGGCCGCGGCGATGCGCTTGCTGAATCCGTTTTTATTGACGCTGGCATTCGCCGCCGCCTCGGTCGCCATCGATCTCGCGGGTGGCCGTCGCCTTTGGGGTGAGAGCGACGTGGCCATTGCGGCCAGCATCTTTTGCTACGGGGCCGGTGCGGTCGCGTTGTTGCTCGCGCGGATCCGATTCTCGAGGCCATCCCATGACCGGATGCTGAGCTGGCTGATGGTCATCATGCCGTTGTGCGGGTTCCTCTGGCTTGCCAGCCAACTCTCACCGGCCGTACGAGCCGGCACGGGATTGGCGAGCGGTATATTTGCGCTGGCCGCGCTCATCGTCGGGATACGGCGGCGCAGCCACGCAGCGCTGCTGGCCTGCATGGCATCGCTGGGATGCGTCGCCTATCAGCTGCGAGACGTGACCACGCTGCCTCTGAAACTGAAATTGATCGTGTGGGGAAGTGCGGCGCTGCTGGCGGCGCTGGGACTGAATCGCTACCTGCGCACGCCGCGCCGCGGCATTACCTCGCGTCAACTGGGCGATGGCACGGCAGCGTTGGATCTGATGCAATGGGTCGGGGCGGGCGCGCTCTCGCCAAATGCCGCGCCGCAGGCGGCGCCCCTCAAGGGCGGCGGCGGCACGTTCAGCGGCGGGGGAGCGGACGGCAGCTACTGACCGCCTGGACCTTGGCGCACTCCAGATCAAGACTCGGCAGGCGCGTCAGCGCGGTCAGACGAAACAGCGCGCGGGTGTCCTGCCTCGACTGCTTGAAGTTTGCGCACGATGTGACGCGCTTGAGGTATTGCACGGGCATGGTTACATAGGCCGCCATGAGCTCGAGAATTGTCTATTCGACCGGCATCGGCAGCTTGTGCCCGAACTGCCGGCGCGCGGTGCGCGAGTGCGTGTGCCCCAAAGGGGTTCCCGGAGCAGCCAAGCCGTCTGCGGTACGGGTGGCGCGCGAGACTCAAGGGCGGGCCGGCAAGGGGGTGACCACCATCGCGGGTTTGCCGCTGTCCCCCGCCGATCTGGAGGCGCTGGCCACGCAGCTCAAAAAGCGCTGCGGCTCCGGCGGCACCGTGCGCGCCGGCGTCATTGAAATCCAGGGCGACCATCGCGACTCCATCGTGGCGGAATTGATCAAAATGGGATGGCCGGCAAAAAGGTCGGGTGGCTAGGAGCCTGTTCCTTCTGTATCATGCCGCCACTCGCGATAAGAGCTGTCTGGAGAGAGTCCTTTTACTAGGGCCGCCGAAGGCGCAACCGCCCGGAAACGCTCAGGCACATGAACGGCAGGCTCTCGCGATCTCTGGAGAGCGGTCGCGTCAGCGATCCACCGAAGGGGAGCAGCGCTCAACTTTCAGCGCGCAATCTCTCAGGTCTTAAGGACAGAGGGGCGAAGCACGAACGTGCTTGGCGTCTCTGTATTCGTTCGCAGCGAGGTTGCGATGGGCCTTAAGACTCTTCTGTACGACACACATGTCCGGCAAGGCGCCAAGATCGTCGATTTCGGCGGCTGGGACATGCCGTTGCACTACGGCTCGCAAATCGAGGAGCACCACGCGGTGCGCCGCGACGCCGGCATGTTCGATGTCTCGCACATGTGCATCGTCGATTTGACCGGCGCGCGCGTGCGCGAATTCCTGCGATTTCTCCTGGCCAACGATGTGGGCCGCCTCAAATCCTGCGGCAAGGCGCTGTATTCCTGCATGTTGCTGCCCAACGGCGGCGTGATCGACGACCTGATCGTCTACTACCTGTCGGAAACCTGGTATCGCTTGGTGGTCAATGCCGGCACGCGCGACAAGGACTTGGCCTGGATACGCCGCCACGCGGCCGATGTCGACGTGACGGTCGTCGAGCGCCGGGAATTGGCGATGCTTGCCGTGCAAGGTCCCAATGCGCGGCGCAAGGCGGTGACGCTGTTGTTGCCGGAACAGCAGGCAGCCGGGCTCGAATTGAAGCCCTTCTTCGGCGCGCCCTTCGGCTCTTGGTTCGTGGCCCGGACAGGCTACACCGGCGAGGACGGCTTTGAAATCATGATCCCCGCGGCGGAAGCGGCGGACGCGTGGAATCGGCTGCTCGCGCAAGGCGTGCAGCCGGCGGGCCTCGGCGCGCGGGATACGCTGCGGCTCGAGGCGGGCATGAATCTGTACGGCAACGACATGGATGAGAAATTCCATCCGCTGGAGTCCGGTCTTGCGTGGACCGTCGCTTTTGAGCCTGCCGGCCGGGACTTCATCGGCCGCGAGGCCCTGCAGCACGCGCAGCGCGAAGGCGGCCGTGAGCTGGTGGGCCTGCTGCTCGAGGATCGCGGCGTGCTGCGCAGCCATCAGAAGGTGCTGGTCGGGGGCACGACGGCCGACAACTCGGGCGAAGTGACGAGTGGAACTTTTTCGCCGACCTTGAACCGTTCCATTGCGCTGGCACGGGTGCCGAAAACAACGCAGCCAACCGTGCAAGTGGACATTCGCGGCAAGTTGCACGCGGCGCGTATCGTCAAGCCGCCGTTCGTGCGCCACGGCCAGGCAATGATCGACATCAGCCAAGGGGTTTTATGAGCAACAACATACCAAGCGACCTGAAATACACCAAGAGTCACGAGTGGGTGCGCCAAGGGCAACATGGCGCCGTGGAGATCGGCATCACCGATCACGCGCAAAGCGCGCTCGGAGATTTGGTGTTCGTCGAAGTTCCCGACGTGGGCCGCGCCTTGAACGCAGGCGAAGCATGCGCCGTGGTCGAGTCGGTCAAGGCAGCATCGGATGTGTACAGTCCGGTGGCGGGCAAGGTCATTGCCAACAATGGCGAGCTGGCCAGCAAGCCCGAACTGCTCAACGAGGATCCGTATGGCGCGGGATGGCTATTTCGCTTGGAAACCAGCGGTCCCCTGAACCCTGCTGCGCTCATGAACGCAAGCGCCTATGAGAGCTTCTTGGCGGAAGAATCCAAGTAGGGGACAACATGGCATTCATTCCTCACACGCCCGAAGAGATCGCCGGCATGCTGGATGTCATCGGCGCCCGCTCGCTCGACGTGCTGTTCGATGAAATCCCCAAGGAGCTTCGCGCCGGCGTCCTCAACGTGCCCGCGCCGATGTCGGAAATGGAGATCGGGAGGCTGATGACCGAGCGTGCCGCGATCGACGGGCGGCCCTTGAATTTCATCGGCGCCGGCGCCTACGAGCACCACATTCCGGCGCCGGTGTGGGCGATCGCCACGCGCGGAGAATTTTACTCCGCGTACACACCGTACCAGGCGGAGGCGAGCCAAGGCACCTTGCAGCTCATCTATGAGTACCAGTCCATGATGTGCGCGCTCACGGGCATGGAGGTGTCGAACGCCTCCCTGTATGACGGCGCATCCGCGCTGGCGGAAGCATGCTTGATGGCGGTGCGATCCAATCGCAGCTCGAGTTCGCGGCGCATACTGATGCCGCGCGCGGTGAACCCAACCTACGCCCAAGTCGCGCAGGCCATCGCCGGCAATCAGGACATCAGCTTCGTGCCGGTGGATTTCGACCGGGCGGCCGGCCGCACGCTGCTCGAGGCGCTCAAACCGCACAGCGGTGCGGATTTCACCGCGCTGGTGGTGCAGCAGCCGAATTTTTTCGGCAGCTTGGAAGAGGCCGACGCGCTCACCGATTGGGCGCACGACAACAAGATCATGCTGATTGCAGTCGTCAACCCGACGTCGCTGGCGCTGCTCAAACCTCCCGGCCAGTGGGGCGCGAGCGTCGATGGCGCGCAGGGAGCCGACATCGTTTGCGGCGAGGGACAGGCGCTCGGCGTGCCGTTGTCCTCGGGCGGTCCCTATTTCGGCTTCATGGCCACTCGCATGCAGTACGTGCGACAGATGCCCGGCCGCATCGTCGGGCGCACGGTGGATGTGGAAGGACGGCCGGGCTTCAGCCTGACGCTGCAGGCGCGCGAGCAGCACATACGGCGCAGCAAGGCGACCTCCAATATTTGCACCAATCAGGGTTTGATGGTGACCGCCGCGACCATCTACCTGAGCCTGTTGGGACCGAAGGGCTTGGCAGCGGTTGCGCAGGCGAGCATGCAGCGCACCGCGGACCTGATCGGCGCCTTGAGCAAGGTGCCGGGCGTCAAACGCGCGTTCACGGCGCCGCACTTTCACGAAGCGGTGTTGATTCTGGAGCGTCCGCCGGCCGCGATTCTTGCGGCGCTGGCGCGGCGCGGAATTCTCGGGGGGCTGGATCTTGGCGAGCGCTACCCGGAATTGGGGCACGCGCTGCTGGTGTGTGCGACCGAAACCAAACTCGGCGCCGACATAGACGCATATGCCGCGGCGCTGGCCGAGGCGATGCAGGCATCGCGAGCGGCCGCATAGGAGAAAGGTGATGCAACTTGGATCGCGCGAACCCTTGATATTCGAATTGGGCAAACCCGGACGCGGAGCGGTCACGCAATTCCCGCCGCCGGTGCCCGGCACGGCGCGGGTGCCCGCGCATCTGCGCAGAACCACGCCGCCGGCGCTGCCTGAAGTCTCCGAGCTGCAGGCCGTGCGTCACTTTACCCGCCTGTCGCAGCTTAATTTCTCCATCGACACGCATTTCTATCCTTTGGGCTCCTGCACCATGAAGTACAACCCGAAGGCGTGCAACACCTACGCGATGCTGCCGGAATTCCTGGGCAGACATCCCCTGGGACCGGAACCGCAGGGGTTTCTTGCGTGCATGTACGAGCTTCAGGAGATGCTGCAAGAGATCACGGGAATGCCGGCGGTCAGTCTCACGCCGATGGCCGGCGCCCAGGGCGAGTTTGCGGGCGTCGCGATGATCCGCGCGTACCACCGCGCGCGCAATGATACGGCGCGCAGCGAAATCATCGTGCCGCAGGCGGCGCACGGCACCAACCCCGCCACCGCGACCATGTGCGGACTCACCGTCAAGGAAATTCCTTGCGATGCGAATGGGGACGTGGACATCGAGGCGCTGCAGGCGGCGGTGGGCCCGGCAACGGCGGGCATCATGCTGACGAATCCGTCGACCCTCGGCGTGTTCGAACGCAAAATCGTGCGGATTGCAGCCATCGTCCACGATGCCGGCGGCCTGCTGTACTACGACGGCGCCAATCTGAACGCCATCTTGGGAAAGGTGCGCCCCGGGGATATGGGCTTCGATGTCATTCACATGAACTTGCACAAAACCTTCTCGACGCCGCATGGCGGCGGCGGACCGGGTTCCGGCGCGGTGGGTGTGAGCGCGCGCTTGAGGCCGTTCCTGCCGCTGCCCATCGTCGGCAAGGACGGCGCTCGCTATCGTTGGCTGGCGGAGCGAGATCTGCCGCAATCCATCGGGCGCCTGTCCGGATTCATGGGCAATGCCGGCGTGAATTTGCGCGCCTATATTTATATGCGGCTGCTCGGGCGTGAGGGCATGGTGCGCGTGGCGGAATTCGCGGCGCTGAATGCCAACTATCTGATGAAGCGGTTGCAGGCTCTGGGCTTCGAAGCTGCGTACCCCAAGCGTCGTGCCAGCCACGAGTTCATCATCACACTGAAGCAGGAACAGAAGGCGTACCACGTTTCGGCCATGGACGTTGCGAAGCGCTTGCTGGACTACGGTTTTCACGCTCCCACGACCTATTTCCCGCTGCTGGTGCCCGAATGCCTGCTCATCGAACCCACCGAAACCGAGGCCAAGGAGGACCTTGACCGGTTTTGCGACGCGCTGGCATCGATCCGGGAGGAAATGCAGCATGATCCGGAGAAACTCACCTCCGCGCCGCATACAATGCCTGTCCGACGATTGGATGATGTGCGTGCGGCGAAGCAGCTTGACCTCATATGGAAGGGCACTGCCGCTTGACCGGAACCGGCCGCCGGTCGCTCTTGTCCGATCCGAAGCCACGAATCGAATTTTAAGGATCGGCATGTCGCGTATTGCCTTGTTGCTGTGTTTGCTTGCATCGTCGGCCGCGCCCGCCTCGGCAGCTCCGCCCGCCCGGCCGGCTCCGATCCGGACCCCGGCCCCGGCGCTCGGCATGGCCAATACGCCGGTCAATTGGGCGCAGACGCTGGAACGGATCGCGACCGGCGTCGTTACCATTCAAATCGACAGCACACGCGCGTTCGACACCGAATGGAACGCCACCGCCCAGGCGACCGGCTTCGTCATCGATGCCAAGCGCGGGCTCATCCTGACGAATCGGCATGTGGTCACGGCCGGACCGGTGACCGCGCAGGCGATTTTTCTGAATCGGGAAGAAGTGCAGCTTCATCCGATCTACCGCGATCCCATCCACGACTTCGGCATCTATCGCTACGACCCGGCGAAACTGCATTTCATTCAGCCGGCCGAGCTGCCGCTGTACCCGCAAGGCGCCGTCATCGGCCGCGAGATCCGTGTGGTGGGAAACGATGCCGGCGAACAACTGTCGATTCTTGCCGGGACCTTGGCGCGCCTGGATCGCGAGGCACCCGAATACGGCTATGGCAAGTACAACGATTTCAATACTTTTTATTACCAGGCCGCGTCCAGCACCTCGGGCGGTTCGTCCGGCTCGCCGGTGATCGACATCGAGGGCCGGGTCGTCGCGCTCAACGCCGGCGGCGCCACCGGCGCCGCCTCGAGTTTCTACCTGCCGCTGACGGCGGTCGTGCGCGCGTTGAAATACCTCGAGGTCGGCAAGCCTGTGCCGCGCGGGACGTTGGAAACCGTCTTCAAGTACACGCCCTATGATGAGCTGAAGCGCTTAGGCCTCAACGCCGGCACCGAGGCGGGCATGCGCAAGGCCTATCCAAAGCTGACCGGCATGCTGGTGGCGGACGATGTACAGCCGGGCTCTGCCGCGGACGGAATTCTGGCGCCCGGCGACATTCTGGTCGCGATCGACGGCAAACCCGTTCCGGAATTTTTTGCGCTGGAGGAAGTGCTGGACAACCATGTGGGGCGGCGAGTCAAGGTTGAAGTGCAGCGCGGCAGCCAGTCGCTGCAGCACGACCTCGCCGTGCAGTCCTTGAGCGCCATCACTCCGGACAAGTTCATCGAATTCGGCGAGGCCGTGGTGCACACGCTGTCCTATCAGCAAGCGCGGCACTTCAACGTGCCGGTCAAGGGCGTGTATATCGCCAACCCGGGCTATGTGTTCGGCGCCGCCGGCATCCCACGCGCCGCATTGATCAGCTCGCTCAACGGCAAGAAAGTCGAATCCCTCGCGGACTTCGCCGCAGTGCTGGCGGAGCTGGCTGATGGAGCGAGGGCGCCCGTGCGCTACGTGACGATCGAGGATCCCCGCGCCATGCAGCTCAAGGTGATTCGCGTGGACAGGCGCTGGTTCCCGGCGCGAGAGTGCAAGCGCGACGATACGCTGGGCACCTGGCCTTGCATCAGCATCAGTCCCGGGCCCGCCCCATCCATCGTCAAGCCCGCATCGACACAGTTCGCCAAGACCGGCGATCCGCGCATCGATCGATTGGCGCCCTCGCTGGTGCTGGTGAATTTCGACATGCCTTATTCGGCCTCGGGCGTGACCGAGAAAAACTATCATGGTACGGGCGTCATCGTGGATGCGCAGCGCGGTTTGGTGGCAATCGACCGCAACACCGTTCCGGTGGCGATGGGCGACGTGCGCATCACCTTCGCGGGCACGGTCGAGGTGCCGGGCAAGGTCGTCTTCATTCATCCGCTGCACAATCTTGCTGTGATTTCCTACGATCCAAAGGCGATCGGCGACACTCCGGTGCGCGCCGCGACATTGCTTGCGCGCAAGCTGTCTCCCGGCGATGATGTCTGGGTGGTGGGACAGCGCGCGGATTCGAAGATCCAATCGCAGAAAACACAAGTCTCCAGCCTCGATGTCGTGTCTTTTCCCTTGTCGCGAACCCTGCGTTTCCGCGACAGCAATTTGGAGGTGGTGAGCCTCATCAACCCGCCCACCGACTACGACGGCGTACTCACCGATGAGAAAGGCGATGTGCTCGCAATGTGGTCGAGCTTCGCATTCGAATCGCAACGCGAATTGGAGCAGATCAATCGCGGCATACCGGCGGATTTGGTCAGCGAAATGATCAGTGTCGTCGCCGACGGCCGGCCGCTCTATTCGTTCGAAGCGGAGTTCGACGTGCATTCGTTGGCCGCCGCGCGCAGCTTGGGCCTGCCCGATGAGTGGGTGCGGCGCTTCGAGGAACACAATCCGCAGCGGCGCCAGGTACTCGGCATCAACCGGCTCGTTGCGGGTTCGCCCGCGGCGGCGCTGCTCGAACCCGGCGATCTGCTGCTCGCGATCGACGGCAAGGTCGTGAATCGGTTTCGCGAGGTTGAACGCGCGGTGCAGAGCCCCGCGCTGTCCGTGACGCTGTGGCGCGACGGTGCGGAGAAAACCGTGCAGATGAAAGCCGTGGCTTTGAACGGCCACGACATCGATCGGGTGCTCATCTGGGCCGGCGCCACGCTGCAGGCGCCGCATCGCGCCATGGCGGCGCAACGCGGCATCGCGCCGTATGGCGTGTTCGTCTCGTTTTTCCTCTACGGCTCGCCAGCAACGCATTACGGACTGTATGCCGGCCGGCGCATTACGGAAGTGGACGGTCAGCCGACGCCCGACCTCGATGCTTTCATCAAGGCGGTGAGCGGCAAGCCCGATCGCGCGTCATTGCGCCTGAAGACGATCAGCTGGAACGGCCAGACCGACGTGATTACCTTGAAGCTCGACAAGCACTACTGGCCTGCATACGAACTCAACCGGCAAGAGGATGGCAGCTGGATCAGAACCTCGCTCGATCCGCCGGACGTCACGGCGGCGCTGCGGAGCCCGTGCCGCGGCGTCATGCCGGTTCCAGATACGGCTCAAACGCGTCCACGGAGATGCTAGAGCGCTGCAATCCTCCCTGCTCGCCCCAGAGTTCCTGTGCGTCGAAAGCCACGGTGTACAGCCATTGCGGGGACTCACCCATCCCTTGGGCGTTCGTATCCGGGAATACGTGCATGCCATGGACACGCTCAACCACGCCCAGCTTGCCGCGTGCATACCCCGGCAGGCGCGTATGGTGTGGTGGCTGAACCGCCGCCGTGCGCACGCGATCCCCGACGCAGAAGCGCGCCGGTCGTGTCGCGGGGCGCTGCACTGAAAAGCCTTTTTTGATGGTCGCAAAGGCAGTCTCGGCGCGCAGCACTTGCGCGGGTCGAGGCGGCGAATCGCCCAACAAGCCCTGCTGCGCTGCCAACTTTTCCAGCGCCGCCAGCCAGATCTCGTAGTAACTCAAGTCGCGATAGTTCGGCAGCGTTTCGCGCACCGAGCGGTTCATGTCGATATTCGACATGCCGGTCGGGCCCATGGCGACCACCATCGCCATCACTCGCGGCTCCCACGGTGCGTGAAATATTTCGCCCTCGGGTTCTTGAACGATCGCGCCCGGCAGCTCCACGCCGCCGAGATCGGCATAGGAGCGGTAGGTCATGCCGGACGAGGCAGGCCGGTGCCGATCATGGAGTCGCGCGTCACGAGGTTCGCCAGCTCGCGCTCGCCCAGGTGCTGCGTGCGGGGCGGCCGCTGCGGCAGGACCAGGTAGCGAACTTCCGCGGTCGAGTCCCAGATGCGGATTCGGGTGGATTGTGCCAATTCAACGCCGAATTCCTTGAGGACGCCGCGCGGATCTTTCACGGCGCGCGCGCGATACGGCGCGCTCTTATACCAGGTCGGCGGCAGCCCCAGTACCGACCAGGGATAACAGCTGCAGAGCGTGCACACCACCATGTTATGCACGTCGGGCGTGTTCTCGACGGCCACCATGTGCTCGCCCTGACGCCCGCTGAAACCCAAGGAAGCGATGGCGGAGGTCGCGTCCTCGAGCAGCCAGCGGCGAAACGCAGGATCGCACCAGGCGCGCGCGACGACTTGTGCCCCATTGCGGGGCCCGATTTTTGTCTCGTACGCATCGATCAGCACGTCGAGCGCTGCCGGATCGATATAGCCCTTGTCGGTCAGCGCGGCTTCCAAGGCGCGAACCCGCAATTCCAGCGCGCCGGGCGTGCGCTGCGCAGGTTCGTCATGATGGCGATGTTCGTGTTCGCTCATTGTTCGACTAGTATAGGAGCCTCGGGAGGGCCAGTCTCATGAATGACGCGTATCTTACTAAGCAGTACGTTGATTACTACACATCTATGCGGCGTAGCGTGTCTCGGGCATCTGGAAGAAACTGCGGACGCGATCCGGTGATTTTTGCAAGAATCGTAACCGACTGACCACGG
>Ga0210403_10001654_pt1 | contig 20945 bp, 20 predicted proteins | sample IncBWC19MmetaG_FD_150863 | JGI IMG/M metagenome (GOLD analysis project Ga0210403, IMG submission 150863) | Forest soil microbial communities from Barre Woods Harvard Forest LTER site, Petersham, Massachusetts, United States - Inc-BW-C-19-M | ecosystem: Environmental > Terrestrial > Soil >... | reverse complement strand
TTTTAGCCTTTAGCTTTGGGGGCTACGTAGCCTTCGGGGAGCTTGGCGCCTTCGCCGAAGAAGAATTGTTCCAGTTGCTCGCCCATGATGCGCTGTGAGTTTGGGTCGATGGGATTGAGGCGGTACTCGTTCATGATCATCTTGGAATGCTCAATCCACAGCTTCCAGGCATCTTTGGAAACATTTTCGAAAACACGCTTGCCGAGCTCACCGCTCCAGGGCACGCGGTCCAGGCCCGGCAGCTCTTTTCCAAATTTCACGCACATCACCATCCGTGTGCCGGGCTTGGCCGCTTCGCTCGGGGCCGGAACGGGATCGCAAGACTCATTCGCCATTCGATTCACCTCATCAAGATTGCCATTCTCAACATACTGCAAGTTCACGCAAATGCCTAGTCTGGGCCGTCCTTCAGACGGCTTTCCCGGGCGTTCATTAACCATTCATGAATGCGGCTGCATAAAGGTGGTTTGCGGAGGGCGCGAAGCAGTGTGACAATACGATTATGCGAAAACTATTCACACTAGCAGTAACTACAGTAGCGGCGGGAATCCTCGTCCTCGGCCATGCCGGGGCGCAACAGACCGCCGCCCCAAGTTCCACACAAACTCCGCCGGCAAGTTCCACTCAAACGCCTGCTGCCAAACCCACGGCCAAGCCGCCAGCGGCGAAGACGGGAACCACCGCGCGCGCTCCGGTGGTTCTTACACTAAAAACGCCGAAAGACAAAGCGAGCTACGCGATTGGGATGAATATCGGCAAGAGTATGCACAAGGACTCCGTTGACATTGACCTCAGCATTCTGATGCGAGGCATTAAGGATTCCATGGCGGGCGGTAAAACGCTGTTGACCGACGTCGAAGCAAAGGACGCGCTCGTTGCTTTGCAGGCCGACATGATAAAGAAGATGCAAGCGAAAGGTGAAACATTCCTGGCCGAAAATAAGACGAAAGAGGGAGTCGTGGTCCTCCCAAGCGGCCTGCAATACAAAATCTTGACGGAAGGGACCGGCCCCAAGCCTACCGCGGCGGACACTGTCGTCTGCAACTACAGAGGCACGCTGATTGACAACATGGAATTCGATAGCTCGGCTAAGCACGGAGGGCCTGCCACGTTTCCCGTTAGCGGAGTCATCAAGGGGTGGACCGAGGCGCTGCAACTCATGCCTGTCGGTTCGAAGTGGCAGCTTTTTATTCCATCAGAACTTGGTTATGGCGCTCGCGGCGGCCCAGGCGGGGCGATCGGGCCTTACTCGGCGCTCATCTTCGAAGTTGAGCTGCTTTCTATTCAGCCGAAGGCGGAAGTCCAGACTCCGAAAGCGCCGCCGAGCCCAACTCCAAACCCAACTCCAAACCCAACTGCAAACCCAACTCCAAACCCAACTGCAAACCCAACTCCAAACCCGGCTCCAAACCCGACTCAATAAGGAGCACGCGCCGCTTCTCGATGGCCGCCTTCGGAGGTATCCCATCCGGGCGATACACAAAACGTCTTCGCGGCGGAATCCGTGCAGCCGAGGCCCTTGCTATTCGGCAGAGTTGAACCGTTTGAACTATGGCATTCGCGTGTTTTCTTGGGGCGAAACGTCTATTATGTATGTCTTTGCTGCACGGTTGGAGGTGCTGCGCATTTGGCTGAGATCACCACCCTCTTCTGGGACATTGGCGGAGTCATCCTGACCAACGGCTGGGGCCGTGGCTCGCGCCAGGAGGCGGCCGAAGCTTTCCATTTCGATTACGAAGAATTTCAGGACCGCCACGACTTGTCCTTCCCCGCTTTCGATTCCGGCCATATCACGCTGAATGAATATCTCGACCGCACCCTGTTTTACCGAACACGTTCGTTTTCTCGCGAAGAATTCACGGCTTTCATGTTTGCGCAATCCAAAGAATATCCAGAAACGCGCGCGGTCCTGACGGATGCCGTGCGCAGCGGGAAATATTTCATCGGCTCGATCAATAACGAACCTTTGGAACTCAACCAATACCGCATCGAAGCGTTTCATCTTCGCCGCGATTTCTCCGTCTTCTTCAGCTCTTGTTACGTTCGCTCGCGCAAGCCCGAAGACACAATTTTCCGCATCGCACTGGAAGTTACGCAACGCGCTCCGGAGCACTGCGTTTTCATAGACGACCGGACGCTCAATCTGGAAAGTCCCCGGCGTTTGGGGTTCAACGTCATTCACTATCAAAATGCGGACCAGTTGCGTTCCGAGCTTCGAAAGCATGGTGTTGAGGTATAGTTTCATGCGCCGCTAGCAGGTGCGGCCATCGCGCAAACGAGCTGAGGACACCCATGGCTGACGAATCCAACCGATCTGGAAGTCTTTATGGCGGCACGGCGGAACCTTGCTCCGTGGTGCTTTTTGGCGCTTCAGGCGATTTAGCGAAGCGCAAGGTCCTTCCCGCGATGTTCGATCTGGCTATTCATAATTCCCTCGGGTCCCGTTACGTCATCGTGGGTTTCGCGCGTACCCCGATGAGCGATGAAGGTTTTCGCGCCACCACTGGTGAAGCAGCAAAGACCTTGTCCGAGCTTGGGCAGATTGATCCGAAGCAATGGAATGACTTCGCCTCGTGCCTGTACTACAGCTCCGGCGACTATTCGGATCCGCAAGCTTACGAGGCACTCGCGAAGCGCCTCGCCGAGCTCGAAGCCGAAAAAAAACTCGGAGGCAATCGGCTGTTTTATCTTTCGACGCCGCCGGAAGTTTACCCGCACATCGTCGAGCAACTGGGCCGAGCCGGCTTGTCGCGCCCCACTTCGCAGAACTCCTGGGTGCGGATCATCATCGAAAAGCCATTTGGCCGCGATCTGGCCACCGCTAAGGAACTGAACAAGACTGTTCTGAACGTGTTTGAAGAGCAGCAGGTCTACCGCATCGATCATTATCTCGGCAAGGATACGGTGCAGAATTTGCTGGTGTTGCGCTTCGGGAACGGGATCTTTGAGCCGTTGTGGAATCGCAATTATGTGGATTGCGTGCAAATCACAGCGGCGGAAACGCTAGGTGTGGAACGCCGCGGAGGATTTTACGAAACCGCGGGGGCGTTGCGGGACATGATTCAGAGCCACGTTCTGCAGCTCACTTCGCTTGTGGCCGTCGAGCCGCCCGCCTCCTTCGACGCCAACTCGGTGCGCAACGAAAAATTGAAAGTGCTGCAATCCATTCGGCCGTTCAATCTGGAGATGGTGGCGCAATCCGTGGTGCGCGGCCAATACGCGCCCGGCCAGCTCGATGGAAAGCGGCTGCCTGGCTATCGCGAAGAACCTGGAGTCAGCCAGACGTCACGCACCGAGACGTTCGTCGCCGCCTGCTTGCTGATTGATAATTGGCGCTGGGCCGGCGTGCCTTTTTATCTCCGCACAGGCAAGCGGCTCGCGACTCGCAGCACGGAAATCATGATTCAGTTCCGCTGTGCTCCGCACATTGTTTTTCGCGACCGCGAAGTCGAGCCGAACCGGCTCATTCTGAACATCCAGCCGGAAGAAGGAATTTCCGTTTCCTTTGGCGCCAAACGGCCCGGCACTGACATGCGCATCGGCAACGTGACCATGAATTTCAGCTACAAGGAAGGCTTTGGTGACGTGTCGCGCAGCGCGTATGCCACGCTCGTGAATGATTGCTTGCGCGGCGATGCGACGCTTTTCGATCGCGGTGACAACGTGGAAGCCGCCTGGGCTCTCGTCGATCCCATTCTGGATGTTTGGAGCGCGGCGCGAACTGGCAAGGTCCCGGAATACGCCGCCGGCAGCTGGGGGCCGCGCGAATCCGATCTCTTGCTCGAACGCGACGGCAGGAAGTGGTTCAACCCATAGTTTTCTGTCCCGGCGGCGATAGCGAACGGCAATTTGACGGAGGCATTCGGTGATTCTTGCGGGTGACGTAGGCGGCACGAAATGCAATCTGGCTCTCTTCTCCGAAAAAGGGGGAAAACTCACTGCCGTCTTCAAGCAGCGCTTTGCAAGCAAGGACTTCGCTCAATTTGACTTGATCGTTCGCGAGTTTTCGCTTCAGGCAGCGTCTCATCTCGCAAAAGAAAAAGTTCGCGCCGCCGGCTTTGGAGTCGCCGGGCCGGTCATTAATAACCGCGTTCGCGCCACCAATCTTCCGTGGACCGTGGACGCCTCGATCCTCGCAAGCGAACTGAAACTTGCCGAAGTTGTGCTCATGAACGATCTTGGCGCGACCGGCCACAGCATCGAGCATCTCGCTCCCGAAGAGTATTGCATCCTGAATCCCGGCAAGCCGGAGCACGGCGGCACGCGCGCGCTACTCGCTGCCGGTACCGGCTTGGGACAATCCATTCTCGTTTGGGACGGCGCGCGCTACCGCGTTGTGGCTTCCGAAGGCGGGCACTCCGATTTTGCGCCGCATACGGAACAGCAAATTGAGTTACTTCGTTATATGCGCCGCCGTTATCCGCAGGTCAGTTGGGAGCTCATTCTCTCCGGCCGCGGCTTCCGCACGCTTCATGAATTCCTTGCGCCAAACGTCAAGCATCATTCCTTCGAAGATCCTGGGATGGATCCTGCGCCCGAAATCACCAAGCTTGGACTTTCGAGAGAATGTCCCGTCTGTGTTGAAACGCTCGATCTGTGGACAGCCATTTACGGCGCCGAAGCGGGCAATCTGGCTCTCAAAGTTCTCGCACTCGGCGGCGTCTATGTCGCCGGCGGGATCGCTGTGAAAATCATCGAAAAAATTAAGGACGGAACCTTTTTCGCAGCATTCCGCGACAAATGGAAATTCGAAAGCCTCCTCAGCAACATTCCCGTGTCTGTTGTTCTGAACGAGTCCGCACCGCTCCTCGGCGCTGCCTACGAAGCGCTCGCTTCGCTCCCTCAGCGCTAGGTTTTTGGGAGAATCTAGTTTGGGATGAGTGCCGCCCTGCTACATTCTAGGTAACACTATGGACTCTAGGGCATGACTATTACGCTCAAGATAAAACCCGAACTTGAAGCGGGACTTTTGGCTCAGGCTAAAGCTCGAGGAGTTAGCTTAGAGGAGTATCTGCTTTCCGTTGTGGAAGGCACAGTTGTTCAGAACATGCAGGGAACGGCATCAGCCGAGGAAAGGGCAGCTGCCTTCGAGGCGTGGGCCAGAAGCCATGCCCCGTTTGCTCCCCCGCTTTCCGACTATGCGGTCAGTCGCGAATCCATCTATGACGACCGCGAGCGCTGATGCGTGTCCTGGTGGACACCAACGTCCTGCTTCGCACTGTCCAGTCCAACCATCCGCAGTTTGCTGAAGCTACGGCAGCCATTGCAACTTTGGTACGCCGGGGCGACTCAGTTTTTTCTGTCCGCAAAATATAGCCGAGTTCTGGAACGTCGCAACGCGCCCGGTCGACCGAAATGGTCTGGGATTATCGTCTGACCGCGCGTTTCAGGAAATCACCGGAATTGAGAAATCACTCTCCTTGCTGCCCGATGTTCCAGAGATTTATGCGTCTTGGAAAGAGATCGTCCGCACGAACAAAGTTCTGGGCGTGAAGGTTCACGATGCTCGCCTGGTCGCCATCATGACGGTCTACTCGGTAAACGGACTTCTGACCTTCAACGCGGCGGATTTTACTCGCTTCACGAATATCACCGCGATTCACCCTTCCTCGCTAGTGCCGTGAGTGTGGGCGTAGCCGTACGCTTTCTTGCTAGAATAACCATGCACGCTGTTCTTTCCGGCCTGCACTGGCCCTTGTATTCCCGGCCTTAAGGAGCACCTATGACCACCGCCGCTTCTACGCAAGTCACCGAGTTGCAGAACTACATTAATGGCGGATGGCGGCATCCTTCTTCGACGGAATTTGTCGATGTCACGAATCCGGCGACGATGGAGGTGCTTGCTCGTACGCCGATGTCCTCCGTCGCCGACGTCGATGCCGCCGTGCAGGCTGCTGCTGATGCGTTTCCGGCCTGGCGCCGCACTCCTCCCGGCGAGCGCGTGCAATATCTTTTCAAACTCAAAAATCTCCTCGAAGAGCATCTCGACGAGCTTTCGCGGCTGATCACGATGGAAAATGGGAAGACGTTTGGCGAAGCCAAGGCTGAGTTGCGCCGCGGCATCGAAAACGTCGAAGTCGCTTGCGGCATTCCCATGATGATGCAGGGTTACAACTTGGAAGACGTGACTCCCGGCGTGGACGAAATGCAAATCCGCCAGCCGCTGGGTGTCGTCGCCGCTATCGTCCCTTTCAATTTTCCCGCGATGATTTCGTATTGGTTTTTGCCGTACGCCATCGCTTGCGGTAACACTTTCGTTCTCAAGCCTTCGGAGCGCGTTCCGCTAAGCATGATCCGCGCGTTCGAACTGCTTGAGAAAACGGGCCTGCCGAAAGGCGTCGTCAATCTGGTCAACGGCGGCAAGGATGTGGTCAACGCGCTTTGCGATCATCCGCAAGTTCGCGCAGTCAGTTTCGTCGGATCGACGCCCGTCGCGAAACATGTATATATGCGCTCGGCCGCGAGCGGCAAGCGCATGCAGTGCCAGGGCGGCGCAAAAAATCACGTCATCGTGCTGCCCGACGCGGACATGGAACTTTCCACGCAAATCATCAGTGACAGCGCCTTCGGATGCGCCGGCCAGCGCTGCCTCGCCGTGAGCGTTGCCGTCACCATCGGCGATGCACAAAAAACTTTCCGTGATTCCATCGCTCAGTCGGCTTCCACTCTCAAGGTCGGCTACGGCCTCGAACCCGGCGTCCAAATGGGTCCTGTCATTTCCGGCGATAGCAAACGCCGCATCGAATCCCTTATCGCAGCTGGCGTCGGCGAAGGCGCTAAGGCCATTCTCGATGGCCGCAACACCAAAGTTCCCAATCACGAATCCGGCAGCTTTCTCACACCCACGATCCTCGATGGCCTCCCATCGACAAGCCAGCTCGCCAACACAGAAATCTTCGGCCCTGTCCTCAGCCTCATCCACGCCGACTCGATCGACGAAGCCATGGACTTTCTCCGCCGCAGTCCCTACGGCAATCAAGCCTCTCTTTTCACTACCAATGGCGCCGCCGCCCGCCGCTTCCGCTATGAAGCGCCTGCCGGAAATATCGGCATCAACATTGGCGTTGCCGCTCCCATGGCCTATTTTCCCTTCAGCGGCTGGAAAGAAAGTTTCTTCGGTATCCTCCACGGCCAAGGCCGCGACGCCGTCGAGTTCTACACCGAATCCAAAATCGTTGTCGAACGCTGGTCCCGCCAGGAAACCCGCAAGTTCTGAAGCCAAGCGCATCCCGGCGGCGCGATGAATGAAGCTGAGAAAATCTGCGACGAGATACAAAGAGCGATGCCGAAAATCAGCCTAGGAACCTTGCGTTTTTGGGGAGTGTGGTTTGGCAGGCCTTACGACGGCGCCCATAAAATTGTAGCCTCTGAACATGAGCGCGGTGTTCTGCGGCTTCGTTTTAACAAAGGCGAGCAGTTAACAGTGTGGTCTCCTGCCGGTTTGACGCTGGATAGTTCCGTGTTTCAAATCAATGATGCCGAACGGGTTTTGTGGGACTGGTTTTACGACGGCCTTCCCAATGTGCAGTCAAATCGTTTCTTCTTTGATTTTGTGAAGACCCCTGAGTCCATAAGGGCAAACTCGAATGTGAACTGGTTCGTGCCCAATCTGGAAACAGATTCTACCTTGCCCGCGGCTGAGATTCTCTCGATCCGTTTCAACATCAAGTCGCCATAGATGAAGTTGACGCGGGCTTTGCAATTCTTTTTGGGACTTTCACAATGACTACCAAGCCTTTGCACCTTAACGTCCACGAGCAAATCGAATGCGCGCAGACGCTAGCTTCGAACTTCTACACCGATCCTGCGGTTCTTGAGGCCGAGAAAGCGCGCATCTTTCGGCGCACCTGGCAACTCGTGGGCAATCTCGACACGGCGTGCGGAGAACAGAACGGCGCGAAACGCACCATCGGGGACGCCGAGACGTTTTTCACAGTCGATGTTATCGGCGAACCCGTAGTCGTCGTCCGCGACAAGGAAGGCACGCTCCGCGGTTTCAGCAATGTCTGCCGCCACCGCGCCGGACCCATCGCCTGCGGCAGCGGGTGCAAAAATGTTCTGCGCTGCGGCTATCACGGGTGGACCTACACGCTTGATGGCCGGTTGATCGGCACTCCCGATGTCGAAGGCGTCGAATTTTTCGACCGCAGCACCATGGGCATGTTTCCGCTGCGCCTCGAAACCTGGGAACAGCGCATCTTCGTCAATTTCGATCCAAACGCCGAGGCGCTCTCCGCCTATCTCGGCAAAATTCCAGAGCAAGCTCGCGGCTTCCAATTCCAGGGCCTGCAATCCGTCGAGCGCCGGGACTACATCATCGATTGCAATTGGAAGGTTTACGTCGACAACTATCTCGAGGGCTACCACATCCCCATCGCGCATCCCGGCCTCATGCGCGAAATCGATTACGCGCAATATCGCACGGACACCTATCGCTACTATTCCCAGCAATTCGCGCCGATTCGCGCGACGAAACCGGAAGACGGAGCCGAACGTTTCTATCCGCCAGGCACTGGCCTTCAAGAAGCCCTCTATTTCTGGATTTTTCCCAATCTCATGCTCAACATCTATCCCGACAATCTCTCCACGAATCTAATCGTCCCGCTCTCCCACGACAAAACCCTCACCATCTTTGAATGGTTTTTCCACGACCCCCATTCTGAGAAGGTACGCGAGCGTATCCAGCGCGCCGTGGCCTTCAGCGACGAAGTCCAGCAGGAAGATATCGAACTGTGCAGGAGTGTCCAGCGAGGGCTAAATTCTTCGACCTACGACCGTGGCCGCTACTCCGTCAAACGCGAAAACGGCGTCCATCATTTCCACATGCTCCTCAGCGAATTTCTCTCCAAACCGTGAATAGTCGCGCCGCGGGGCAGAGCCGGGCGAAAGCCGCTTCAAGTTCTTTACTGGATGAGAAAATTAAGCTTACTTTGAAGATTTTCTATTCGGATTAGCGCCAGATTTCAGCGCGATCTTATGAATTTCCTTCATTCTTCGCTCTCGCTCTTCACCCGAAAACTTTTGAAGGGACGTATACAGAATCTCCGCCACTTTTCTGGCGGCCCTTTTCTGCGTTGCGAGTTTACTTTGTGTCCCCACTCTCCCCTCAATTCGAAAATCGCAAGACTTTCGCGGCGGCCACTCTTGCTGTCGAATCCCTCACCACAAACTCCGGCTCGATTGCAATCTCCGCAACCCCTTCTTCGTGCCCTTCAATCTGATTGACGAGCGTCTGTGCCGCAATTTCGCCCATTCGCAACAAAGGCTGCCGCACAGTCGTCAACCCCGGATTCGCAAAAGCCGCTCCCGGAATATCATCGAAGCCCACCACGGAAACATCCTGAGGCACGCGCAATCCAGCTTCACGCAGCGCCCAGATCGCCCCAATCGCGGAAATATCGTTGTAGGCAAAAAGCGCCGTGAACGGTTCTTTCCTCGCAAGCAACGCCTGTGTCACGGGGAACCCTACTTCCGGTGTCGAATCTTTGCTCTCGATCCGTATCGTCAGCTCCGGCCGGATCCGAATCCCCAGGTCACCCGCAACTTCGCAAATCGCATTCCATCGGTCTTCCGAGTCCGAGCTGAAAACATGCCCCTGCAAAAACGCAATTCTCTCGTGTCCCAGCTCTTTCAGGTGTTCCAGCGCCAACCGCGCCGCCCGTTTGTGGTCCAGCACAATATTCGTTACGCCGGCGATCTCCCGGTGCCCCGCGACAGCCACGGTCGGCAGCGAGGGCTCCGCTAGAATCGAAGTGTCCACCGTAATGAATCCCTCGACACCTCGTTCCACCAGCATTTGCGAATAGGTTTGCAGCAGATTGGGATCGTGCCGGTGTACCACCGTCAGAAAAAAATAGTTCTGCCCCGCCAAATACTTCTCAATCCCACTGATCACTTGCGAACCGTACGCGTCCCCGATCTCCTCCGCAATCACTCCGATCGTAAACGTTCGCCGCATCCGCAATGTGCGCGCAAAAAAATCCGGCCGGTAATTCAATTCCTTCGCCGCCGCAAGTATTCGTTCTTTAGTACGTTCGGGAATGGAGCGCGAAGCGGGGGAGTTGTTCAGCGTGGCGGAAACTGTGCCTGCCGCCAGCCCAAGATGCTTCGCCACCGTCTTCAAGGTGACTTTCTTGTTCTCTCGGCGCGGCCCGGCTTTCTTCTTTTGCGTCGGTGTCATTGAGACGCCCTCGACAATCTTTTGCAGTGTTTACTTCGTCTTGCAGCACCGGCCGGCACGCGTCCTGTTTCGCTCACCAGCCCATTTTCTTGCCGCGAGTATAGCAGGTACACGTCCCCCTACGCTTTTCCAGACCACCCGGAGTGGCCCACTCAATTGGACGTGCCAACTCTCGTTTCCTCCCTCCGAATTCTTGCTACTCCACCACAGCGTTTGGGGGCGCAATTCCTTTGCGTTAGAATGCCTCCGATGCTCGCCTACTTCCCTCGGCTCCCCGCTCTACTTATCCTTTCCGCCTTCCTGGTTCTAAGTTCCGCGACCCCGCTAACGCTCAGGGCGCAAAGCACCGCCGTTCCTCTTCCACCGGCCGCGAAACTGCCAAAGCCCAAAGTTGACCGCCCCGGCTTCTCCCCAATCCCTAAATTCAAAGACATCGCCAAGTCCGTTGGCCTCACGGTCTCCCACATCTCTACTGGCGAAAAGCGCTACATCATCGAGTCTATGAGTGGTGGTGCAGGACTCTTCGATTGCGATGATGATGGGCGCCTCGACATTGTCACCGCCAACGGTTCCACCGTCGACCGTTACCAAAAAGGCGGAGACCAGATGGTCACGCTCTATCATCAGGAACCCGACGGCACCTTCAAGGACATCACCATGCAAGCTGGCCTCACGCGCCTCGGCTGGGGCATGGGCATTGCGGTCGCCGACTACGACAACGACGGTAAGCTCGATCTCTTCGTCACCGGCTACGGCGGAAACGTCCTCTACCGCAATCTCGGGAATTGCAAGTTTGAAGATGTCACCGAAAAAGCCGGGGTCCGTGGCGGCGGGTTCAGCACTGGCGCCGCTTGGGGCGATTACGATCGCGATGGCAACGTCGATCTATTTGTCTCGCGCTACGTCCACGTGGACCTCGCGCACATGCCGGAGCCGGGGAGCAACAAATTTTGTTTGTATAAAGGACTGCAGGTGCAGTGCGGCCCCTGGGGACTCGAAGGCGAGAGCGATCTTCTTTACCACAATCGTGGCGATGGCACGTTTGAAGAAGTCTCCGTAAAAGCCGGAGTGCACAATCAAATCGGGTACTACGGCCTCGGCGCGATGTGGTCCGATTACGACAACGACGGCTGGCCCGATCTCGTTGTTGCCAACGATTCCGTTCCCAACTATCTGTATCACAACAATCACAACGGGACGTTTTCCGAAGTCGGCATGCTCGCTGGAATTTCTCTTGGCGGCGATGGGTCGCAGCTAGGAAACATGGGCGTCGACTTCGCCGACTACGACCACTCCGGACGATTCAGTTTGTTCATCACTACATTTCAGGAGCAGCCCAAAGCGCTCTGGCGCAACACTGGCGCCAACGGTTTCGAAGACGTGAGCTGGCCTTCGGGAGTTGGACGGCCGAGTTATCAAGACGTTTGTTGGGGCACCAGCTTTTTTGATATGGCCAATACCGGCTGGCTTGATCTATTGATCGCCTGCGGCCACGTCTATCCGCAGATCGATTCGCTCGATAACAACCCGCATTATCGCCAACCGCTTTTTCTTGAGCGCAACAACCGCGACGGCACCTTCGACGAGGTGGCGAAAGAAGCCGGCCTCGCCGACCTCCCGTTAAAATCGCGCCGCGGCGCGGCCTTCGGGGATATCTTCAACACCGGCAACATCGACGTGGTTCTGGTCAACGTCGGCGAACCTCCCACTCTGCTCGTGAATCAAAACGGCTCTCTCAATCACCGCGTGCTGTTCAAACTCATCGGCACGAAGAGCAATCGCGCCGCCATCGGCGCCCGCGTCACCATTCAATCCGGCGGCGTCCGCCAAATCGCGGAAGTCCGCGGCGGGGCGAGCTACCTCTCCCAAAACGACCTTCGCCTTCACTTCGGCCTGGGCAAATCCACAAAAATCGACACGGTAGAAATCCGCTGGCCCAGCGGCAAACTCGAAACTTTGCAAAATGTTGTAGCCGATGCGATCTATACCATCGTGGAAGGCTCCGGCATCCGCGACACAAACTCCCTCCCGCCTTTGGCAGCGTCTGCCCATTCTTCCTCAAATCACTAGTTCGGGAAACGGTTCGGTCATCACCGCCGCAAACCTGACCGTCGATGGCGGCACGAACGCCTGCACTCAATTCGAATGGGGCTGGATTTTGGCGCTGGTGGAGAGGCGCTCCAGCCAGCGTTGGGCGGTGGCGGTTTCGCGGCGGTCGGGGTGATCGCGCAGAAAGTTGCGGAGGACTTGCGCGGCCTCTTCGAAGCGTCCGAGCGCTGTAAGAGATTGGGCTACGAGGAGCGCGATTTCGGGAGCTTTTCCGTTGGACGCGGCCAACGCTTCCTGCGACATTTTCAGCGCGTCTTCGTATTGGGCGTGCTGGTAGTGGGCTTTCGCCAACGTCCAGCGGGTTTCCCAAGTGCCAGCCGGATCCAGTTGGAGGGACTTTTGCAGCGGCTCGATGGCGGCATCGCATTTGCCCTTATCGCAGAGCGCCATTCCCAAAGCCGCAAAAGCGCGCGCATGACCCGGATCGATTTGCGTGGCTTTTTCCAGCGCGTCTTGGGCCTGCGTCCACTTGCGCTCTTTCAACCACACGACGCCCTGCACGTACAACACGTCGGGATGAGCGGGCGCCAGGCGTATCGCCTGGCTGACATACTTTTCTGCTTCACCCAACTTGTCTGCTCCTAGCGCTTGCAAACATTTTTCCATTGCTTCTTTTGCTTTCGGTGCGAGCAGTGGCCTCCCGGGAACACCTTCTGGACTTTTAGAGGAAGAAAGGCGCCGAAGATAAACATCGACTTGCAGCCGGCCGGTCATTTGAACAGAGACTTCTTTTTGCGCGTTTTGGTATCCCGCTGCTTCGACAGTGACGGTGAACTCACCGAGATTATTCACGACCAGCATCGCGCTTCCGCGAGAGGTTTCTCCCTGCCGGCTTAGAATCGTTCCATCCCGATAGAGTTTCACCATCGCTGCTGAAGCGATGGGCTCTCCCGAACTATCGTGGACGGTCACCGTAATCTCGGAGCCCCTGCCGTGGAACTCATTGACTTCGCTTCCGTTGTCCTGGGGGCAAGCGGGGCAAGTACACACCAAGAAAAAAAGTATTGGCAGGAAGAATCTCGCGAGGAGAGCAGAGGCTCGCAGGATGCGCAGGCACGAGCTTTCGCTAGCTCGCACTCGAGCGCGCACACGCACCAAATTCCGGGCCCCTTCGCAGAAGAAACGCATGAAGGCCCCCGACCGATTGGGGCGAGCCTAGACCCGCGTATTGCGAAGGTCAAGCAGAACGTTTTGATACTTCCTAGCGGGTTTTGTGACCCAGGTCACTCCGCGGGGTGCGCGTCGACACAGCCGAAGGGGGTAGAGCATGTAATTGTGAAACGTAGTGGCGGCTCGAGATATGACTCCAGTGCCGAGCTGGGGGAGCAATCGACTGTCAAAATCTGGTTGCTCCTGAGCCGCCGAAAGATGTTGACGCGGGTTAACCCAGTGGGTTTGTTTGGCCCAGCGGCGGAAGGGAACGAGCGATGACGTATATCCTTTATGCTCTGGCGATACTGGCAGCGGGTGTTCTGGCGTTTGGATTGAGCCGGGCACTACGTACCTATCTGAAGTTTCGCGGAAAGAGAATTGTCTCGTGTCCGGAGACGCATCACGCGGCGGCGGTGCGCGTGGCAGCCGGCAACGCAGCGGCGGAAGCCGCGCTTGGGCGGGAGCACCTGAAGCTGAGCGCATGCTCGCGCTGGCCGGAGAGAGAAGTGTGCGGGCAAGAGTGCTTGCAGCAGATCGAAGAGGCGCCGAAGGCGTGTCTGGTTTCGACGATCGTCAATCAGTGGTATCAGGGTCAACAGTGCGCTTACTGCCGCAAGCCCTTTGGCGAACTGCACTGGCACGATCATCCGCCAGCGCTTGTGAACGAGCAACGGGAGACGGTGCAGTGGAGCGAAATCCCCGCCGAAAAGCTGCAAGAAACCATGAAGACGCATTGGCCCGTCTGCTGGAACTGCCATATTGCCGAAACGTTTAGGCGCGAGCATGGGGAGTTGGTTGTGGATCGTCCGGCAGATTCGCTGCGCATCAGCGTCTACAAATAGAAGTTAAGGGGACGCGGGACACGCGCCCTCCACGGAAGTTTTCGAGCCGAAACTATTTCTTTCCAGCAGCTCGAGAAATGCGGAACGGCTAAGCCTTCGCCTTCTTGCTTTGTTGGCCCGAGAGGGAGGCCAGCAACTTCGCGCCGTCGACGGAGCCCAGCCCGGTGCAAGGATCCCATCCCGGGCCAGCCGTGAATTTTCCCTTCAGGGCGTTATAGATATCGTTGTTGCCAGAGGTGATGTCGTGGAAATCGCCGGCTGGCGCGGCTTGCGAATACAAAAGTGGGTTGACGAAGCCGACGGGGTTGCCGGCGCCGCTGGTCAGGCTCTGGTTGATGCGTGCCATCAGGCCGGCGTAGAGCGGGGCAACGGCGCTGGTTCCACCGATAGGCTGCTCTTGCCCGCCAATCACTACGTTGTAGCCAGTGAAAGGATCGGCGTCAGCAGACACATCGGGAACTCCGCGGCCACCATTAGGATTGGCCGGCGGAGGAACGTTCACAGTCGATTGGTAAGAAGGCTTTGGGAAAAAATTGCTGACGCCGCCGCCTGTGGAGCCGCCTTTGACGCCGCGGTTCCAAACCGTTTCTACCGGCGAATTTGGTTTCGAGGAAGAATCCAGCGTGGTCCCACCGCAAGCCAGAGAGAACGGGCTCGAAGCGGGAAAATCCACGTGGGGTTTCTTGTCCCAGACCTGTTTCTGCATGTCCGGAGAGCCGTCATCGCCTGCCGCTACACAGACAGTGACTCCTAGAGCCGCCGCTTCCTGCAAGATTTGCTGAAGTCCTTGCAGCATCTGGCCGGTGGCGGTTTCCTCGGCTTGCCCCCAACTGATGGAGATGATCGAGGGTTTGCGCACGTCGTCGTGGACGGCGGCGGAGACCACTTGTATGAAACCGTCGTCGGTGTTCGTACCAAAGTAGACGGCAAACGTTGCGCCGGGAGCGATGGCCGCGGCTACTTCAATGTCGAGAGTGACTTCGCCGTCGGCATTGGCATCTTTGCCGGGAAGATTGGCGCCGCCATCAACGCCGACGGCGCTGACGCTCGGAGTAGATTTGAAGCCGAGGCCCTTGAAAAATGTGTCGAGATCGGAAGTGGCGTAGCCGGCGCCTGTTGGATTTCCTTGCTGGTCGATGTCGTTCAGTTCGATCAGGGCGACGGTCTGACCGGTGCCGTCGAGGCCGGTGGGAAAGTTGTAGATGTCCGCAAGTTCCAGAGGCGAAAAGCTTCGTGGCTGACCGGGTGCGGCGGCGCGGGCGGATGCGCCGGCTTTTTGTCCGCGCTTCCCGGAGCGACGGAGCGCCGAGGCCGACGCTTTGTCCAAGAGACGGAAATGCGTCTCGACCACGGGGCGGTCGTCGAGACCCAGGACGCGTTCGATAATGCCGCTCAAATCTTCGGGGATGGTGAGGCTGCCCGTGCGGCCACGATAGGAGACGGTTCCGGATTTGTACCGCTTAAGTTTCGCGCCAAACGCGGCGCTCAGATCGGCCACGGTTCCGGCGAGCTTGACGGTTCGCTGCGCGATATTGGCTTCAACCACGGTCAGCCGGTGCTCGTGGGCGAAGCTGTCGATTTTAGCCACGTCTTCGGGATCGGCGCCGGCCTGACTGGCGAGTTCCGTGCGTGTCAGATATTTCCGATCGGCAAGCGCTTGCGAGGAGATTTTGTCAACCGTGGCTTCGAGATTCGCGCCGGGCTTGCGTCTGAGTTGAAGCGTGATCTCGATGCGCATGGAAGCATCCACGGCGCCGACAACTTTGGCGCCGGCAAGCGGTTGCCGATTACTACCTGGGAGTGTGATGCGTTTTTTCATGGTGTGTCACCTCAGTGAAGGACGTTCTAGCGGGAGGCCCAAACGATAGGCGGACGAAACGTATTTGTCAAGAGAGTTAATTGATGAGAGGACTGTAAACGGCGGGGGATGACGGGGCAGAATCCAGGGAAAGGGATTACCAGCCGACGCGCTTCAATCCACGCACGACGTCGAAATGGCGGTCACGGCTCAAGAGAGGGAGATGGTGTTGACGGCAGAGGGCGGCGATCCAGATGTCGTTTACGGGAATAGGCTTGCCAATCTCCTTAAGCTCGAGATGAATTGTTGCGTAGTGATGCGAGGTTTCATTCGTGACGTCCAGGACCCGGCACACAGCTAAGAACTCTTCTAGCCATTTTCGATAGGCAGCGCCTAGCCGGGATCGGGCGATACCGTGACGGTATTCCCCGAGGACGATGACGGGAATGGCCAGCTGGTTTGCGGCGGAGATTATCCGAATCGCACCAGGATCGTGGTCCGCAGTGGCCGAAAGTGCGTTTGTGTCAAGAATCAAACTTCAGGCTCGTTTTTCCACATTTCGGGTTCAATTTGTTCAAATTCTTCCTCGATGATCCTGTCAATTCGGGCTGTTTCCTTGTGCAGGTGTTTGAGCCTGCCGACGTGCTTCATCCAAGGCCGCTCGGTGGTTGAGGAGGAATTTTTCAGCTTGTCCTCGACGGCTTCAGTGATGAATTGGCGCAGGGGAATGCCTCTTTCCGCGGCTTTTGACTTTGCGCGGCGGAAGATGGCGTCTGGAATCTCGAGGGTCGTCTTCATGAACCAATGCTCCCATATTTATGGGAGGCAAGCAAGGCCCGCCATCTAAGGAGTTATCGTGAGCTTCTTTCCGGAGTATTGGACAGTTTTGTCGGTGGCTGCTGTGAGAGCGCCGCCGGTGCCGTGATTTTCCGAGACAAAGACGATACGGAAGGTGCGTTCTTCGAGCATGCCGGGGAAGGAGCCGGTGCGATCGCCGATGGTGAGGGTGTGCGTGGCGTCCTCCCAGGAGAAGGGAATGGTGGAGTAGACGCCGTTTTCATAATTGTAGGCGTCGTTTTCGTCTTCATAGAGAGTGAAAGAGCCGTTGGAGCCGGGATAAACGCGGAGTTCGATCGGGTCGGCGGATCTTTCGGCGGCGTATTGGATGTCGGGGCCGAGAGGAAGAATGGAGCCGGCGCGGATGAAGAGAGGCAGATGATCGATGGGAGACGATGCGTCGATCGCTCGGCCGCCTTGCGTTGAGGCGCCGGTCCAGAAGTCGTACCACTTGGTGTTGGGAAGATAGAGACGGCGTGTCGTGGCGCCGGGTTCGGTGACGGGATTAACGAGAATGGCTGGGCCGAAGAGGAATTGGTCACCGATATTTTGCGCGCGGGTGTCTTCGCGGAAGTCCATGACGAGAGGACGCATGATGGTGTAACCCTCGCTGGTGGTTTTCCAGGCTAACGAATAGATGTAGGGCATGAGGCGGTAGCGGAGTTGGTCGTAGGAAGTGAGAATTTTCTGCGTGTCGGGTCCGTAAGACCAAATTTCATTTTGATTTGTGGTGCGCGTGCCGTGGGCGCGGAAAATGGGGCAGAAGGTGCCGAACTGGAACCAGCGAATGTAGAGTTCGCGGTAGGCGGGGTCATCGGGATTTGCGGAGACGAAACCGCCGATGTCGGTGGTCCAGTAGGGAAGGCCGGAGACGGAGTAATTGAGGCCAGCGGGAATCTGGCGGCGGAAGGTTTCCCAATTGGGATCGACATCGCCGGACCATGTGGCGGCGGCGTTGCGCTGCGCTCCGGCAAATGTGGAGCGGGAGAGAATGAAGACGCGCTTTTTGTCGGAAGCTTCGCGCTGGCCTTGATAGACGGCGGTAGTGGTCATCAGGGGAAACTCGTTGGCATAACGGGCGCCATTTTCGCCGCCGTTCACTTTGTTGGTGACGAGAATGTTGGTTTCGCGGCCTTCGGTTTCGGCTTCGGTGGTGTCGAGCCACCAGGCGTCGGCGCCGATTCTGAAAAGGGCGTTATTCATGAGGTTCCAATAGTATTTTCGAGCTGCAGGATTGAAAGCGTCGTAGAGAGCCTGACCGACAGGATGGAAGCTGGGAGCGATGGTTTTGTCGATGAAGAAGCCGCGCTTGTCCATGTCGTCGTAAACGGACGAGCCGGGGCGGAAGTAGGGCCAGACGGAAATCATGAGGTGGACGTTGTTCTTGTGGAGGCCGTCGATCATGCCTTTGGGATCGGGATAATTTTTGTTGAAGACGGGTTCGCCCATGGTCTTCCACCAGAACCAGTCCTGAACGATGTTGTCGAGCGGGATGTGCAGGTCGCGATATTTTTGCGCGATGGCGAGAAGTTCTTGTTGAGAGTCGTAGCGATTTTTGCATTGCCAGTATCCGTAAGCCCATTTGCCGAAGAGCGGCGCGGCACCGGTGAGATCGCGATAATCGGCGATGAGGCGATCGAAGTCGGGACCGTAGAAAAAGTAGTAGTCCATCGAGTCGGAGACTTCGGAGCTTAGATAGAAGGCATGGACGAAGCGGTTATTGAAGCGGCTGCGCGAACCGTTATTCCAGAAGATGCCGTATCCGTTGCTGGAGAGAAGGAAGGGAATGGAGATGTTGGTGTTGTCCTGCGAGAGGTCGATGGATTCGCCGCGATAGTTCCAGACACCTGCTTGATGCTGGCCCAAGCCGTAGAAAGCTTCCTGGGTGTCCCACATATTGACGAAGCGCTCGGAGTGATAGGTCTTCTCACCGTTGACTTCGGTTGGCGTGAGTGTGCGCGTGTTTTCCTGGGTGAGTTTATGGCCGGAGGAGTCGAAGAAAATAATGGAGCTGTCGGCGCGGGTGATTTCGATCTTTAGCTTGGAGGTGGTCAGCGTGATGAGTTTGGGGTCGTCGTAGTGCAGGGAAAAGTCGGCCTTGGGCCAGGATTTTTTGGTGACGAGATTGTCGGTGCGCTGAGGGAGGTTGCGTTCGAGGGAGTAGACGACGTGAATGATCGAGTCTGTGCAGACCTGGAACCGGAGGAAGCCGGATTGAAGAACGAGGACTACCCCATCGGGTTGGGGGTCAACGGAGGTGACGGGGTTGAGGGGCACCCACTGGGCCATTAGGGAGGGGGAGGCCAGGAGGGCGACTAGGAGCAGGAGGGGTGCGACGTTCTTGCGAGGATGCAAAAAGGAAATAATTCGCATGAAAAACCTGGAACTCCGTGTACGATAACGATATTTTGGGGCGAAAGCTGGAAGGCACATTGTCACCGTGAGTTAAGAGTTGTCAATGACCTTTACACAGTCCGGCAGGCTTGGAGCGCAGCCTGCGGAATCGGCAAGTCTGAGAAAAATAAGGGGGAGATTCGCGAAGCATGCATTTTTGTGATACAAGGCGTGGGGCAGAAGGAATGCATCCGAGCTGGGTTGAGTGCGGAGGAGGGTTGGAATGGTACTCCGAGGGGGAATTTGCATGCTGGCGTTCTTGATGGCTTTGGGACCGGAGTTCGCGTCGTCATCGGCGGCGGGTGGGGGTCAGACGGCTCCCAAAAAGGGCGCGCATGTGGAGAAGGCGTCGTTCGGGAAGACCCCGGAAGGCGTGGAGATTGAGGCGTATACCCTGTACAACGCGCAGGGGGCTTCGGCGAAGCTGATCACCTATGGGGCTACCGTTGCGGAGCTGCATGTGCCCGACAAGAACGGGAAGATGGGCGACGTGGTGTTGGGATTCGACAACCTTGCGGGGTATCTGGGGAATCATCCTCACTTTGGTGGGACGATTGGGCGGTACGGCAACCGCATCGCGAAAGGGAAGCTTGTAGTGGATGGGAAAGAGTATCAGCTGGCGATCAACAACGCGCCGAACAATTTGCATGGCGGTCCGACGGGATTTGACCGGAGAATATGGAAGGGCGAGCCGGTGGAAGTGAAGGACGGAGCGGCGGTGCGGTTTACGTACTTTAGTAAGGATATGGAGGAGAACTTCCCGGGGAATCTGACGGCGACGGTTACGTACACGCTGACGAATACAAATGAGTTCAAGCTGGAATACACGGCTACGACGGACAAAGACACGGTCGTAAATCTCACGAACCACAGCTACTTCAATCTGGCGGGGTCGGGGGATGTGCTGAGGCATGTGCTTTATTTGAATGCCGACAAGTACACGCCGGTGGATTCGACGCTGATTCCGACGGGGGAGATTGCCAGCGTTGCGGGCACGCCGCTGGATTTTCGGAAGCCGATGGAGATTGGCGCGCGGATCGCGGAGATCAAGGATATCGGCGGGTACGACCACAATTTTGTTTTGAATGGGAAAGCGGGGACGCTGAGGATTGCTGCCCGCGTTACTGAGCCCACGACGGGCAGGCAGATGGAAGTGTGGACGACGGAGCCGGGAATACAGTTCTACTCGGCCATTGGGTTGAACGGGAGCATCGTGGGTAAGGGCGGCGTCGCCTATCCGAAGTATGGGGCGCTGTGCCTGGAGACGCAGCACTTTCCGGATTCGCCGAACCGGCCGAATTTTCCGTCAACCGTCCTGAAGGTCGGAACGAAGTATCATACGGAGACAATTTACAAATTTTCCGCGAAGTGACGCTGATCCGTTTTTTTTTCGCTTGGGACCCTGTGGATTGCTGGATTCGTAAGACGCACGCAGAGGAGAAGCCATTCGGAACCTTATGACCATTCCTTACGCGTTTGTAGTGCCCGCTCGCCTCGTTCATCTCTCCGCTGTCGATGTCGTCATCGTTGTCTTTTATTTCGCGCTGGTCCTTGCGATTGGTTTTTACCTGCGCGGGCGCGCGAACACGGGCGAAGATTTTTTCATGGCCGGACGCGAAATGACGGCTTGGGT
>Ga0210403_10001652_pt1 | contig 20954 bp, 18 predicted proteins | sample IncBWC19MmetaG_FD_150863 | JGI IMG/M metagenome (GOLD analysis project Ga0210403, IMG submission 150863) | Forest soil microbial communities from Barre Woods Harvard Forest LTER site, Petersham, Massachusetts, United States - Inc-BW-C-19-M | ecosystem: Environmental > Terrestrial > Soil >... | reverse complement strand
GGACCTTACGGAAGTATCCGGCGTGGTGGCCATATCCAGCGATTATAAAGGGTGGAGCGCTGAGCCACATCCCGTGCGCGATCGTCGCTACTTCTGCTTGTCCGGCGCACTCAGATATCTTTCGAGCGGGACTTCGAAATACATCAATTCATTTCCCTTAGCATCGCGCACGCCGGTCAAATAGAAGTGAGCGCCCGCAAGCGGGTTGGAAACGTCTGACACATCAAAGAACATGAAGCCCGACTGGGTGCCGTGAGGTTCGACTGCCTTCGCGGCAAACTGTGTGTTCTGAATCTCGTCCATCGCGTCCTTGCTGATGCTTCCCTTCGCCTTCTTGGGCCAAGGCAGCGGATTGGGAGAAATGGTTCCTGTAGGCCGGGAGATGCGCCGATAAATATCGTCTTGCGTCGCGGGTGGAATCTTGGTTCGATTCACGGTTACGAGTTCCGCCTTCATTCCTGACAGCGCGACTGTCTGGTCGCCGTCATTGGTGATCACTACGAAGATCGGCATGAGTCCGACGTCGCTGTAGTGAACGGAAAAAATACTTGCCTTGTCGGGCAAGTCATATGGATCAAGCCCCAGTGTGACCGATTCACCCGAATGCTCATCGTGTGCGGGATAGGTCTTCGCCGGCTGCGCCACTGGCATGACAAAATGCTTTCCTGCCAAGCAAACGACCGAAGACACTAAGAGAATGGAAACTGCGGCGAAGCTTCGCCGCAGCAGAGAGCGTGTGACCGTACAGGACATGATTCTCGATTATAGGATGCACGCATGCTAAACGGTGGTGCCTCGGGCGCGACCTGTACAGGTAGAATGTCCCTTCCGGCATGTATTTGATCTACAGTGCGCTGGTGGCAGCGGCAATGCTGTTGACCCTCCCTTATTGGCTTTTACAGAGGATGCGCCACGGCAAATACCGTGCTGGACTGGGTGAACGGCTGGGGAAGATTCCGCGGCGGTTGGTTGCTCAATCCGCGACGCCAACGATATGGATACACGCGGTGTCGGTCGGTGAAGTTCTCGCGATCAGCGGTTTAGCGACAGAACTCACAAAACGATTTTCGCAACATCGAGTCGTCATTTCGACTACGACGGATACAGGCCAGAAGTTGGCTCGATCCCGCTTCGGCGAAGAGAATGTCTTTTATTTCCCGCTCGACTTCGCCTTCGCGATCCGGCCATATTTGCGATTGCTGCAGCCCAAGCTAGTGTTGATCGCGGAAACTGAGTTCTGGCCAAACTTCCTACGCCTCGCCCATGCCAGCGGCGCTCGGATTGCTGTGGTGAACGCTCGCATCTCGGACCGCTCCTGGCCAGGATACCGGCGCTTCCGGCGTTTGTTAACGGGAGTTTTGCAGAACGTGGATCTCTTCCTGACACAGACTTCCGAGGACGCTCGTCGCCTCAAGGAAATTGGAGTGCCCCCTGAGCTCGTCCTCGCAACTGGCAACCTTAAGTTTGATGTGCCTATACCGACTGCGCCGCCGATCATCGCCAGCCTGCGCGCGACGTTCCAACAAGCTCACACCAGCCCGGTGATTGTTTGCGGAAGCACGGTTGAGGGCGAAGAACCTATGCTGCTGCAGGCCTTCACAAATATTCTCGCGAGCCATCCTCGCGCCGTAATGATTTTGGCGCCGCGTCATCCCGAGCGATTCGGCGAAGTGACTGAATTACTCAATCAACTCGGTATTCGATTCTGGCGTCGGTCCCTGTGGGGAGGCGACCCGATTTTGGGCGGCGTTCTACTGATCGATACGATTGGCGAACTTGCGGCGTTATACGCGTTGGCCGACGTGGCGTTTGTGGGCGGTAGCCTGGTCCCCCGCGGCGGACATAACATCATCGAGCCTGCACTGCACGGAGTTCCCATTGTCGTGGGCAATCACACCGAGAATTTTCGCGACATTGTAAGCTTATTTCAAGGTCGCGATGCGGTACGTGTGGTCGGCCCAGCCGAGCTTCCGCTGGTGCTCATGGACCTCATTTCTAACCCAGCCGAACGTGCCGAACTGGGTCGCCGGGCGGCAGAAACAATCCGTGCGCAAATGGGGGCAACACAGAGGACGATGCAAGCGTTGGAAACATTGCTGATGCCTGCCAGTGCTCGTGCGGGAACGGTCGTTGATTGAATCTCTTGTCCTCTATCTTCGGAGCAGGTGTCCGAGCCCGCAACGCGCTCTACGACCGCGGCATCACGCGCGCACGAAGAGTACAAGGGACGGTCGTGAGCATCGGGAACTTGTCGGTTGGGGGATCAGGAAAAACGCCATTCGTTCTGCTTCTGGGGGAACTGCTAAACGCTCGCGGGGTAAAGTTCGACATACTCTCGCGCGGCTACGGTCGAAGAACACGCGGTGTGGCGCGCGTGGATCCCGGAGGCTTACCTCGCGACTTTGGCGATGAGCCTTTGCTCCTGGCTCGTCGCCTCAGCGTGCCAGTGATTGTGGGCGAGGATCGATACGAGGCGGGGCTGTTCGCGGAAAAGAGCTTCGGCCCACAACTTCATCTGCTCGATGACGGCTTTCAGCATCGCGCCCTGGCACGTGATTTCGACATCGTACTGGTTACGCCCGAAGATGCCCGCGACTGTCTACTCCCTGCAGGGCGTTTGCGTGAACCGGTCACTTCACTGTCCCGTGCCGATGCGGTCGTGCTGACCAGTGGTGCTTCATCAGAGTCGTTTCCGTCGAATGGCAAACTTCTATGGCGGGTCCGGCGGGGTATTTCCGTGACGAATGTTCCCGCCCGGCCGGTAGTTTTCTGCGGAATCGCACGGCCGCAGAATTTCCTGCTGCAATTGCGTACGGCAGGCGTTGAACCTGTGGCGCAAGCTTTGTTCCGTGACCACCACGCCTACACCGAGCGGGATATCCAGGACTTGCTAAAACTGCGCCAGCAAAGTGAAGCTGCGGGCTTTGCCACTACCGAAAAAGATGCCATCAACCTGGGGCGATTTCTCGACGCATTAAAACCCTTGGCGGTGATTCCGGTGAAGATGGAATTGATGGATGCAGCTAACGCTGTCGATACCATGCTCCGGATGATTACGGAACGAAGAGCAGAGCGTGAGAAAATCGGTGCCTGAGCTGACATAGTTTCCAAATGACCAAACACCCCAAAGAGACGGAACGCCTGACGAAGATCGTTGAGTCTTTCCCCAAGGTCACGATCACCGTTGTCGGTGACCTGGTCGCCGACGAATTCATATTCGGGGAAATCTCGCGCGTATCTCGAGAAGCTCCCGTACTGATTCTGAAACATCGCGAGCGAACCGTGGTGCCGGGAGGTGGTGCCAATGCGATCAATAATCTTGCTGACCTCGGTGTTAACGTTCTTCCCGTGGGAGTGGTGGGTGACGATGAAGTTGGACGATTAGTATTGAAAGCGTTTCGCCAGAAACATATTCCGGTGAGCGGCGTTCTCAAGGACAAGAGCTATACCACTGTGACCAAAACGCGCATCCTGGCGGGAATGACACACAACGCGCGGCAGCAGGTGGTCCGCGTCGATCGTGAACCGGAAACGGAGCCCAACCGTCACTTGAAGCGCGAACTCGTCCTGGCCGCGCGACAATACGCGCGCGCCTCGGATGCCCTGCTGATCTCCGATTACGGCTATGGCGCGGCGAGTCCTGCGATTCTCGATGCAATCCGCGAGCGCGGACGTCTTAATGGCGTCCCCGTCATCCTCGACTCACGGTACCGCATGCTGCAATATTCTGGCGTGGTCGCGGCCACGCCCAATGAACCGGAAGTCGAAGCGGCGTTAGGCATTCGCATCGGCAACGATTGGCCAAGCGTATGCTCCGCCGGCGAGCAAGTGATGTCTCGGATGATGCTGCAGTCGCTCGTGATCACGCGCGGCCGCGATGGCATGGCAGCCTTCACCGGAAGACATAAGCCGGTGGACATCCCAATTTTCGGCTCTGATCAAGTCGCGGATGTGACCGGAGCCGGGGACACGGTGATTGCCACTTTTGCCGCTGCTTTTGCTGCTGGGGCCAGCACGGAAGAGGCGGCTTATCTGGCGAACTATGCAGGCGGAATCGTGGTAATGAAGCGCGGAACGGCAACCGTATCGCGGCAGGAGCTGCTCGATGCGCTGGAGCAATCGCCGCCGGCAACAAGAGCCCACTGAATGTCGACAGCGAAAATCCTAGATCGCGAACGGCTGAAGCAGAGTGTCGCCGCGTGGCGCCGGGCGGGCGACTCCATCACGCTCGCCAATGGCTGCTTCGATCTGCTGCACGTCGGCCATGTGCGCTACTTGCATTCCGCCAAGCTGCTCGGCGGACGCTTGATTGTGGCGATCAACTCCGATGAATCCGTGCGCGCATTAAAGGGAGAAGGCCGTCCTCTCATGCCTGCCGAAGAGCGTGCTGAAATTCTTTCGGCCTTGGCTGACGTGGATGCTGTGGTCATTTTTCCCGAGCGCGACGTGCGAGCATTGATCCATGAGGTTCGCCCCGACGTTCATGCGAAAGGAACTGACTACACCACCGACACGGTGCCGGAGCGGGATGCGGTCGCAGCATGTGGCGGCCGGGTGGAAATTGTGGGCGATCCCAAGGATCACTCGGCAACGGAGATCATTCGTTCGCGGATCGGACCGCAGCGTTCGTGAACATGCAACCGCCGGTTCCGTCCTTCTCGGAAAATGCTGCTGTATTCACTCCCCAGAAACTGCTGATTGTGCGCTTGGGCTCGATGGGCGACATCATTCATACGCTTCCTGCGGCCACCGCGTTACGAAGAGTGTTTCCTGAGCTGAGCTTGGGCTGGGTGGTTGAGGAGCGTTGGGCAGAGTTGCTTTGCACCTTGCCCGAGCCACGCTCGGGACCGCGCTCAGCGCGCAGGCCGCTGGTCGATCAAGCTCACACGGTGAATACGAAGGCTTGGCGCAGATCCATGTTTTCCACCCAGACCTGGGAGCAAATCGCGGCTGGGCTCAGCGAACTCCGTGCTCAGCGATATGACGTAGCAGTCGATTTTCAAGGCGCGGCCCGATCCGCAATGGTGTCACGTTGGTCCGGAGCGCACGTGGTATACGGATTTGCACAGCCTCGCGAAAATGTCGCCAGCATGTTCTACACACGGCACGTGATTGGCCTTGGCGGCCACGTTGTCGAACAGAATCTTTCGCTGGCGGAGGCCGTTGCACGGCAGCCATTGGCGATGCCGAAGGTAGAATTTCCGCATGACGAAGCGGCTGAAAAGCAATGCCAAAACCGATTGCAGGGTGTTGGTGATTTCGCGTTGCTCAATCCAGGTGCGGGCTGGGGCGCCAAGCAGTGGCCAGCGGAACACTACGGAGAGGTCGCCAGGCGATTGGCGGAAGATGGTGTGAAATCGCTGATCAATTTCGGCCCTGGCGAAGATCCCTTGATGCGAGCAGTCGAGTCGGCCAGCAAGGGTACGGCGACGGGCGTTGCCAGTTCACTCACAGAATTGATTGCTCTCACCCGCCGCGCGCGCCTTTTTATCGGCGGCGATACGGGCCCAATGCACCTCGCTGCGGCGCTCGGAGTCCCTGTGGTTGCGATCTTCGGCCCCACGAATCCTGTGCGTAACGGGCCGTTCGGGACTCGCAGCATCGTGCTGCGTAGCCCTATCAGCCTTACCACACACTCCCGCCGCGCACAACCCGATCCCGGCATACTGGAAATCAGCGTCGACGAAGTTGTGGCTGCCGCCCGCAAGCTGTTAAGGACCAACCGTGTCTAGCTTTACCTGGACGAAAATCGCGCGTCGCATCCGCGTGCCTCTCGGATTCGCTTTCACTGCGCTGTATTTGTGGCTGGCAACACCCACAGCCGCATCCATGCTGCTCGGCTCTGTGCTGATCATTCCCGGACTCGCGATTCGTGCTCTCGCATCCGGGCACGTGCAGAAAAATGAGCAACTCACGACGACAGGGCCTTACGCCTATACACGGAACCCACTCTATCTGGGGTCGCTGATTCTAGCTGTGGGCTTTGCCATCGCTGCTCGAAACTGGTGGATCGGGGCAGCCCTGGTTTTGATTTTCTTGGCGATCTATTTGCCTGTGATTCGCGGGGAAGAATCATTTCTGGGAGAACATTTTTCAGAATTCGCGGAGTACGCGCGACAGGTGCCCCGGCTGTTGCCTCGGCTAACCTCGTTTGAGAGTGGCCGTGGAGCGTTTTCATGGGACCTGTACTGGAAGCATCGCGAGTACAATGCGACACTGGGTGCAGTGGCGATGTTGGCAGTGTTGACAGCTAAACTGCTATGGATCCGCCGCTGACGGGGTCGGGAGAACTGTTGCCAGAACGGGTGTTCGGTGTCTTATGAGAAACTGGAGTTGTTGGTCGAAGAGATATGCAGATTTTAAGAAAGTTCAATCCGGGGTGGTATTTATTCGCAATACTTTCGGTTTCATTGTCGCAAGGGCAGGCTGCCCCGTCGGTGCCGCCCAACCAGGCTTCACTTCCCACAATTAGCGCCTCATCTTCGTCGCGTGTCGTTCCTCCGCCCCCGAATTACGCTTATCCGAACGGGCAGACCTACGTGTATGGCGTCGAATGGCACCTGTTCAATGCCGGGACGGCTAGAGTTACGCTCGGTCTCGACGGTGGCCAGGAGCACATCACTGCGGTTGCAAACTCCGCCGGGGTGGTAAACGCGCTGTACAAAGTACAGGATCGTTTTGAAGCATTCTTCGACCCGCATACGTTTTGCTCCCTTCGCGTTTCAAGGAATACGGAAGAGGGTGCCCGCTCCCGCCAGACCGAGCTTCGTTTCGATTACTCTCGCAACAAGAGTGTGCTCGATGAGAAGAACCTGAAGACTGGCGAGCAGAAACACGTGGAAAACGATCTTCCGGCGTGCGTAACCGATGTGGTCAGCGGGTTCTATTACCTTGCGTCTCTGCCTCTGCAATCGGGCAATAGCTATACATTCCCCATCAACGACGGCAACAAAGCGACCGAGGTCACAGCGCGCGTAGAAGCCCGGGAACAAGTCAAAGTACCCGCTGGCACGTTCCAGACGGTCCGGGTAAAGGTGGAAGCGATTTCCGGCGCTTTGCAGGGCAAGGGCACAATCTGGGCGTGGTTCACAGATGACGTCAACCACACTCCGGTGCAGATGCGATCGAAATTGGGGTGGGGAACTCTTCTGTTCCGGTTGCAGACGATAGAAAAGCAATAGCGATTCTGGCCTTCGAACTATTTCTGCGCCAGTAGCGACTTGGCCCGGCTGAGTTCGGGCCGATCTGAATTCGATCCATCGCATATCTTCACCAGCCGAGCGTAGTACGAGCTCGATTTGTCGCTCTTTCCCGCCAATTCTGCAGCCCGCGCCGCGCCGTAGAGTCCATTGAACCGATTCGGATTGAACTTCAGGTCTGCCTCGTACTCCGCCAGGGCCTGTTCCGGGAGATTCATATCGAGCATCATATCGGCCAGCATTTCGCGCGCAGGAATCGCTAATGGCTCGTCGCCTTCCGCCTCTTCCTTTTCCGCGATGTTGCGCAACGTTTTGATGGCCTCATCATTATTGCCTTCGGCGTGAGCCACCCAGGCTGCGGCTTCCTGACGATCCTGTTCGACCGACTCAACAAAGCTCGTTTTCTTTTGCTTCAGCAAGGTGGTGTGAATTCTGTCAATCTCAGCCACATCTTTACGTGCGTCGGGCAAATTGCCAGATCGGGCTGCGCCAATCGCGCGCGCCCAGTAAGTAATCGAGTTGTCCCCAGATTCCGCCCCAGGAATCAGCTCCAAGGAAGCAGCCTCCGTCCAGTGATGCATCTCGAGCGCGTACCTCGCGGTGAAAGTTACCAGCGCATCCGTTCGCGGGTCGAAGTCCATCCCATACATGTCATCCTTCTTCGCCGGCATGGCCTTCACTTCATCGATCACTCGTTGCGCATCCGCTTCATGCCCGCTTTGCAAATAAGCGTAGACCAGAAAATCCATGGCATGGAACTGATGGCCCTCGCCGCCCATGTGCATGGCTGCGGTTTTGCGCGTAGCGGCAATCGAAGCGAGGTTGGAATTGATATCGTCCTGCCACAAGCCTAGCCGGGCGAAGATGTGCGATGGCATGTGCAGCGCGTGAGGAGCGGCCGGGGCAATCTGCGCGTAGCGTCGAGCGGCGGGCAGTCCAAGTTGGGCCAACTGCGGCTTGTCGTAGCTGTGAATCAAATAGTGCGCCACGCCAGGATGGTCGGGCTCGACCGCAAACAGTTTCTCCAGAATCGCCGCTGCCTGCTTTCGATTGGCAAAGGTCGTGTCATTGTCCGGCGCGGAGGCGAGCAGCGATAGCGCATAGAAGGCCGCAGCCTCGCGGTCATCGGGATAATCCTGATGGGTCGTTGCCATAGCCTGGCAATAAGTGCTGGCTCGATCGTGATAATCGCGTCTCTTGCCGCGGTAGAACTCGTCCATGGCGGTGATGTAGTCGCGCTCGCGATCGGTCTTGGGATGCAGCGATCTCGCGTTCTTGACCTCGTCGTGTCCCAGCTTGATCGTAGCTGCGTCGGGTTGGTTCCAGAGCTGATGCCAGATGCTCATGGCGATTCCCCAATGCGCCATCGCACATTTGGGGTCGTCCTTCGCGATCTGCTCGAATTCTTTCTTCGCTTCCTCGTACCAGAAAGAGTGCAGCAGCGCGACACCGCGTTCGAAGGGCTTCTGCACCTCCGCCGCGCACGATACCGGGAAATGCACCGTACCCAATTGATCGGTGGTCAGATCTTCGTGGTGATGGCCTTCATCAGCCACCGCCCCGAACGCACAGAGAACCACGACTGTGAAGACCAACGCAACCCGCTTCATGGAATACCCCCGCTGAATAGCGAGTCTAGCCGCTGCGGGTGATGAGGGTCAAACGGATGCAACTGGCTATTACTGCAGGCGGAAGCGCTCGTTCATCAATCGCTGCAGGCGAGGTTTATACAGGATGTCGTAGGTAAACTCTTTGTCGGGAAACATCGCCAGCGCGGCACGCTTGGCCCCCGCCACGAGTTCGGAAGCTTCTTCCACCGTGAGGTTCGGGTCCTGACCAATCACGGACATTACCATGCTGATCATGATTTGCAGACGGCGGATGTTGCGTGCCTCCTGCTCTCTTTCGCTCCCATTTGCCGGCTGTCCACGACGTTCCAAACTACTCATGAAGCCCCCAAACTACTGTCTGTGCCCTTAGATGTCCCTCGACACAGGCGCGTTGCGCCCTTTGAGGTTATTGTGGCGGCAAAGCGGCCTGAGCGCAATGGCTACATTGGTGTAGACCTTCAGTCACCTCGGAGCAATCAGATGCACTCCAACGCGGTGACTCCGGATTGACGAAACTGCCCCGCGACCACGCAGGTGAGTTAAAATCAGTATCACGCGCGCTTCAGGATACGCGCCTTTCATTACGAGAGATCATCCTGATTGGAGGCAACAATGGCAAACCCGACTTCCGCATCTGGAGCGCGTCCGAATCCGAATGAAAAGCTGGTGCGGGTGTTTGACACCGAACAGGAATCGGAAGCGATGGTCGTACGCGGCTTGCTCGAATCCGCCGGCATTGACTCTGATCTCACGTCTCTCGATGCGCAGCAGGACATCTTGCCCGGAGTGGGCGGGACGGTGATTCTGGTGCGCGAGGAAGATGCTGACGAGGCGCGGCGGATGATTGAGGAATACCGGCAAACGCCAGATGAGTTGGAGACTGCCGAATTTGCCATCAATGAGGAGCCGCCAGCAGAGAAGTGACGGTTTTGCCGTCGAGATAGAACGTAACCGCTCCGTCCATGTCTGTCCGGTATGTAACCACGTGCGCTTCCTCTAGCCGTTCCAGAACCTCACGCCTCGGATGCCCATAAACATTCCGTACGCCCACTGATATGACCGCGAACCGTGGATGGACCGCGGCCAGCAGTTCCGGGATCGTAGAAGTCGCGCTGCCATGGTGGGCCACTTTTAGGAGATCGGCTTGTGGGCTTTCCCGGGCGACCTGCTGTTCCGTTTTCTTCTCAGCGTCTCCCTCAAGTAATGCGGACGTTGCCCCGTAACTGATTTTTATGACCAGAGACTCGTCGTTCGGGCGGGAGGGATGAGATTCGGCGTCCCGTAGCGGAGCAAGCACTGCGACTTCTGATCCGCCCATTTCAAGATTGTCTCCTGCCTTGTGAAGAACGATGGGAATCTTCAGCGCTTTCGCCTCGCGTAGAAGAGTCTGCAACTCTGGGCTTGGGGAATCCACTCCCAGCCATAGCTCGCGCGGGTGAAAGTTGGCCAACACCGCCGCCATCCCTCCCATGTGGTCGGCGTGAGCGTGCGTAAGCGCCACGATATCGAGTTGGTGAAATCCCCGCGACCACAGGTAGGGCGACACTACATCTTCCCCGATATCCAGTTCCGAGTGCATCCAGAACGGTATACCTCCAGCATCCACGAGGAGCGTGCGGCCCTCCGGAGAAACCAGAAGGATCGAATCACCCTGGCCAACGTCAATAGCGGTAAGCTCAAGTAATCCATGCCGGAGTTGTGGATTGGGCGGAACAGCGCATATCCAGAAGGCACTGAGCCCCAGGACTATCCAACCGGTTGCAACCAGCAGCCGGCGGCGACGACTTAGAACCATCGCCAGCACCAGCGCGCACGAGCCCAACAGAATGACGGCCAGTTGCGGCGTAGGCACGCGAGTGTCCGCGATCCGTAGACCACCCAACCAGCGCACCGATCCATTCATAATCTGTAGCACTACTCCGGCAACCGCAGCGGGAAACTTTGCCAGTGCGAACGAGGCATAGCTTGCGATCATAGCCAAGGCGGCGACGATCATAATGATTTCGGTAAGGGGTACCGCCAGCGCATTTGCCGGCAGAGAGACCAGGGTTGCGCGATGAAAGTAGTAAGCCATCGGCAGCGCGAATCCCGCTTGGAGCACGGTGGAAATCACGAGGAATTCACAACCTAAGATCAGCACGCGCGCCGTACTCGAGAGCACGATCAGCGGAACGCGTTTGCCGAAGAAGCGTTGCAGCCTTCCGGCGATCATCCTTAGATCAAGACGAAGTTGCGCCAAGTGGGGAGACAATGCGGCGTCGTAGCCGGTCGCTTCCAGGCTTCTCAAGGAGCGAGACAGAGGTTGCGTTGTTCGCTCCAGCAGAGGCGTACCTATTCCAGAAATGACCAGCACGCACAGGAAGCTGAGCTGGAAGCTGGCTCCCAGCAGTGCCGTGGGATCGACGATCAGCAGGGCCAGCGCGGCCGCTCCGATCGTGTTGAGAATCGATTTTCGCCGGTAGAGCAGCCTGGCACCCAGGTAAAGCGCGAGCATCAGCGTCGCCCGCCACACCGGGGCACCAACGTCGGTCAGCAGAGCGTACGCAACCGTGAGCAGAATGGTGATTGCGCTGGCCATAAGGTCGCTCATTCGCATCCGGCGCAACACCCAGAACGTTACCAGCGCGAGGATCGCAACTTTCAACCCCGAGATCACCAGCACGTGGTAAGTGCCTGTTCGCTGAAAGTCGGTGAGAGTTTCGCGTCCGAGGAACGAATTCTCGCCGATGAGCATGGCGTCAAGCAGGGGAGCTTCGTCGGGCTTCCATAGCACATGAATTCTCTCGACCAAGCTTCTACGGAGGCGCGTCCGCCAGCGTTCAAAGCGGTTGCCGACAAAGCCCGGCAGCAATTCGACCGTGTCTGCCTTGGCTGACCCAAGGGCCACGATTCCGTTTTCTGCCAGGTATCCCTCGTAATCAAACGCACCTGGGTTTCGAAAATTGCGTGGCGGATACAGTTTTGCCGGAAATCGCAAACGCTCTCCGTAACGGAACAGGTGCGCGGGTGCAGTCGCGGATTCTTCTGAAACATTCTTTGCCGCTTGATCCCTGGCCTCATAGCCGTAGAAACTCACGCGAATCCCGAAGCGGACTGCAAAGTTCTCATTGCTCGTATTTATTTGCTCCGTCTCAAGGTCCAACCTTTGTTGACTGTCGCCCCGACCGTGATCGCGCAGATTTCCTTCCTTGATTACATGGGCGGTGATCACTACGTCGCGGCCGTCGGCAAAAGCGAGAGCGCTGTTCTGATTCTCGGAAGCTCGCACTTGTATCATCAGCGCTCCCGTCACAAAGAGTGCTGCTAGAGCAAGGGCATAAGCTGCTCGGGAGCGGCGACGGAGAAAATATGCTCCTGAAGCGGAGAAGGCTACCCCTGCTACCAGCCAGTACAACGGAGGCCGCCAGACGTAGTAGCCGAAAACAATTCCAGCTCCATACGCCGAGGCAGCCCAGAGCGTGGGTTGTCGTGAGAGCGGCTTTTGTGGGGTAGTAGGAGGAGCAGTCGACGGCAGATTCACAGCCTTGCCGGGAGGAACGGGTCAAGATTTAGTGCATATGCTCGGATACTGGAGCCTCAGTGAGTTTCAAAGCGAAGGGCACTACTTTTTCTGTTGGCAGCCGCCTACCGAGCAAGATGAAACACGCTTTCCAGATGGTAGGTCTGGGGGAACAGGTCGACCAGGTGCACCTGCTCGATGCGATATCCGGCGCTGAGCAGGCCAGCCAGATCACGAGAAGCGGTTGCCGGATCGCAGGAGATGTAGGTTATACGGTGCGCTCCCAATCCAACAAGGCTCTGGACCACACTTCCCCCCAGACCGCTTCGTGGCGGGTCCACCACCACAAGCTCGGGCTTCAGCTTACGGGCAACGCCCCGCAAAAAATCTACGGTCGTCGCCCGAACTGCCTTCACATTATCCGGTGAATTGTAGAGAAGGTCGGCGTGAGAAGTCTGTGACGTCTCAACAGCGATTACCTGTGCAAATCTTCGCGATAGGATTGTGGAAAAGAGCCCGACGCCGGCGTAAAGATCCAGCGCTCTGTCGCCTGAATACTCCTGTACGACGATCTTCACCAAATCATTGATTAAATGGCGGTTAATCTGAAAGAAGGCTCCGACGCTCACCCGATAGGAGGCGTCGTCGGTCCGGTAAGTGATTTCTCTGGCCCCGAATGACGCCATTGGTTTCGGCACAGCCGGCGCAGTCATCCCAGAGAGCCTCGCCTTGAACACCACCATACCTGTGATTTCTGGAAGAGCGCTCTGCACAGCGCCTGCCCATTCTCTGACTGGAGTGCTCGGCGTCCCGGGTTCGCAGGAGGCATCGATCAGCAACTGCGTATCTTCTGCATTAACAAAGAACTCGACCTCCTGAACTCCTTTGGGCACGGTGCCTTCGCGCCCCATTTTCCAGAAAGCGGCAATGGCGCGATTGATCAGCGGCGAACTAACGGGACACTCTTCGACAGGAAGCAGTTCATGCGAGCCGAGTTTGTAATAACCAAGCGCAAACTCAGGAGCGGTTCGGACCTTAAGCCGGGTACGGTTTCGGTATTTCCAAGGCGGCGAAGCATGAATCGTCACCCTTGTTTCCAGCTCAAGCTTGGCCGTTCGCCGCAGATTTTCCTTGAGGACAGCAACCTTGATCTCCAGCTGATGTTCGTAGCTGGCGTGCTGGTAGTGGCAGCCGCCGCAACGAAGAAAATAGGGACAGATTGGCTCTACTCGATGCGGCGAAGCTTGCCGAATCGCGTCCGCGCGGCCTCTCGCAAAACTGCGCTTCTGTTCTAGCAGCGAAGCTTCGATTCTTTCGCTTTCCAGCACAAAAGGGACGAACACAGCCTTGCCGGGACCGTGCTCATCGGCAGGCAGCCGCGCAAGACCGTCGCCGCCATAAATGAGTTTTTCAATGGTGAGTTGCAAGGGAAGATTTTATGCCGGAAACCGAAACGCCGGGTGAAAAGAATGCCGACATCACCTTACATATAGAACAGGCTCAATCTCGGCAATCCATATTTTTCCAGCAATCGCTTGTGGAGGTACTGCTTGAGCAATTGCTCGATTTGCGCTGACGGCATTTTGCGCCGGTAAGGCGCCAGCTCCCGGTCAGCTTCCGCGCGAACGCTGACGATCTGCTCATCTGGCGTTGCCGCCAGTAGAACCGCAAGCAGTTTCTCTTCCGCCACCGTGAGGCGGCGTTCAAGATCCTCCAATCGCGGCGGAGTTTTCGTGGCCTCCAGATCAGCCCCAATTTCGCGCAGTGTGTTGGCAGTCTCTCTGGCCAACGGTGCGGCATCGATCCCTTTTGCTAAGGGGAGTTTCGCCGCGTCGAGTTGTTCGGCGTTGCGCCGGAGAAAAACACAGATTTCGGCGATCGGAAAACCGCTTGGGCGATTGCTTTGCGCATCCGTGCCCTGCGCTCCGACGGCCGCCTCCTTCATCTCTTCCGCCGACACCAGCACCGCCTGCGCGCAATAAGCCAGGCTATTAATCTTTTGTGACTTCGACGGCCGCTGTTCGTACTTATCGAACGCGGCGTCAACGCCGCGCAGCACCGCCTCCAGAGGAATGCCTGCGTCTTTCCAAGTTTCGATCAGTGCCCAATCGAGTGGGGACAACTGAATGCGCCCGCGCCGCCGCTGAAAATGTTCCTCGATTTCGGTGAAGTAGTTAAAGTAATTTTCCACGGCGGGTCTTTGTTTCGTTTTCCGGGTCGTGTTTCGTTTCGAAGATCAGCGGGAGCGCGGCTTGCTTCCGGAAGAAGACTTGAACGCGGCGGACGCGATCTCGCGAGCCGGTTTTGCCGTCACGTTGCGCTCCCAGATAATGCGCAGGCCGTCCAGGGTCAAAAACTCGTCCACCTGTTTGATATGCTTCGAGCTTGTGCCGAATAGCGAGGCCAGACCACCAGTCGCAATCACTTTGGTTTCGTTCCCTAATTCTTGCACCAGCAACTCGAGGATTCCGTCCACCAAGCCAAGATACCCGTAGTAGAGGCCGGACTGCAGGCTGCCCACGGTATTGCTGCCAATGATGTGAGCGGGCTTGCGGATATCCACGCGCGGCAGGCGTGCCGTGCGTTCGAACAGCGCGTCGGCGGAGATTCCGATTCCAGGGCAGATAACGCCGCCCATATATTCTCCCTTGGCAGACACGCAATCGAACGTGGTCGCAGTTCCGAAATCCACCACTACGCAGGGCCCACCATATTTTTCGTACGCGGCGACCGAGTTCACGATACGGTCGGCACCCACTTCGGCGGGATTGTCATAGTGCACCGGCATCCCCGTCTTTACGCCCGGCTCGATAAAAAGAGGTTTGGTATTGAAGTAGCGCTCGCAGACTTGCGCCAGGGTGGAGTCAAGAGGCGGCACAACCGACGAGATCACGATGCCGTGAATGCCCTTGGCCTCAAGGTTATCCATAGCAAACAGATTGCGGAATAGAACGCCATATTCGTCCACCGTTTCAGTCGCGATCGTGGCGACTCGCCAGTTCGCCACAAGTAACGCATAGTGGGACGATCCATTTTCGGTACTGCGGCTCGAGGCCGGAGCGGATTTCGCCTTGGCGAAGACTCCCAGCACTGTATTGGTGTTGCCAACATCTAGAACTAGAAGCATAGGTGTTGCCCGGCCTCATAGATTCCTCACCGGAGTCTTACCGTCCCGCTCAGCACCGTTCGCAAGCCCTGCGCCGTGCGAACCTGCAGGAAACCGCGCGAATCCAGGCCTTCCGTCACGCCCGTAAGGTCGGCATGCTCTTCGATCTCGACCTGATGTCCCCGAACCGAGGACGATCGTTCCTGAAAGCGACGCAAAATCGAAGCAGCGGCTTCAGGATTCTCCAGCAAGCCGCGATATTCCCGGTCGAGCGATTTTAGCAACGCTGTGCATAGTTCCACGCGCGACCACTCCGTACCCGTCGCCAAACGCAGCGAAGTTGCTATTGTCTGCAAATCCGTCGGAAAACTCGACTGATTTACGTTGATCCCGAGACCCACGACGATATACCGCACGCGCGTGACTTCCGCGTTCATCTCGGTCAGGATACCGCAGAATTTCTTCCCATCGATCAGAACATCGTTGGGCCACTTCAGGTCAGGAAACACGCGTGAGTCGATCTCCTGAACCACAGAGTGTACAGCTAATCCAGCAGCGAGCGTGATAACGAGTACATCGGATGGCGGCAGCGCCGGACGCAAAAGCACCGAGCAATAAATTCCGGTTGATCGTTCAGAGTGCCACTGGTTGGCTCCCCGGCCCCGTCCCGCAGTCTGTTGCTCGGCCAGAAAAACGCTGCCCTCAGGAGCGCCGGCGCTCCCCGCTTCCATGGCAGCCGTATTAGTTGATCCAATTTTGTAATGGTGATGAATGTGCTTGCCGAAAATTGTGCCTTGCAATTGTGGGGCGAGCATATCCGGGAGCAGCAGATCGGGCATGGACTTCAGACTATATCCCGTCGATGGATGTCCCGCAATATCGACTCCAAGATCGCGCAACTGCTGAATCAGGCGCCAAACCTCCGAACGGCTGGTCCCGATCTCCGCCGCGATTTTGGTCCCGCTCACGACAACCGTGGCGTGGGCAATGAGAAGACGCACAATGCGGCCCAGCCGGGCGTCAGTCTGCGGAGCAGACTTATGTGGCGCGGGCACTCCCGCCCGTGACTTTCGCTTTGGCCGTGATTGCCTGATGCCGGAATTATGAGGGATGGGCCGCGAAACAGCAATCGCGGCTGCCGTCGGCGGAATCCCATCATTGCGCGGTCTCCGTGAATTTCGCCACCGGGTGACCAAGTCCAAACTGGCCCTCAGCGGTAACGTGGACGGTGTCAGCATTTGCAGGCAGCGTCAGCACCACGGGCGCGTTACCGGAAGAGTCGGTGGTGACGAGGCGGTTTGACAGAGAACCGGCATCGGTTGAGAACAGGACGGTACCGCCCGCAGCGCTTCCTCCCGACTTATTGGCATGGAGTGTGACCGACAAATTCAGTTGGCTTCCCCGAGCTCCTCTTTGATGGTCTCCAATTTTTGTGAACGTCGCCGGTGGATTCCCCACAACAATCCAACCGCTCTGAGTCTGGGCGACGCCAGTGTTGTCAGTGCTCGGGACGGTAAAGTGATAAAAACCTGGGGCACTACCGGCAGTGACTGTGATGCTCCCATCGTGAGTCGGAGTGACGGTTGGTTGTGTGACCACGAGGGTGATCCCGCTATCCGACTGTGGAGTGCCGAGAGTCACGGTGCCTGAGCCGGAAACGATCTTCGGCTGAAGCGTCGTTGTTCCGCGCGCTGGAACCATGGTCGTGTCCGGATTCAGATCCCAGTCCGCACTCGAAGTTTCGGACATCGAGCCCGTCACCACCAACAACGTAGCGGCATAGGGCGCGAATTTTCGAGTGGAAGTCCAAGCCTTTGGGGACGACGCCACAATTTTTGTGGGCGATTTAGGCGAAAGCGTGTAAGTCGTAACCTGCTTAGGCGTAAATCCATTCACCGCGAATTGCGCTTGAACAGATGCCCCTGGACTTTTGTTGATCACCATGAGAGTTAAGGTCGTGCCGGTTGGATCCAGCGCGGCATAACTGCTGAACAAATTCGGGTTGCCATCGTTGGTGGCCGAGACAGATGTCGTCGCAAAGCTGTGATGCTGGCCGTCGTAGTTACGGAACAGCTTCAAGGACTGATAGTTGGGATTCGCCGGGTCGGGCGCCACCCAGCGCGAAGCCAGATACATGCGTTCGCGTCCCAGAATGCCGTAGGCGTCAGCGTCAGCCAGCGCCGTCGAGAAATCGGATTCACCCGCGAACGCCGCGCTCCACTCGGTGAAACTCAAAGCAGTACCCGGGTAGATCATATTGACGATCGCCCGCATGCGCGGGATGCGGAACGGAATCCGCTTCTTCGGCTGGATAAAGGTGGCCCACTGCTGATTAATTGCTCCCGATTCGCTGGTATACGTCGGATCCCAATAATCCCGATAAATTCGGAGCGAGAGCGCCTGCTTCTGGGCCTGGGTGTAGCCGGAAGTGTCCGGTCCGTCTGGATAAGCGTGAATATCGAACACATCGACCGACCGCGTTCCGGACAACTGATCCTGCCAATACACTTCGTTCAGCCACCACGGCAGAAAGTCCACGCCGGCATGGGCGCTTTTGTCGTTGTTGTTTGCGCCATTCCAGTAGAACCACCAGCAGCAACTCACCGGACCGAAGCGAATTGCGTTCGCGTCCCAGCCTTTCAACGCGCCAGCTTCCGCAAGATAGGTATCACGCATCTCGTCGTACGCTGAAGGATTGGGATGGACGTCGCGATGCGTTCCGCTCCAGATATCAATTTCGTTGTCCATGTCATAGAAATGTGGCGCGCTGCCAAATGCCGTGGCCAGCGCCGGCGCCCACTGGTCGCGATAAACGGTTCCCGGAGGATCTCCGTTTTGCGGCGAGTCCTTGAGTTCGACATTCGCATCGGTTGGATCGTTCCCGGTTATGTTCGTCTGACAATCTGTCTGCACTCCGTCGCCCGCGTCGGAGTTATACGGATCAACCCCGCATTGCGAGCCGTATTTAGCGACCGAAAAGCTCCAACCGGAAGGCTTCGCCACCCAGGGCAGCATGACCATCGTCATCAACGGATTGCTTCCCGCTGCTTCCACATCCTGAATGTATTTCACTGAGTCGGCGTCACCGATCTCGGTGTAGCCGAAATCCTCGAAATACCAATCGGCCGCGGCATTGTAGGTGAAAGTCTTCCAGTTGTATCGCGACGTCGCGTTGCCGCCCCAACGAACTACGGTGAGCCCGCTGTCAGAAATCGTTGGCGCGTCCTTGGGATAGCTTCCCCCATAAACATAAGGGCTAATCGCATGCCGATCGCTGAGTACATCGACAGCGACGGTGAGCGAGGTTGCGGGATGATTGGGCGAGGCCGGACGCCGGGTAGAATTGCTCTGGGCGGTAGCTGCCGAAGCAGCAGTTGCATGCGATCCGGCACCACTTCCAGAAGAGCTATGCGCAAAGAGCAGTGCGAGTATTGCAACACCGGCACGGGGGATTCGGTGACTCATGGGGAGGGCCTCCGGGTTTCCGAATACTTTATCGCTTGCGAGACCGCAAGCGTTACTGGAAAGTTCACTCTCCGAAATCGTTCGGCTGGAACAAAGAATGCGTCCTGTTGGACAAGAGGCAATGCGCCCCAGAATCCACGGAAGAGGTTCGCGCAGACCTAGGCCGGGGCGAGGCGCATGCTCATATCCACAGCCTTCGCCGAGTGGGTGAGCGCCCCGACCGAGATGAAATTTACTCCGGTCTCGGCGTAGGAGCGAACGTTTTCCAGCGTGATGCCGCCTGAGACCTCCAGCGGAATGCGGCGTTCCACACGCGAGCAGCGCTCGACGGCACGCTTCACATCTTCAACCGACATGTTATCCAGCAGGATCGCTTCGCCACCGTGCTCGAGGGCTTGTTCCAACTCATCGAGAGACCGTACTTCGATTTCGATGATCTGCGCCCCGCGCCGGTTCTTGTGAGCGCGCTCCAGCGCCGGCACGATGCCTCCCGCGAGCGCAATGTGATTGTTCTTTATCAGCACTCCGTCCGACAAATCGAGGCGGTGATTCTGTCCACCTCCGCAACGCACCGCGTACTTATCGAGCATGCGTAGTCCGGGCACGGTCTTGCGCGTGTCCAGGATTCGCGCCTTGGTGCCAGAAACGGCGTCAACGAACTGCCGCGTCAACGTGGCAATCCCACTCAACCGCTGCATGAAGTTCAGAATCACGCGCTCGCAGGAGAGAATCACCCGTGCATTGTGTTGGATCACGGCAACCGACTGACCATTGTGCAGGCGGATGCCATCGAATATCTCCGGATGCGTCGTAACTTCATAATGCGACGTAACTGCGCCATCGAGAGCTGCGTAAACGTCCAGGATGCGTGAAACGCACCCAATGCCCGCAAGGATGCAGTCCTGCTTCGCGAGAATCGTGGCCGATGCCCGCTGATTCGGATCGATGCAGGCATAGCTGGTCGCGTCGCGCGTGGCCCGATCCTCCAGCAGCGCGTTCTCAATCACAGCGGTAATGCGTCGGCTATTCCAGTCCATAGATCAGTCGTTGGTCGTTAGCCTCTGGCTAAGTCCACGTGGGGACAGCCGCCCTCGGCTGTCCGGTTGAGCGAAGCTCGACTATCCCAACTCTTCCAGCTTACTCTTTACTTTCTCGCGCAGAATTTCCAGCTCTTGGGCCCGCCTTCGAATTCCCTCCACGACCTTCGTCGGAGCCTTGGCCAGAAACTGCTCGTTGCCCAATTGGCGCTGGCCATTGGCAAACTCCTTCTCGATCTGTTCCAGTTCTTTCCTCAACCGCTCCCGCTCCGCGGCGACGTCGATCTTCCTCTCGTAAATGACATGCACGTCAAAACGCGCCGTGTGCCGCGCGCCAGACAGCTTAGCCAGCGAATTGGCAACAAACTCGATCTTCTCGACGTTGGCCAAACGCTCCGCTGAACCTCGGTTCTGTTCAATCAGTTTATGAATTTCTGGCTCGGAGGCGAAGACCTGGATCGGCACTCGTTGTTTCTGGTCGACCTTCAACTCTGCCCGCAAATTACGCACGCTGACAATCAGGTCTTGCAAAATTGCCATCTCCGTCTCCGCGGCCAAATCCAACTGCTTCTCATCCGCTTGCGGATACGGCGCCAGGGCAATCGATTGCAATGGCGGATTGCCGTCGTAAATCGCATGCCAGATTTCTTCCGTGATAAAGGGCATCACCGGATGCAACAGCCGCAGCGCCGCCTCAAAAACACCAAGCAAATTCTTGCACGCGATACGAGCCGACTCGTCGCCTCCGTCAAGCAGCCGCGGCTTGATCAGTTCGATATACCAGTCGCAAAACTCTCCCCAGAAAAAGTCATAAATCTGGTTGGCGGCTTCGTGAAAGCGATAAGTCTCCAGCGCCTCGTTCACATTTCTGGTGACACGGTTAAATCGCGAAAGAATCCATCGGTCCTCAAGCGTCCGTGCCTCAAACCCATCGACCCCCATGTCGGACCGGGTCCCGGATCCGGTCCCGGGTCGAAGACCTGGCTCGATGCGATCAATGTTCATGAACGTGAACCGCGCCGCATTCCAAATCTTGTT
>Ga0210403_10001650_pt1 | contig 20960 bp, 19 predicted proteins | sample IncBWC19MmetaG_FD_150863 | JGI IMG/M metagenome (GOLD analysis project Ga0210403, IMG submission 150863) | Forest soil microbial communities from Barre Woods Harvard Forest LTER site, Petersham, Massachusetts, United States - Inc-BW-C-19-M | ecosystem: Environmental > Terrestrial > Soil >... | reverse complement strand
CGCGAGGCTGATCTGCCCGAGGCGTCCATCACGCTGGTGCCGACCCGGGACCGTGCGGCGGTGGGCCTGCTGCTGACCGGATTGAACGGCGGCGTCGACGTGATCGTACCGCGCGGCGGCAAGAGCCTGGTCGCGCGCGTCGAAGCCGAAGCGCGTGTGCCGGTGTTCGCGCATCTGGAAGGCGTCAACCACGTCTATGTCGACCATGCCGCCAATCTCGACATGGCGAAGTCGATCGTGCTGAACGCCAAGATGCGCCGTCCCGGCGTCTGCGGCGCGGCCGAAACATTGCTGGTCGATCGCGCCGGCGCGGCGGCGACACTGAAGCCGCTGGTCGAGATGCTGATCGACGCCGGCTGCGAAGTGCGCGGCGACGACGCCGTGCAAAAGACCGACTCACGGGTGAGGCCGGCGACCGACGAGGATTGGGATACCGAATATGAGGACGCGATCATCGCCGCCAAGGTCGTCGATGGCGTCGACGAGGCGATCGCGCATATTCACAACCACGGTTCGCACCATACCGACGCGATCGTGACCGAGGACGAGGCCACCGCCCGCCGGTTTCTCGGCGAGGTCGATTCGGCGATCGTGCTGCACAACGCGTCGACCCAGTTCGCCGATGGCGGCGAATTCGGCTTCGGCGCGGAGATCGGCATCGCCACGGGAAAATTCCACGCCCGCGGCCCGGTCGGCGCCGAGCAACTGACCAGCTTCAAATATCGCGTCCACGGCACCGGGCAGACGCGGCCGTGAACGCCGACGCATCCCCAGGTAAAACATCGCGCCCGCGGTGGTTCATTTGAAGCCGGTTTCAGTCGTGTCCCCATCTGCCGTTCAGGCCATCCCGCTCCACACTGACGGCATGCGCATCGGTCTGCTCGGCGGCTCGTTCAATCCGCCGCATGAGGCGCATCGCGCCATCAGCCTGTTTGCGATCAAGCGGTTGAAGCTTGACCGGGTGTGGTGGCTGGTGACCCCGGGCAATCCGCTCAAGGAACACGGCGCCTTGCGCGATCTCGAACAACGCACTGAAGCCGCGCGCAAGATGGCCCACGATCCGCGCATCGACATCAGCTGTCTCGAATCCGTCATCGGAACCCGATACACTGACGACACCATAACTTATCTGCGCCGCCGCGTTTCCGGGCTGCGCCTGGTCTGGATCATGGGCGCTGACAATCTCGCGCAATTTCATCGCTGGCAAAACTGGCGGCGCATCGCGTCCGAAGTGCCGATTGCGGTGATCGACCGCCCGCCGCAAAGTTTTCGAGCGCTTGCCGCGCCTGCCGCGCATGCGCTGGCGCGCTATCGGCTGCCTGAAAATCAGGCGGGCAGGCTCGCCGATCTCCGCGCGCCGGCCTGGGTGTTTCTCACCGGCATGAAACTCAACCTGTCGTCGACCGGCCTGCGGAACCGGGACGGCAGCTGGAAGACAAAGTGACGGGGGTGCTTCACTGGAATGTTGAAACCGTTAACCCCACATGCGTAGTATAGCCCGTGGGCTTCCGAGATTCGGGGCCCGCGATACAGTGAAAGGAATGGTCCCTGGCCACATCTGTATTGTCCAAGTCTGTTTTACCCAAGGCTCCCAGAACCACGCGTAAAACATCGACAAAAGCTGCGGCCTTGAAGGCGCAACCCGACGCCGACAAGACGCTGAATATGATCCTCTCCCGCCTCGACGATATGAAGGCGGAGGAAACGGTCACCATCGACCTTCGCGGTAAATCTGCATATTCCGACTACATGATCGTCACCTCGGGCCGGGCCAACCGGCACGTCGGCGCGATCGCGGAAAATGTGGCGAAAGCCCTGAAGGAAACCGGAATCAAAAACCTTCACATCGAGGGTTTGCCCAATTGCGACTGGGTACTGATCGATTCCGGCGACGTGATCGTGCACGTATTCAGACCCGAGGTGCGCGAATTCTACAATCTCGAGAGATTGTGGACGCAGGGCCCGACGGCGGCGAAGGCGATCTGACGGACGAGCCGATGCGAATCGGCTTGAGCGCGTGCTAGCGTCGCCGCGCGCGTCAGAGCGCGCGGGTTATCGATTTGACGCATTTTCGGCGGCAAACCGGTTTCCACTTTGCCGGAAAATGCTTCGATGCGCCTCGTCGTCATTTCAATCGGCCGGCTGAAGCAGGGCCCGGAGCGGGAACTGTCAGAGCGTTACCGCGAACGCTTCGACGACATCGGCCGCAAGCTCGGCTTTCGCGGCCTCGATATCCAAGAAATTCCCGAGAGCCGCGCGCGCGACGCCGCAACCCGGATGACGGAGGAAGCCGCGGCGATTTCGGCCGCAATCCCGCAAAAATCCGTACTGGTGGCGCTCGACGAGCGCGGCGACAATCTCGACAGCGCGGCTTTTGCCCGCCATCTTGGCCGCTGGCGGGATGAACAGGTTGCCAACACTATTTTTGCAATCGGCGGGGCGGACGGACTTTCGCCCGATTTGCGGCGCAATGCGAAGCTGAGAATGGCATTCGGCTCTGCGACCTGGCCGCATCAAATGGTTCGCGTCATGCTTCTGGAACAGATTTATCGGGCCGCGACCATTTTGGCCGGTCATCCCTATCACCGCGCCTAAGTCGCGCCCAGCCACAAGCATTCAAGAGAGCACCGACCAACTTCGATGCAGCCAGCGCGGACCAATTACGCCTACCCTGACACCAGCGGCCGTGACCGGGCTGCTTACATCCGTATTCCGCTTTCGATGGCCTTGTTGTCCGCGGGCATTGCAAGCGTCAACCTGTCGCCCGTCACCGCGCAGGTCGCAGATCCGACGGCGCAGGCCACCGCCGCTTCACCCGACGCCATCAAGCAGCGCGAGCAGGAACTGGAAGCCGCGCGCGCCCAGCAGAAGAGCGCGACTGACGCGCAGGAAAAGCTCAAATCCGAAATCGCGGCGATCGGCCAGGATCGCAGCAAGCTCAACCAGCAGTTGATCGACATCGCTGCGCAGGTGCGCATCGTCGAGACCAGGACCGGGGATGCCGAAGCGCGGCTGCGCCCGCTGGATTTCCGCGAGCAGCAAATCCGCAATTCGCTCGATTCGCGCCGTTCCGAGATGGTCGAGGTGCTGGCCGCCCTGCAACGCGCGGGACGGCGCACGCCGCCGGCCTTGCTGGTCAGGCCGGAAGACGCGCTGCAATCGCTTCGCACCGCCATGCTGCTCGGCGCGGTGGTGCCCGAGCTGCGGGCTCGAGCGGAGAAATTGACCGGCGACCTCACCGAGCTGGTAACCGTTCGCAAGACCATCGCCACCGAGCGGGACCGCCTTGCGGCGGACCGCGACAAGCTCAGAGAGGACCAGAACCGGCTCGCCGCCCTTGTCGACGAACGGCAGCGCCAGCAGAGTTCGATCGAAAAGGATATGGAAGCCGAAGGCGCGCGCGCCATCGCGCTGTCCAGGCAGGTCGACAACCTGCAGGGCCTGATCGCCAGGATGGAGCAGGATGTAAAGAGCGCCGCGAAGGCGGCTCAAACCGCGAGCCTGCAGGGGGCCCCCGCCACGCTCAATGGCAAGCCGAATCTGGGGGCACTCAAGGACCCCGCCCGGTTGAGCCCGGCCATTGCCTTTGCGTCCGCGAAGGGTTTATTCGCGTTGCCGGTTAACGGCGTCAAGATTCGCGATTTTGGCGGTTCCAATGGCGCAGGTGGCGTCGAAAAAGGCATTTCTTTGGCAACCCGGCCGGGAGCCCAGGTCACAACGCCGTGTGACGGCTGGGTTGTTTACGCCGGCCCGTTCCGCAGCTACGGACAACTCTTGATCCTCAACGCCGGTGGCGGGTATCATGTGTTGATCGCCGGGATGGAGCGCATTTCGGTTAATATCGGCCAGTTTGTACTTACGGGGGAGCCGGTCGCGACCATGGGGACGACGTCCCTGGTCGCTTCAGTTCTCGCGACCAATGCGAGCCAACCCGTGCTCTATGTCGAGTTCCGTAAGGACGGCACTCCAATCGATCCAGGCCCATGGTGGGCCGCAAATGAAGGCGAAAAGGTTCGCGGATGATGCGCAAGACTTCAGTAATTCTCCTTAGCGCCGCCACCGGCGCGGCACTGACGCTGTTCGTGACCCAGCCTCGCTCCATGCTGATGGGATCGAGCGCGCGCGCCGCGACCTCGGACACCTATCGCCAGCTCAATCTGTTCGGCGACGTGTTCGAGCGGGTCCGCAGCGACTACGTCGAGAAACCTGACGACTCCAAGCTGGTCGAATCCGCCATTAGCGGCATGCTGTCCGGCCTCGATCCGCATTCGAGCTACATGGACGCCAAGAGCTTCCGCGACATGCAGGTGCAGACCCGCGGCGAATTCGGCGGCCTCGGCATCGAGGTGACGATGGAAGACGGCCTGATCAAGGTGGTGTCGCCGATCGACGACACGCCGGCATCCAAGGCCGGCATCATGGCCAACGACATCATCACCAATCTCGACGACGAAGCCGTGCAGGGCCTCACCCTCAACCAGGCCGTTGAAAAAATGCGCGGGCCGGTCAACACCAAGATCAAGCTGAAGATCATCCGCAAGGGCCAGGACAACCCGATCGACGTCACGCTGGTGCGTGACAACATCCGCGTCCGCTCGGTGCGCGCGCATGTGGAGGCCGACGACATCGGCTATATCCGCATCACCACCTTCAACGAGCAGACCACCGAGGGCCTGAAGAAGGAAGTCGCCAACCTGCAGAACCAGATCGGCGACAAGCTCAAGGGCTTCGTCATCGACCTCAGGAACAATCCCGGCGGCCTCCTCGAAGAAGCGGTCACGGTTTCCGACAGCTTCCTCGAGCGCGGCGAGATCGTCTCCACCCGCGGCCGCAACGCCGAAGAAACCCAGCGCCGCTCCGCGCATCCGGGCGACCTGACCAAGGGCAAGCCGGTGATCGTTCTGATCAATGGCGGCTCGGCATCGGCCTCCGAAATCGTCGCCGGCGCGCTGCAGGATCACAAGCGCGCGACGCTGGTCGGCACGCGCTCGTTCGGCAAGGGCTCGGTGCAGACCATCATCCCGCTCGGAAGCGGCAATGGCGCGCTGCGGCTCACCACTGCGCGCTACTACACGCCGTCGGGCAAGTCGATCCAGGCCAAGGGTATCGTTCCCGACATCGAGGTGGTGCAGGACGTGCCGGATGAGCTGAAGTCGCGCACCGACACCAAGGGCGAAGCCTCGCTGCGCGGGCATTTGAAGTCCGACGGGGACGAAAAGACCGGTTCGCAATCCTACGTGCCGCCGGACGCCAAGGACGACAAGGCGCTGAAGATGGCGGACGATCTGCTGCACGGCGTCAAGGTCAATGCGTCCGCGCCGACGACCGCCGACAGGACCGCAACCGACAAGCCCGCCAACAAGTCGGCTAATTGATCCGGCTGCGGCTCACTGATCTGCTTTTACGCAAAGGGCGGCCCTCGGGCCGCCCTTTTTGCCGGATGGTCCTGACGGTTCCCTGCAGCATGATCGGGTCGGATTAAATCAAAGCCGACGCGCTAGATTGTTGTTTTGACGCGTTTTCTTCCCGCGAACCGGTATCCGCTTCGCTCGAAAACGCTCTGGACACGGCCTAAGGACGGCCTTTGTACGGCCTCGGGTTGGTCGCAGATCTGCCTCCGCCTCGCCCCGCCGTGGTATCGTCGCCCGGTTGATTCGGGAAAGGTCCATGGCAGAGACGGCCGACGATCTGAGCACGCCGCTTGGGCAAACGACCCCGCACCGGAGACGCCGTTATCGGCTGCCTTTTACCGGAATGCAGTTGATCGCCGTGCTGCTGGGCCTGTTCCTGGTTACCTTCATTGGCTTCGCGATCTTCAACGACAATCCACTCGGCGGTGAGCCGATCGCCCGCGTCGCGATCAGTCCGTCAATGCCGGCGGAGGAAAAACAGGCCGCCTCCGCTTCGGCCGCGGCCGAACACGGCGCCAAATCCGAAGCCAGGCACGACATGCCGGGCGAGCAGAAGACCGTCACCATTATCGACGGCTCCAGCGGCGCACGTCACGACGTCATGATCGGTAGCGGCGAAGCCGCGGATAAAGCCGGGGCCAGTGCCGAGCCCGCGCCCGGCACGATGGCCGGTATCGATTCGCGCCTGCTGGAAAAATCGCGCTACGGCATGATCCCGGTCGTGGCGGACGGCCTGAAACCCTTCACGGTCTACGCCGCCGAGGCGGACCGCGCCAAGGCTGCCAGGATGCCGGTGATCTCCATCGTCGTTGGCGGGTTGGGTGTCGGCGCCGCCAAGACCACCGACGCCATCATGAAACTGCCCCGCGCGGTCACGCTGGCGTTCACGCCCTATGGTTCCGATCCCGGCAAGCTGGCCGAGCGGGCGCGCGCGCAGCGGCACGAGATTCTCCTGCAGGTACCGATGGAGCCGTTCGACTACCCCGACAACGATCCGGGTCCGCAAACCCTGCTTACGACCCTTTCGCCGGAACAAAACCTCGACCGCCTGTACTGGCACCTCAGCCGGTTCCAGGGATATGCCGGCATCGCCAATTTCATGGGCGCACGCTTCGTGGCGGCTGATGCGGTGATGCAGCCCATCGTCCGCGAGGCCGCCAAGCGCGGACTGGGCTATCTCGACGACGGCTCGGCGCCGCGCAGCGTCGCCGCTCCGCTCGCGGCGAGCCAGTCGATGCCGTTCGCCAGGGCCGATATCTCGATCGACGCGGTGCCGACGGCGGCGGAGATCGACCGGGCGCTGGCAAAACTGGAGGATCTCGCGAAGGAGCGCGGAACCGCGGTCGGTATCGCCTCGGCGCTGCCGATTTCGATCGAGCGGATCGGCGTCTGGATCAAGACGCTCGAAAGCCGCGGCATCATGCTTGTGCCATTGACAACCGCGATGCTGAAATCAAGATCCAGCTAGATCGGGATGACGTTTCTCCGAATCGTCGTCCCGATCTATCCTTTTGTTTGAGCATGATCTTTTGGGAAAACCGGTTCCCACTGTTCCGGATCATGCTCTGGATATCAACCGGCTGGCGCGGCTTCGGCTCTTGGGTCGGGTGCCGGTCCTTCCCATATGACGTGGAGAGGCTCTGACGGAATGACGCGCTACGAAGACCTGCCCTATCGAACATGCGTCGGCATGATGCTGATCAACCCCGCAGGGCTCGTCTTCATCGGTCGCCGCGCCAGCGGCCTCGAACATGTGGACGATGCTCACGTCTGGCAGATGCCGCAGGGCGGGGTCGATCCCGGCGAGGATACCTGGGAGGCCGCCAAGCGCGAGCTCTATGAAGAGACCAGCGTCCGTTCGGTCGAAAAGCTCGGCGAGGTCGCTGACTGGCTGATCTACGACATTCCCCGCACCGTCGCCGGACGCACCTGGAAGGGCCGCTATCGCGGCCAGCGGCAGAAATGGTATGCGGTCCGCTTCACCGGCAAAGACTCCGAAATCAACGTCGCCAACCCCGGCGGCGGCCACAAGGCGGAATTCATCAGCTGGCGCTGGGAGCCGATGAAGAATCTCCCCGAACTGATCGTCCCGTTCAAGCGGCCGGTCTATGAGCGCGTGGTGAAGGAATTCTCCAGGCTCGCGGGCGGCTGATGTCGGACAGCAAGCCCTATCGCCCCAATGTGGGGATCGCACTGTTCAACGTTGCCGGTCGGGTCCTGATCGGGCGGCGCTTCCGGGATGACGGGCCGGAGATCATTCTTCCCGGCCTTGAGTGGCAGATGCCGCAGGGCGGCATCGACGCAGCCGAGGATCCGCGCGACGCGGTTATGCGCGAGCTCTGGGAAGAGACCGGTGTCAGCAGCGCCGACTACCTGTCCGAAACCGACTGGCTGACTTACGAGTTCCCCCCGTTCCACGGAGAGCCGTCACACCGTCTGGCAAAATTCCGCGGCCAGCGCCAAAAATGGTTCGCGCTCCGCTTCACCGGCGCCGACGATGAAATCGATCCGCTGACGCCGCGCAACGGCCAGCCGGCGGAGTTCGACCAGTGGCGATGGGAGCGGCTCGACCGTGTCGCCGATCTGGTGGTGCCGTTCCGGCGCGAGGTGTATCGGATGGTGGCCCAGCGTTTTGCGGCGTACGCGGATGGCGCGTCGGTTTAGGGCGCGTACCCATAAATCGAGCTTGATTGCTACTCGATGTCCGATATGCGTCTGCCGGACCGAATTCCGCATCGCAGCGAAACGACGCCAAGTGCCCATTTGTTTACATTGGGTGCGGGCGTTACCGGTGGGCCAAGTATCCGCATATTGCTGATGAGCACTGGGCCGTCGAGGCGAGGCAGGCAATCGACCCACACACCAACAAACCTGAAACGATGACTTTCAATTATTGCTGTTTCGCGATCGCCCCAAGGACCGCATCGTGGTCGGGCATACAAGGAGGCCTCTGATGAACCAGCATGCCAGTAAAAAGAGCGTCCCGCCGTCCGTGGGCGCGGATGTGAGTGGTATCGAGACGCTGCTCAACCGCAATCTTCCGGAAGTCTTCGGTGAAGGTGATCCGGCTCGCCGAAGGGCCGCAATTCAGGAACTTTACACCGAAGATTGTGTGCTGTACGTGCCGCCCGGCACTTTCGTCGGTCACAACGCACTGGACAAGTTCGCCGGCGATCTCCGAGCGACGCATCCCCACTTTGTTTATACGCCTCATGGCGCGCCCCAGGTTCTGCACAATTCGGGACGCCTGGCGTGGGGCTCGGGGCCGAAAGGCGAAACGCCCCAGTACACCGGTGTGGATTTCATCATCGCACGGGACGGCAAGATCGCGGCTCTTTATGTCTACCTCGACTCGCCGCCCACATAATGTGCGAAACGGAATAGGACCTAGTTGACTAACGGGCACCCTGCCTTGGCGCGGTTAGCCTCTTCTGCACTGCGCGCGCGGCCCGTTAATGCAGCGCCGTCGTGCTAAGCTGGCTCTGGATGCTCTTGAAGTGATCCAGCCGCTCGATCTCGCGGTCGAATTCCGAGCCGTCCTTTTCAGCGAGCTTGGCTTCCATCTCGGAGATCGTGTCGGCGAACTTCGTCCGGTCCAGTTCATCGAGCGAGGTGGCGACATCGGCCAGCACGGTTAGGCCCTTCTCGGACATTTCGGCAAGACCGCCGAGCACGATGATCTTCTGGTGCACGCCGGCGGTCGTCACGGTGAGGATTCCCGGCCGGATCACGGCCACCACCGGCGCGTGTCCCGCGAGCACGCCGAAATCGCCTTCAACGCCGGGAACGTCGACTTGATCGACCTCGCCGGAGAAAGCCAGTTTTTCGGGCGAGACGAGATCGAAGTGGAAGGTGGCCATGGAGTGGTCCTGCGAATGGCGAATGGCGAAAGACGAGTAGGGAAGGAAGGGAATGGCACTTTAACTGTTCGCCACTCCCTATTCGCTATTCGCCCCTAGGCGGCCTCCGCCGCCAGCTTCTTGCCCTTTTCGACGGCCTCTTCGATGGTCCCGACCATGTAGAAGGCTGCCTCCGGCAAATGATCGTACTTGCCTTCGCAGATCGCACGGAAGCCCTTGATGGTGTCGGCGAGTTCGACGAACTTGCCCGGCGATCCCGTGAAGACTTCGGCCACGTGGAACGGCTGCGACAGGAAGCGCTCGATCTTGCGGGCGCGGGCCACCGCGATCTTGTCCTCTTCCGACAACTCGTCCATGCCGAGAATGGCGATGATGTCCTGCAGCGACTTGTACTTCTGCAGCACCTGCTGGACCATGCGCGCGGTGTTGTAGTGATCTTCGCCAACGACGAGCGGAGACAGCATGCGCGAGGTCGAGTCGAGCGGATCCACCGCCGGATAGATCCCCTTTTCCGAAATCGCGCGGTTCAACACCGTGGTGGCGTCCAAGTGCGCGAACGAGGTCGCGGGCGCGGGGTCGGTCAAGTCGTCGGCCGGCACGTAGATCGCCTGCACCGAAGTGATCGATCCCTTGTGGGTGGTGGTGATGCGCTCCTGCAGCGCGCCCATGTCGGTGGCGAGCGTCGGCTGATAGCCCACGGCGCTCGGAATACGACCCAGCAGCGCCGACACTTCGGAGCCGGCCTGCGTGAAGCGGAAGATGTTGTCGACGAAGAACAGCACGTCCTGGCCCTGATCGCGGAAGTGCTCGGCGACCGTCAGGCCGGTAAGGCCAACACGCGCGCGGGCGCCTGGCGGTTCGTTCATCTGGCCGAACACGAGAGCGCATTTCGATTTGACATTGGGATCGGGATGGTGCGGGTCGGCGTTGACCTTCGATTCAATGAACTCGTGATAGAGGTCGTTGCCTTCGCGGGTACGCTCGCCGACGCCGGCGAACACCGAGTAGCCACCATGGGCCTTGGCGACGTTGTTGATCAGCTCCTGGATCAGCACGGTCTTGCCGACACCGGCGCCACCGAACAGGCCGATCTTGCCGCCCTTGGCGTAAGGCGCCAGCAGGTCGACGACCTTGATGCCGGTGACCAGAATTTCAGCTTCGGTGGACTGGTCGGTATAGGTCGGCGCTTCCTGATGGATCGCGCGCATGCCTTCCGAAACCACCGGGCCGGCTTCATCGATCGGCTCGCCGATCACGTTGATGATGCGGCCGAGGGTGCCGGCGCCGACCGGCACCATGATCGGGTTACCGGTGTCGGTGACTTCCTGACCGCGGACCAGACCCTCGGTCGTGTCCATCGCGATGGTGCGCACCGTGGATTCGCCGAGATGCTGCGCCACTTCGAGCACCAGACGGTTGCCGCCGTTCTTGGTCTCAATCGCATTCAGAATGGCGGGCAAATGTCCCTCGAACTGCACGTCGACGACGGCGCCGATGACCTGCGTGATGCGTCCGGTCTGGTTGGCGGGTGTGGCCATAAACTCTCTCCTTCGAATCCGTATCTCTAGACAACCGTCAGTCTGATCGTGCCTGTCGCCGTTACATCGCCTCGGCGCCGGAGATGATTTCAATCAGCTCCTTGGTGATCATGGCCTGGCGGGTTCGGTTGTAAATCAGGGTCTGCTTGCGGATCATGTCGCCGGCGTTGCGGGTGGCGTTGTCCATCGCGCTCATCTGCGCGCCGTAGAACGAGGCGTTGTTTTCCAGGAGCGCGCGGAAGACCTGTACCGCGAGATTTCGCGGCAACAGCCTGGTCAGGATCTCGTCTTCCTCCGGCTCGTATTCGTAGGATGTCGCCGGTCCGGCATTGGCGGCGGGAGCTTCCACCACCAGCGGAATGATCTGCTGCGCGGTCGGGACCTGGGCGATCACGGACTTGAAGCGCGAATAGAACAGCGTGCAGACGTCGAACTCGCCGGCATCGAAACGCGCGATGACCTTATTGGCGATGTCCTCGGCGTTGACGAAACCAAGCTGGCGGACCGAGCGTAGTTCAATGTGCTCGACGATCTGCTTTTCGAAGGTGCGGCGGAGCTGCTCGTAGCCCTTGCGGCCGACGCAGAAGAATTTGACCTCTTTGCCCTGGTTCATCAGCGCCAGCGCGCGCTCGCGGGCGAGGCGCACGATCGAGGAATTGAATGCGCCGCACAGGCCGCGTTCCCCGGTGCAGACTAGGAACAGGTGCACCTGGTCCCTGCCGGTGCCGGCCAGCAGCACCGGCGCGCCAAGCGAGCCCGCCGCGGCGCCGGCGATGTTCGAAATCACCGCATCCATTTTTTCGGCATAGGGCCGCGCCGCCTCGGCGGCGTTCTGCGCGCGGCGCAGCTTGGAGGCTGCAACCATCTGCATGGCCTTGGTGATCTTCTGCGTCGCCTTGGTGGAGGCGATGCGGACCCGCATATCTTTAAGGGAAGCCATTCTTAGTTTACCCCGGCGATCCGATCTTCGATCCGACCGCAAGCCTCGCTTTCGTCACGCCCGGCCTCGTGCCGGGCATGCACGTCCCGTTTCAAGCAAACGTCCTGCTGTAACCCTCGACCGCCGACTTCAGCTTGGCGGCGGTATCATCCGAGAGATCGCGGGTCTCGCGGATGCTGTTGAGGATGTCGGCGTTCTTGCCGCGCAAGAGCGACAACAGCCCGTCCTCGAAGGCGCGCACCTTGTTGACCGGAAGCGCATCGAGATAGCCGTTGGTGCCGGCCCAGATCACGCACACCTGCTCTTCCATCTTCAGCGGCGAGAACTGCGGCTGCTTCAGGAGCTCCGTCAGGCGCGAGCCGCGGTTGAGCAGGCGTTGCGTCGAGGCGTCGAGATCGCTGCCGAACTGTGCGAACGCGGCCATCTCGCGGTATTGCGCCAGTTCGCCCTTGATCTTGCCGGCGACCTTCTTCATCGCCCTGGTCTGTGCCGACGATCCCACGCGCGACACCGACAGACCGACGTTCACCGCGGGACGAATGCCCTGGAAGAACAGATCGGTCTCCAGGAAGATCTGGCCGTCGGTAATCGAGATCACGTTGGTCGGGATGTAGGCCGACACGTCGTTGGCCTGGGTTTCGATCACCGGCAACGCGGTCAGCGACCCCGAGCCGTTGTCCTTGTTGAGCTTGGCGGCGCGCTCGAGCAGGCGCGAATGCAGGTAGAACACGTCACCGGGATAGGCTTCGCGGCCCGGCGGCCGGCGCAGCAACAGCGACATCTGGCGATAGGCGACGGCCTGCTTGGACAAATCGTCATAGATGATGACCGCGTGCATGCCGTTGTCGCGGAAATATTCGCCCATGGTGCAGCCGGTGAACGGCGCGATGTACTGCATCGGCGCCGGATCGGAGGCGGTTGCGGCGACGATGATCGAATATTCCAGCGCGCCCTGCTCCTCGAGCACCTTGACGAACTGGGCGACGGTGGAGCGCTTCTGGCCGATCGCGACGTAGACGCAATACAGCTTGATATTCTCGTCCGGCTGCGCGTTGAGCGGCTTCTGGTTGAGAATGGTGTCGAGCGCGATCGCGGTCTTGCCGGTCTGGCGGTCGCCGATGATCAGTTCGCGCTGGCCGCGGCCGACCGGGATCAGCGCGTCGATCGCCTTGAGGCCGGTCGCCATCGGCTCGCTGACCGACTTGCGCGGAATGATGCCGGGCGCCTTGACGTCAACGCGCATGCGCTTGTCGGCCTGGATCGGGCCCTTGCCGTCGATCGGATTGCCGAGCGCGTCGACCACGCGGCCGAGCAGGCCCTTGCCGACGGGCGTGTCGACGATGGCGCGGGTGCGCTTGACGGTCTGACCTTCCTTGATCTCGCGGTCGGCGCCGAAGATCACGATACCGACGTTGTCGGTTTCGAGGTTCAGCGCCATGCCGCGCGTGCCGTTTTCGAATTCGACCATTTCGCCGGCCTGGACATTGTCCAGCCCGTAGACGCGGGCGATGCCGTCGCCGACGGACAGCACCTGTCCAACTTCGGAAACCTCAGCCTCCTGGCCGAAATTCTTGATCTGGTCCTTCAGGATCGCGGAAATTTCCGCGGCGCGGATGTCCATCAGCCTGCCTCTTTCATCGCGTGCTTGATCGAATTGAGTTTGGTGCGAAGCGAACTATCCACCATGCGGCTGCCGAGCTTGACCACCAAGCCGCCGATAATTGAAGGATCGACATTCACGTTGAGCGCGACGTCCTTGCCCGTCACCGACTTCAGTGCGGCCTTCAGCGCGTCGAGATTCTTATCGCTGAGCGTTTCCGCCACGGTGACATCCGCGGTCGCCTCGCCCCTGAATTTGGCCACCAGCGCGCGAAACGCGCGCAGCACGTCAGCCACCGCAAACAGCCGGCGGTTGGCGGTGAGGACTTTCAGGAAATTCGCGGCAACGCCCGTGATACCGGCCTTGTCGAGTACCGCGGCGAGCGCCCTTGACTGCACTTCCGCCGAAAACACCGGGCTGCGAACCAGACGCTTCAGATCAGCGCTGTCGTTGAGCAGGGCCTCGAATCTATCGAGATCGGCCCTCACCGCATCGATGGATTTTTCATCTCGCGCCAGTTCGAACAAGGCCGTTGCGTAACGACCGGACACTCCCGAAACGGACGGATTTTCTGCAGCCACGAGCGCGCTCTTTATTGCTGTCAAACTCGCAAGGGAAAAACCGTCGCCACGATGCAGCGCCTAGCGATCCAAGCCCTTGGAATTCAAGCGGGACTTCGATTTTCGGCCGGCACGGCTGTGCCGGGACCGTTAAAATCGCGGCTTTGCTAACATAGCGAGCGCGCAGGTGCAACATGACGGCAGGGACTGCCGCTGCCTTGTCGCACGTGCTTGTCGGGGACAGCCGGACGCGATTTTTCAGCGCATCCGGCGCCGCAAATTTTTCGGCGCCGACGACCCCAGGCTGACACTTCGCGCAAATCGCAAGCGGCAATTTGTTCCGCCGCCGGATGCATGGCTGCATGAGCCCTGCGCAGGGAACACCGGTTTTGGCCTGGCCATTCCAACGTCCGCGTTACTTGGCGAAATCTCGTCTTTTCAGACGATGACTTCGTTTGTCGGTATTTCCGAGTAAAGAATGGTAGATATTAAAATAGTACGTACTATTACGGAACTATTAAGGATTAGACGAATTCGGTCACAAGATGTTTCAGCGGGAGATAAACAGGTTTTACTGCCACTTTTATGCCTCATTAGCCCACCAAACGCCGATTGCGCAAACTGGAACGGGGGTTCCACTTGTCACGCACGTGGCAATACTATCCGAGGGACTAATTCATGTTGAAACTCAAAAATTCGACGCTCGGGAACGTAACCCGGTCGCGGACGGCGCTAGCTCTTTTCGCCGCAACTCTCCTGGTCGGCGGAAGCGTCACCGAGGCCTCGGCCAAATCCCATCGCCATCACGGCTATCGCCACCATCATCAGGCCAGCAACACGCCGCGGGGCGCTGCCGGCCTTGCCTGGCGCGACGCCAACGCCTCGATCGCTCCCTCGTCGTTCGGCGGGCGCACCTTCTCGGGGATGGCCTCCTATTACGGCAGCGAATCCGGCAGCCGAACCGCTTCCGGCCAGCGCATGAACTCGAATGCCATGACCTGCGCCCACCGCTCGCTGCCGTTCGGCACCAAGCTTCGGGTCACCCATGGCGGCCGCAGCGTCGTCGTCACCGTCAATGACCGCGGCCCGTTCGTCCGCGGCAGGGTGCTGGACCTGTCGACCGGCGCCGCGCGCGCAATCGGTCTGACCAGCGCCGGCGTCGGCCGGGTGACCGCCGAAGTCATCTCGTAACGGCGTTCAGGACGCCTCTTCAATCGTACAAACTCAGTAAGCGTTGCGTGGCGTAACGGCGGCAGAACTTGCTGCACGCCGAAAAAAGGGCCTGCCGTCGCAAATGACGGCAGGCTTTTTTGTGACCGCACCGTTCATTCGTCATTCCGGCGCGATGCGCAGCATCGAACTACGATGTGCAATTGCACATCGGAGAATCTCGAGTTCCCCGATGCGCAATTGCGCATCTGAGGTCTGGTGTTTGCGCACCATCCCGCAATGACGGCCTCTACCTACAAAAAGCTCTGCGGGTCGACATCGACTTCGAGCTTGAGATTGCCCCTGGTTTTCGGGCCTGCCGCGAGCCATTCGCGCAAGTATTCCGACAGATCGACGTTGCGCGCCGATTTCACCAGCAGCCGGAAACGATAGCGGCCCTTGATCACCGCCAGCGGGGCCTCGGCGGGTCCGAGCACCTTGATCCGTTCGTCGATCGGCGCGATCGCCGCAAGCATGCGGGCGAAGCCTTCCGCCGTCGGCCGGTCGCCCGCCGAAATGATCAGGCTTGCCAGTCGGCCGAACGGCGGATAGGAGGCGCGCTCGCGGGCCTCGATCTCGCTGGCATAAAATGCCTCGCGGTCGCAGGCTACCAGCGCCTTCATCACGGGATGTTCGGGCTGGTGGGTCTGCAGATAACCGACGCCGCGGCCCTGATCGCGCCCGGCGCGCCCGATCACCTGGTTGAGCAATTGCCAGGTGCGCTCGGCGGCGCGTGGATCGCCATTGCTCAGGCCCAGATCGGCATCGACGACGCCGACCAGGTTGAGCCGCGGGAAATTATGACCCTTCGCCACCAATTGAGTGCCGATGATGATGTCGACGCGGCCCTCCGCGATCTCGGTCAATTCGGCGCGCATGGTTTCGATCGAGGTGATCAGGTCGCTCGACAGCACCATGGTGCGCGCGTCGGGAAACAGCGCGGCGGCTTCCTCCTGCAGGCGTTCGACGCCGGGACCGACCGCGACCAGCGATTCCTCGGCCTGGCAATGCGGGCAGATCCGCGGGCGCGGCATCGAGAAGCCGCAATGATGGCAGACCAGCCGCTGACGAAACCGGTGATCGACCAGCCATGCGTCGCAGATGGTGCAGGCAAAGCGATGCCCGCAGGCACGGCACAAAGTGAGCGGCGCGTAGCCCCTGCGGTTGAGGAACAACAGCGCCTGCTCGCGCCGCTCGATCGCGGTTTTGATTTCTCCGGCGAGCTTCGGCGAGATGAAGCGGCCCCGCGCGGGCGCCTCGCGCCGCAGGTCGATCGCCTCGATATGCGGCATGTGCTGGCCGCCGAACCGCGACGGCAGCACGACACGCTGATAGCGGCCCTTGCGCGCATTGACCTCGGTCTCGACCGACGGCGTCGCGGAAGCCAGCACGATCGGAATCTTGGCGATATGCGCGCGCACCACCGCCATGTCGCGGGCGTGATAATGCGCGCCTTCATCCTGCTTGTAGGCCTGGTCGTGCTCTTCATCGACGACGATCAGCCCGAGACTGGCATAGGGCAGAAACAGCGCCGAGCGCGCGCCCACCACGACGGGCGCTTCGCCGGCCGCGATCGCGGCCCAATTGCGCTGCCTTGTGCGCGGGGTCAGTTCGGAGTGCCATTCCAGCGGCCGCACGCCGAAACGCTGCGCGAAGCGATCGAGGAACTGACCGGTCAACGCGATTTCCGGCATCAGGATCAGCGATTGCCTGCCGCGGCGGATCACTTCGGCAATCGCCTCGAAATACACTTCGGTCTTGCCCGATCCGGTAACGCCGTCGAGCAGTGCGACGTGAAAGCTGCCGTTGGCCGCCAGCGCGCGCATGGCATCCACGGCGGTGCGCTGCTGGCGGGAAAAGTCGGGCGTTGCGAAGGACGGATCGGGCGCCGGCGGCGCGAGCGCGCGCGGCATGGCCTCGGTCGCCAGCGTGCCCTCGTCGACAAGGCCATCGATGACGCCGGCGCTGACGCCGGCTTCCCTGGCGGCTTCGGATTTGCCGTGCAACAGGCGGTCGGACAGCACCTCGATCAGCCGTCGCCGCGCCGGGGTCAGGCGCTTCGGCGGCTCGCCGATCAGGCGCACGCCCATCCGCACCCGTTCGGGGCCGAGGTGTTCGCCCATCCGCAAGCACATCCGCAACACCATGCCGCGCGCCGACAGCGTGTAGTTGGCGACCCAATCGACGAGCGCGCGCAATTCCTCCTTCAGCGGCGGCACCCCGAGCTTTTCGCCGACATCCTTGAGGCGATTGTGCAGGCGCGGATCGGGATTAGCGTTTTCCGCCCACACCACCGCGACCACCTCGCGCGGCCCCAAGGGCACGCAGACCACGTCGCCCGGTTTCAGCTCCATGCCGCGCGGCACCCGGTAGGAATAGTTCTGATCGAGCGCGACCGGCACCAGCACATCGACCACCCCGGTCGATGTTGCAGATGACGTGCTGAGGCGCGTGGAGTGGTCCATTTTCAGAAATCAGACTCAAATCCAGGAGGAAGGGCTAACTTAGGGCCGTGAACGGGCCGGAGCCAGAGTCCGGCCGCCGCTGCCTGCCAAGTTAGCGAAGGGTAAACGAAACAGGTGCGATACAATAAGCAGAATCAGCGCGCGCCCAAGATGGCCCGAAAGACAACGACGGCCCGAGAGACAGCCAAATGGCAAAACCAGCTCCCGCGGTTCAACCGATCGAACTCGACTGCGCCGACAGCAGCATCACGCTTCAGATGACGCATTGGCTGGCGCACCTGCGCAGCGAGCGGCGGCTGTCGCCGAAGACGCTGGAAGCCTATGCCCGCGACGTCCGCCAGTGTCTGGCTTTCCTTAGCCAGCACTGGGGCACGCGCGTGACGCTGCCGCGCTTTGCCGCGCTGGAGGCGAGCGACATCAGGGCTTTCATGGCGATGCGGCGCGCCGACGACATCGGCGGGCGCTCCCTGATGCGGGCGCTGGCGGGGCTGCGCTCGTTCGGCCGCTTCCTCGAGCGGGAAGGCAGAGGCAAGGTCGGTGCGCTCTCGGCGATCCGTGCGCCCAAGGTCGGCAAGAGCCTGCCCAAGCCGGTTTCGATGGCAGCGGCGAAACGTTTCGCCGACGCCGACGAACGCGCCGGCGAGGAGCGCGATCCCTGGATCTGGGCGCGCGATGCCGCCGTGATGGCGCTGCTTTATGGCTCCGGCCTGCGTATCTCGGAAGCGCTCGGCCTGAAACGGCGTGACGTGCCGCTGCCGGGCGAAGGTGACGTGCTGGTCGTGACCGGCAAGGGCAACAAGACCCGCATGGTGCCGGTGCTGCAGAACGTGCTGGCGCTGGTTCAGGACTATGTGGCGATGTGCCCGCATCCATTGCCGCCTGAAGGGCCGATCTTTGTCGGTACCCGCGGTGGGCCGCTCAGTCCCCGGATCATCCAGCTCACCATGGAGCGGCTGCGCGGCGCGCTCGGCCTGCCGGACAGCGCGACGCCGCACGCACTGCGGCATTCCTTCGCAACGCACCTCTTGAGCCGCGGCGGCGATCTGCGCGCGATCCAGGAACTGCTCGGGCACGCCTCGCTGTCGACCACGCAGATCTATACCGGCATCGACAGCGAGCGGTTGCTGGAAGTCTACAAAACTGCACATCCGCGCGCCTGAAAATCACCGCGCTTTAGTCCCGACATGTCACGGTCACGCCAGCTTGGCCTCTTGCGCGGGCGCTGCTGTTCGGTCAATCGTGGGCTATCGAGCCGGGAGGGAATCATGAGCGCGCAGGAGAGCATGGAGCAGGCGGAGCACACCAAGGAAGCCGCCGGCGAGAACCGGAAGATCGCGCTGTTGATCGCGGTCATCGCGCTGTGCCTGGCGCTGTCGGAGACGCTCGGCAAGGGCGCCCAGACCGAATCCATCAGCAAGAACGTCGAGGCGTCGAACCTGTGGGCGTTCTTCCAGGCCAAGAGCATTCGCCGCACGGTCGTGCAGACCGCTGCCGAGCAGGCCAAGCTCGGCCTCGGCGCTGCGGGCGACGATGCCGCCAAGGCAGCGGTGCAAAAGCAGATCGACGACTGGCAGAAGACCGCGGCGCGCTACCGCTCCGAGCCGGAAACCGGCGAAGGCACCGAGCAACTGTCCCACCGCGCCAAGGAAGCCGAGGAGGAGCGCGACCTTGCCACGGCAAAGTATCATCACTTCGAGCTCGCCTCCGCCGCCTTCCAGATCGGCATCGTGCTGGCGTCGGCCAGCATCATCACCGGGATAATCGCGCTGGCCTGGATCTCGGGGCTATTGACGCTGGCGGGGATTGCATTCACCGCGCTCGGCATTTTCGTGCCCCATCTGCTGCACCTGCCATAAACGGCTGCAGCTTAGCGCGCTTCGTGCACGCTCTTGCGGAAACGCTGGATCAGCCGCAGCGTGCGCGACGACCAGCTGCTGCCGTCGCCATGCAGCGCGGCCCTGATTCGCGACTTGATCGGTTCGACCAGCGCGGTCGCCTTGGCCCGCAGCTCAAGTACAAATTCGTAGAGCGTTTCGAACCAGTCCATTTCCAGGAGCTTGTCCTTTGTCACGTCGAAGATGAAAGCGGCGACGCCGACGCCCAGGAACTTTGCGAAGATGATGGTGAGGATTGCGCTCATCCAGTATTCATGGGCGAGCAGCCAGAGGCCGACCAGTTTCAGCGGAAACAGCGGAATCACCGGCACGATGAAGACGATCAGCGTCATCGCCGGCGACAGCGTATCGACGCGCTCGGCGAGCCATTGCTTGAAGGTGTGCAGCGGGATCAGCGCCACAAACCACGCCACGATTGGTTCGAGGTGATCCCACAGCCACGCTTCGATCAGAAAGATGATCGCTAGCAGAATCCAGATCGGCTGTAGGAGGCGGCGCATCATCCCTGGGTGTCCCCGCCCAATTCCCGGGCTTGCATCACATATGTATCGCGCGCTTGCCGACTGCAAGCGCCGCTTCCTTGATGGCTTCCGAACGAGTCGGGTGGGCGTGGCAGGTGCGGGCCAGATCCTCGGCGGAACCACCGAATTCCATCAGGACGCAGGCTTCGTGGATCATTTCGCCGGCTTCGCGGCCAACGATATGCACGCCAAGTACCCGATCGGTCTTCGCATCTGCGAGAATCTTCACGAAGCCTTCGGTGGTCTGGTTGACCTTGGAGCGGCCATTGGCGGTGAAGGGGAATTTGCCGACGGTATAGGCCACCCCGGCCTGCTTCAGCTCTTCCTCGGTCTTGCCGACGCACGAAATCTCCGGCGTGGTATACACAACCCCTGGTATAATATCGTAATTCACATGCCCGGCCTGCCCGGCGAGGATTTCGGCGACCGCAACGCCCTCGTCTTCGGCCTTGTGCGCGAGCATCGGTCCCGCAACCACGTCGCCGATGGCGTAGACGCCCTTCACGGTGGTCGCAAAATGCGAATCAATCTGCACGCGGCCGCGATTGTCGAGCGCGACGCCGGCCTCCTTCAGGCCGAGGCCGTCGGTGTACGGGACGCGGCCGATGCAGACCAGCACCACATCGGCTTCCAGCGTCTCGGGCTTACCGCCCGCAGCCGGCTCGACCTGCGCGGACAGCGTCTTGCCCGAGGTGTCGACGCCGGTGACCTTGGCGCCAAGCTTGAACGCGAAGCCCTGCTTCTCGAGGATGCGCTGGAATTGTTTTGCCACCTCGCCGTCCATGCCGGGCAGAATACGATCGAGAAATTCGACCACCGTGACCTTGGCGCCGAGGCGCTGCCACACCGAACCGAGTTCGAGCCCGATCACGCCGGCACCGATAATCAATAGGCTCGAAGGCACCTTGTCCAGCGACAGCGCGCCGGTCGACGACACGATGCGCTTCTCGTCGATCTCGAT
>Ga0210403_10001649_pt1 | contig 20964 bp, 17 predicted proteins | sample IncBWC19MmetaG_FD_150863 | JGI IMG/M metagenome (GOLD analysis project Ga0210403, IMG submission 150863) | Forest soil microbial communities from Barre Woods Harvard Forest LTER site, Petersham, Massachusetts, United States - Inc-BW-C-19-M | ecosystem: Environmental > Terrestrial > Soil >... | reverse complement strand
CGTAAGTTTAAATATCCTTATCATCACACAAAATACCACATTGTTGTTATTACAGCAGGTATTGTCGCAATAACAATAATATCTTTTTTTGGATTTTCATTCTGGCAATTATACAGTGCCCAAAACACCGGAGAATTTATACATCGTCTAACCCAGGTGCTTTATGTGCCGGTTGCCAAGGTGGACGACCAGTCAGTTTTATATAGTGATTATTTGCTTGAATTACGGAGTGCGATACATTACTTGTCTACAAAAGAGCTAGTTAACTTTTCGTCTGAAGACGGTAAACGCCAGTTAGAGTACCAAAAACGCCTAGCGCTTGATAAAGCCATTGCTAATACCTATGCATCTAAGTTGGCTAAATTGCAGAATGTTAATGTTACTGATCAAGATGTGAATAGTTTTATAAGTAATCAAGTAACAGTTAACCGTCTTGGTGTTAGCATGGATGTTTATCGTCAAATCATACATGACTATTACGGCTGGTCATTTGATGACTATAAATTATCTGTTAAAAGGCAACTATTAAGACGGATATTGGTGGCTAAAATTGATGTCGAAGGTCGTCAGCGTATCGAGTCGATCTTAAGCTCGCTACGCTCTGGAGCTGATTTTGCTACTATAGCTAAACAGCAATCTGAAGACCCACTCGCTAAATCTAACAGTGGAGACATTGGCTTTATCTCTAAGACTGCTGATGATCCTAGCGGTTTTATAAAAGTTTTATCAAATCTTCAACCCGGGCAGGTGTCTGGGGTCATCGAAGGGGTGGATGGGTTCTATGTTGTTAAATTGATAGAAGCTAAAGGTAACGATCTGCATATAGCTAAGATCTATATATCTTATAAGACATTTACCAAGCAGCTAGCAGCCCTTAAAAGTGCTGGTAAAATTAAAGAATATATAAAAGTTTCTGATACTGCAAAACCAAAAAATAACTAAATCTACAACTTGGCGGGCCCGACCGGATTCGAACCGGCGATCTCCTCCGTGACAGGGAGGCATGTTAGGCCAACTACACCACGAGCCCAAAGTAATCAACTTCATCATACTATCAATTTTTAACAGATATGACAAGGCGATTAGCTTTTGTTATAATTACGGCTGTTATTGCCGGTGTAGCTCAGCTGGTAGAGCAATGCTTTCGTAAAGCAGAGGTCGGCGGTTCGAATCCGCCCTCCGGCTCCATTAACTCAAGCGAAATTCGTATAATGGTAGTATGCTTGCTTCCCAAGCAAGAAGCACGAGTTCGATTCTCGTATTTCGCACCACGATTTATCTAGTAGCGCAACCAAGCAACCTTATATATACTTATGACATAGCATGTTAAAGAAAAACGAATTATTGCAGCTCTCCAGAGATCGTTTGATGCTAGTATTGCTAGCAATATTTTTTATTAGCTCACTGACAGTGTTGATCATGACGATTATAAATATTAGAGTTACTGATGTTCAGGTACCTATTCGTTACTCAGGCTACGGTCTTACTAACTTTTATAGGGATAGGTGGTATAGCCTGTTGTCTTTTAGTTTGTTTGGGATCACTATATTTGTTGTTAATAGCTACGTTGCTGTTAAGCTTAGGCTCGTCCATCGTGGCTTTGCTCTGGGCTTTATGTACCTCAGTTTATTCGTGTCATTAATCGGTATTATTGTTTCGGCCTTGGTATTTAGACTGGCAGGTTCGTCTCTATGACGGACATAGAAATACCTCTTGGCAAACGTAGTGTATTTTATAGATTATTCGAGATGCTGCCAGCGCTGCTTAGCTATTCGCTGATCTTGATACCGATAATAATGAGTATTGTTAACCCATTTATTGCAGCTATTTTTATCGTGGGCTATGACACCATGTGGTTTGTAAAAGCTGTGGCTATAGCTTATCGTATGACCCAAGGTTTTAATGTGATGCGGCGGGCGCAACTAGTTGATTGGCTGCAGAGACTTCACGATCTTGATGATGTAGATAAAACTATAGAGAATCTAAAAAATCAAAAAAGTACAAAATGGCAAATCAACACTCACTACAATAACCTGCTAAAGGTAGCAGCCAACAAATCGTTGTACTATAAACCCAATGACGTATTTAACGCAGTAATAATTCCTTTTTATTCTGAGGGGTTTGATGTATTAGATCCAACAGTTAAATCTATACTTGATAGCCACTATGATAGAAAAAACATTATATTGATCTTAGCTTACGAAGAGCGAGGCGGAGAACCAGCAAGTGAATTAGCCAACGCACTTGTAGAAAAGTACGGGAATAATTTTTACCACATGGAAGCAGTAATGCATCCGAAAGATATTAAATATGAGGTTATAGGCAAGGGCGGTAACATAACTTTTGCAGGACGGCACTTGCAGAATTTCTTAAAAAAGAAAAATATCGATCCGGATAAAGTAATTGTAACAACGTTCGATGCCGATAACAGGCCACATCCTTCTTATCTTGCCTGTGTGACCTATGAATATATCTTGATAGGCCCAGAGCATATAAAGCGAGCTTTTCAACCGATATCTATCTATATGAGTAATATATGGGATGTGCCTGCACCAATGAGGGTCTTGGCAACTGGCAACTCATTTTGGAATATCATCAATTCAGTCAGACCTCATATGCTGCGTAATTTCTCATCGCATTCACAGGGGATGTCGTCACTTATCGCAACTGACTTTTGGAGCGTACGCACTATAGTTGAAGACGGTCACCAATATTGGCGTAGTTATTTTACCTTTGATGGCGACTACGATGTAGTTCCAATTTATCTGCCAGTCTACCAAGATGCAGTTCTGTCTGAGACGTACTACAAAACTATTAAAGCGCAGTTCATACAGCTTAGGCGCTGGGCATATGGCGCTTCGGACATCGCCTATGTGGCCGAAAAAGGTTTTCATAGTAAGAACAAAATGCCAAAACTGCCTCTATTAGGTAGATTTTTGCGTTTGATAGAAGGACATGTCAGTTGGGCGAGCGCTTCTATTATAGTAACCTTTGGCGCTTGGGCCCCGTTATTCTTAAATCATGAAGCACAACACAGTATCGTAGCTAATGAGCTGCCTTTTGTAGCCAGCCAGTTGCAGCTGTTTGCAACGGGTGGGCTTTTTCTAGTAATCTTTTTGTCTATGAGAATGTTGCCGCCTAGGCCTCGTAGGTACAGAAGGCATAGGCATCTTTTTATGCTGCTGCAATGGGCTATTATGCCAGTGGTAAGTATATGCTATGGTTCTGTGTCTGCTTTTAATGCCCAGACTAGATTATTGTTTGGTAGATATCTTGATAAGTTTGATCTCACTGTCAAAGTAGTTAAAAAATAATTGATTTTATTCTGAACCACGTGCATTTTTATTCTGGATTTCCGTCGTTGGGCCTTTATTATCTAGCGAGACGTTCTTAGATGTTGCTTTAGTGATCTCATGTCTAGTGCTGGCCCGTGGTTGGCGAGGTATTTTAGATAAGCTGCGGCGTCGAAGTTCTTAAGTGTTGCTAAGCAAGTTTGGATAATTAGCTGTTTGGTAACATGGCCATTGTTGCGGTCGGCCTTAAGTAGTAACTTTTGCTCAATAGTCTCACAAAGTGTGTAGGCGACCTCGTCTGAGTGGCTGTGATGGTCGCTGGCTTTTAAAATACTTAATAATAGGCGAGATCTAGAAAAACTAACAGGTTTTTTAGAATCGTTGCTGACGACCTTTAATATTTTTTGGCAGTCGATTGTCTCTGAGGTTGTGAACTTGCGACCACATTCAAGGCAGCAACGCCTACGCCAAGTTATATTAACGCGTGAAGTTTGTCTAGAATTATAGACGGCTGTTTTCTCATGAAGACAAAATGGACATACCATGACTATATATTGTCATTCAACTATAAAAAAAGCTAGTGGAAAACACTGTATTTATGTGGAAAATAAAAAACCCTGGTTTAAAACCAGGGTTTTACAGGGATAGGTAAAGAGTCTAATGGCGAGACGCAACAGAGCGCGTAGGCATTTTAAACTCTCGTTGGTTGCCGACTAAAAGTCGTCTACTATCACCGGTATGCTCGTAGAAGAGTGTGAACTTATCTAAAGCAGACTTAGTCTTTGATCGATTCTGATATTCTTTTTGTTTTTCATTCATCATACATGTAGTATAGCATATGCGTTATGAATGTCAATAGGGCTGCAGCTATTGCAAAACCTAGATAGTGTTTTGAAGTATTTTTGTGCTTATATCCAGCATGCTATGAAGCCTAACTTATGATAGTGCGTATATTCTGTCCGTGGTATATTGTGACTTTGATATTTAAGCAATAAAAATACAGGCCTAATGCCTGTATAGTTTTGTGAAGTAGGGTTAGCGGTTTCTGGGAATCATCAATTTGGTGGGCAATAGCGACGTTATGGTGTGACGCTGAAGTTAGTTGGGCGGCACTGTATGAGGAATTGCTTGCCGCAGATGAGGTTGACTCTTACGGGCAAGACACCAAATGAGGTGAACCTCGGGTCTGCCATGCGGGATGGTTTCAACCTCGCTATATTCTTTGCTTTGCAAAATAGTAAATCCTGCACCTTCTAGTAGGTTGGTCATCTCGTCCAAGCTGAAATACTGGAAGAATCGATCGTGCCCAGAGAGTTTATCAGTTACGACTGCAGTTTTATCAGCACCAGTCTGCGATTTTACAACTACATGTAACGTACCCGGTGTCTTTAGTACACGAGACATCTCAGACAAAGCTTGTTTAACATCCTCGACTGTTTCGAGATGCAACAGTGATGTGTTAGACCACACTCCATCAAAACTCCTATCATCAAATGGTAAAGACAGTAAGTCTCCTTCTATAAAGTCAATGTCTGGGTATTTTTGCTTAGCGACTTTGAGTAGACCGGCCGACAAATCAAGACCAGTGACTTTTAAGCCTTGCCCGGCGAGTATATGTGCGTCTCGTCCCGGACCACAGCCTGCATCAAGCACAGACGCGCCTTCAGGTAGCTTATTTGTGAAATCAGTAATGTGGTGCATGTCAAAGTATGAAGCACCCGCTTTCGCATACTGTTCTGCATTCGAGTTATACCAATCTATGGTATCTTTTAGACCATTTATGCTCATACGTAACATGGTACCATTTTTGCACCATAGCAGAGTCCGACCTGACCCACCCTCACTTTTTCATAACCACGAGCTGTCTACCACTTAATCTGATACTTAAAGACCTAATGTTTCGTTAAGGAGAGGGTATGAAAAAGTGAGGGTGGGTCAGGTCGGACCTATACCCGCAGGTAGTGAACGCATATAAGAAAGGTCCCATAAATTATGGGACCTTTCTTATATGATATCTAAACTGGTGGGCTCTAGAGGACTCGAACCTCTGACCTCTTCCACGTCAAGGAAGCGCTCTAGCCAACTGAGCTAAGAGCCCGTACGCAAATATTACGGCAAAAGCGTAAGACAGGCAAGTATAAGAGGTAAGGGAACAATGCGATTAGTTGCTGGCCAACATGTATTTTTCCATAATTGAGAGTTGCTACTCCTAATGTTATGCATAGTAATGATATTTTGTTAAAGAGTGTATGTGGGTCAGGGGGTAGGCTAGGCTTAGTTGTAACCAGCAATTGAATGAGTTAAAATTTCTATAGATGTTAATTCTATCCGGATCAGTCATTATTCGCACGACAACCCCGTAAGGGGGATATTCTGATTACCGATAATATTTTGCAAAGACCATATAACCATAAGGGGATAGATTGAAATGAGCAAGCCAGAAGATAACCTACATGCTATGCGCCATTCATTGGCACACATTACTGCCGCAGCAGTAAAGCGACTTTGGCCACACGCAAAATTTGGTGTTGGCCCGGTTATAGAGAACGGCTACTATTACGATATTGATCTAGGCAAAGTAACGGTATCTGAAGCTGATTTTGAGCGCATCGAGACAGAGGCTCGTAAAATCATTGCCGAAGACCAAGTCTTTGAGCACTTCAATCTACCGATTACTGAAGCTATAGCCTGGGCAAAAAAAGAAAAACAGCCCTATAAACTCGAACTTTTAAACGACCTCCAACGTGCTGGCACAACAGTGGCCAAAGATCTAGATTCAGCTGAGCTAGGTCTAAAAGCTAAAGGCGACAGTAAGGTAGAAGAAGTCTCTTTTTATCGCAACGGTGATTTTACCGACCTCTGTCGTGGCCCGCATGTTGCTAGTACTGGCAAAGTAGGTGCTTTTAAACTTATGCGAGTAGCCGGAGCCTATTGGAGAGGCAAAGATACCAACCCACAAATGCAACGGCTCTATGGGGTGGCTTTTGCAAAAGAAGCTGAATTAAAACAGCATCTTGTTATGTTAGAGGAAGCTAAGAGTCGTGATCATCGCAAGATTGGTGAAGACCTAAAATTGTTCTTTATATCAGAGAACGTTGGGGCAGGTTTGCCCTTGTTGATGCCGCGTGGAGAGACTATTAAGCATGAATTAATGAACTACATGCGCGTAAAAGAGCAGAATAGAGGTTATCAATACGTCTCGACTCCCGTGCTAACTCAGTCTAAGCTTTATGAACGATCTGGTCATGCAAGCTACTATCTAGAGAATATGTATGGCACAAAACCTGACGAAGAAGGCAATATTTTTTATCTCAAGCCGATGAACTGTCCGCATCATCACATGATCTACGAGAAGTTAGTTGATAGCTATCGCGATTTGCCACTACGTCTGTCAGAGCATGCTGGCCTTTACAGATACGAGTTGTCTGGAGCTTTGACGGGTCTTATAAGGATGCGAGGACCAATAACGCAGAACGATTCACATATATATGTAACTGCCGATCAAGTCGAAGCAGAATTTACGAATGTTCTACAGCTCTTTGAGGAGGTCTACAAAGAGACAGGTGTAAAAGATTATTGGTTCCGACTGTCGTTGCCAGATTTTGCGAAGGAAAAGTATGCTGGCGATAAAGAAAGATGGGAATGGGCGGGAGATATTATCCGTAGATGCCTTCAAGGTGCTCAGGCGAAGTTTGTTGAAGAGTTAGATGAAGCAGCCTTTTATGGACCAAAGGTTGATATTCAGATCAAGAATGTTCATGGCAAAGAAGATAGTATAGCAACTGTGCAACTAGACATCGTAGTGCCAGAACGTATGGGTATAAAATACGTAGATTCTGAAGGCAAGGACCAGTATCCTTTAGTGATACACAAGTCTATTATGGGCGCCTTTGAGAGATTCATGGCTTTCTTGTTAGAACAAACTGCCGGTAAGTTGCCAGTCTGGTTATCCCCAGAGCATATTCGCATAATCACTGTTAACCAAGAAGATGCTACGGTTGCCTGTGCCGATGACATGTTAAAGCAAGGTCAAGAGCTTGGTTTACGTATATCAGTAGACAACACCAATGAGTCTGTTGGCAAAAAGATTCGCGCAGCTGAGATGATGAAGGTGCCCTATGTAGTGGTTGTTGGTCAAAAAGAGATTGAAACTAAAAAAGTAACGCCAAGAATACGCAAAGACCTTGTTGTTAACGGTGATTCAAGTGAATATCCGGTAGTGAACTTCCTTAAAACAGTTGCTAATGAAGTTAAATCTCGAACAACCAAGACCTCGTTGTAACATAAACGTGTTGTTATGATTACCTCACTTGTAGCTATAGTCGGTCCGACAGCCAGCGGTAAGTCTGATCTGGCAATGAAGGTGGCTCTGAAGCATAATGGCGAGATTATCTGTGCCGACTCCAGGACTGTTTACAGGGGTATGGATATTGGTACAGCTAAGTCTAGTCAAGAAGACCAATCTAAGGTCCGACATCACTTAATAGATATCGTTGAGCCTGGACAGCTTTTTACGGCTGCCGAGTTTAAGAAACTAGCCGATGCAGCTATTCTTGAGATCGGGTCTAGAGGCAAATTACCAATCATGGTCGGTGGGACGGGTCTATATGTTGACGCGGTATTGTTTGATTATCAATTTGGCGCCCCGTCAGATAAAAAGCTTCGCGATCATTTAGAGGAGCTAAGCTTAGAAGAACTCCAATTGATGTGTAGTGAGTCTAACATCGATATCCCAATCAACAAACAGAATAGACGACATCTTATTAGGGCTATAGAACTAGGCGGGCTGATGAACCATCAAAAAGTACTAAGAAGCAACACGATTGTTGTTGGTATATCTACAGAAAGAGAAAAACTAAGAGCTAGAATAGAAAAACGTGCTCATGAAATGGTAGAGCGGGGGATTATAGAAGAAGTTCAGTTTGTGGGTGAAAAGTATGGCTGGGATTCAGAAGCTATGACTGCAAATATATACCGCATATTTAGCAACGTTGTAAAAGAAACAAAGTCGATTGATTTAGCAATAGATGAAGTTGTTAAATCTGATATGGATCTGGCCAAACGGCAAGTTACCTGGTTTAAGCGTAATAAACATATAATATGGAGCGACAAGCCAGAGAGTTTGATTGCCGCAATTGATAAGTTTGTTGGGCTGAGTACTTAAAGATCAGCAGCATATCTTGTCGGCGAAAACTTTGTTACAATATGAGCATGCGGAGTGAACCAGTATGATTGATTCGTTGTTCGGTTCAAAGACCCGAGTAAAACTTTTGCATCTTTTTCTAAATAACCCCAACAGGGCTTTTTATGTGCGTGAAATCACTAGAAAAATAGATGAGCAGATTAATTCGGTTCGTCGAGAGCTAGCTAATATGCTGAACATCGCCATTATTAAAAGTGATAGCTCTAATAATCGCTTGTATTACGAAATCAACCAGACCTACCCTTACTATGAGCCGCTGAGAGCTATTTTTGCGGACGATAATTTGCAAACGACTACAACTGTTCTGTCAGATGTAAAAGACTGGGCAAAGCGCTTAAAACCGCTTGGAGATGTGAGGGTCGCACTATTCTGTGGCAGTTTGGTGCGGGGGAGCAGTAGCGAGGTAGATATTTTGTTGGCTGGCGACATAAATAAAACACAATCCAAGCGTTTTATTAAGGAGCTAGAAGATGACGAAGGCCACCCGCTAAACTATACGGTTATGTCGTATGAAGATTTCTATTATCGGCTGAGCATTAAAGATCGTTTTATAACTTCTATAATAAACGGTAAATTTACGATTCTGCTTGATACCGAAAATGTGCTGTCAAAACCTAAATAAGAGGAGTAATAAATGGAAATTGAATTAGTAGGTGGCAACTCTGTAGCTATTATGTTGAGCAAGCTACTGTTTGCTGTTGACCCTAAATTTAGTGATTCTGTTTCTAAAGAAGCGAAAGTTTATTTATTAACACAACCTGAATTTGGAGTACAGGCTGATTCTGGGGCTTTGATTATCGATTGCCCTGGAGAATATGAGATAGGGGGAGTATCGGTAAAGGGTATAGCTGCTCAGGCTCACAATGATGACAAAGACGTGCCTTTTAGGGCGACAATTTTTAAGATATACAACGAGGAATTTAGCGCGGTGGTTCTTGGGCAGATTGCGCCGGATTTGAGCGAAGAGCAGCTTGAGGCAATAGGTGTTATAGATGCTGTAGTATTGCCAGTTGGTGGCGAAGGAGACACTCTGACTGTTGATGAATCTCTGCGTGTGGTGCGAAAGATCAGCCCTAAAATTGTTGTGCCAATTTACAAAGAAGAGCAAGAAGCTCAGACTTTAGCTACGCAACTTGCAGCCAAGCAAGAAAGTGTAAGCAAATTAAAACTAAAAACCCTACCGGTAGGTGAGGGTATGACTATTTATCTACTTGGTAAATAGATAGAGGTTGTAAAAGCGTCAATATAAAACGAGCTCTGGCCTTATGACCAGAGCTCGTTTTATATATTCTTTAAAGGGTCGAAGAAAGTCGTCTTAAGCTGTGGCTAGCTTGGAGGTTTGTGTTGTGATAATCTTTTTCTTCTTTAAAGTACGTATTGCTGCTGTGCACAAGTACATAGTGACCTTTTGATTATCGATCATAAAGGTCTTCTTTTGGAGATTAGGCTTCCAGACACGCTTGGTATGGCGCATAGAAAAACTAACATTATTGCCGAATTGTTTGCCTTTGCCGGTTAACTCACATCTAGCTGCCATAGGGTACTTTCTTTATACAATTCTATAAATACTACTGTTTTTAGGTCAATAAGTCAATAGAAATTATGTGGTGCAAGAGAAGAAGGCAAGAAAGCTAGTCTTGTATATTACATTGGTGGTGGACAGCTTGTGGGTTATGAAAAAGTGCATGCTAGACCAGCCAGAGGGAGCCTCCCAATGTTATAATAGGGGCAATGGGCATATCACTTACAGATTTGGCTATAGTTTTAGTCTCTATTTTAGTATCTATGACCATGCATGAAGCTATGCATGCTTTTGCTAGCTATTGGCTTGGTGATGATACGGCCAAGGCACATGGTCGCTTGACGCTTAATCCATTAGCACATATAGACCCTTTTACAACAGTAATATTGCCGCTACTGCTATTAGCAAGTGGCTTGCCGCCATTCGGTGCCGCTAAGCCGGTGCCGTTTAACCCCTATAGGGTGAGATACGGAGAGCTAGGGGCGGCAATAGTAGCCGCAGCTGGTCCTCTGACTAATCTTGTACTAGCGGTGATAGTGGGGGTGATTTTTCAGTTACTTGGTAATGGCTTGAGTATGGATGTTGCTAAAGTCCTAGAGTTGTTTATTTTTGTGAATGTAAGCTTCTTTGTTTTTAACATGATTCCGTTCCCGCCCCTAGACGGATCGAGAGTTCTATATGCGATTGCGCCTGATGGACTACGTGAGATTATGGAGCGTCTTGAATCCATGGGTTTTATGAGTATCGTTTTTTTTATGCTGATATTCTATTCTGTGTTAGCTCATCCCTTCCAGAGGCTGGTTGAAGTGCTGGTGCATTTTATTGGAGGTTTTACGGTGTTATAATGAAGGTTGTCCTGTGGGTACAAATGCAGGATGGCGTGATTTCCTGAACAAGTTCGTTTTTAAGGGAATCTAATATGGCGTGTTCCCGTGGGAGCGCGTTGAGGATACCCACCTGCCTGTAAGGCGGGATGATCAGCCATTCTGTTCCGTCCCGCAGGATTTTATGTTTCTCCGGGGTGTAGCGCAGTTGGTAGCGCGTACGGCTGGGGGCCGTGAGGTCGCAGGTTCAAGTCCTGTCACCCCGACCATAATAAAAACAACGACAGATAAGGTGTATATGCAACAATCCGATAAAGTAGTAGTTATTTATTCAGATGGTGGGTCTAGAGGGAATCCTGGTCCGTCGGCGTCTGGTTTTGTTATATACGACCAAGCTGGCAAGCTATTGTTTGAGGGTGGTGAGTATCTAGGGGTTACAACCAATAACCAAGCTGAATACCGAGCTGTTCTTCTGGGTCTAGAAAAAGCTCTAGAGATGGGTGCGAGCTTTGTTGATTTCAAGATGGATAGTTTACTAGTAGTTAATCAGATGGCTGGTATATATAGGGTAAAAAATCGCGATCTTTGGCCAATCTATGAAAGTATAAGGAATATAGTTAAAAAGTTCGATGATGTAAGATTTACTCACGTACGCCGTGAGTTTAATAAAGAAGCCGATGCTATGGTTAATAAGATACTAGATGAACATAGTCGCATAAAAGTTGGTTAGTGCGTAAGGGCAAGCTGATAGGGAAATGATGCTTGCTTGGTAAGTATGCGCCGTTGTATTATTTAACTGTCAGACTGCTGGGTGATCGCTTGGTTTTACCAAGAGGAAAGTCCGGGCAGCGAAGGGCAGGACAGTCGCTAACGGCGACCGGGGGTGACCCTAGGGAAAGTGCAACAGAAACGATACCGCTTGGACGGCTTTAGTCTTTCAAGTAAGGGTGAAACGAGTGAGGTAAGAGCTCACAGCGTGCCGTGGTGACACGGCATGGGTGTAAACCCTGTCTGCTGCAAGGAAGTTTGTTATATGCCTGAGAAGGCACTGGTGGCTCCGCCAAACAGGCTGTTTTAATCCGCTCGACTATGCGAGCAATCGTATGGCTAGATAGATGATCATCCAAGACAGAACCCGGCTTACAGGCAGCCTGACACAAAAAAAACACTGTTTCAGTTAAGCAGTGTTTTTTTTGTGTCTCTCGACTATTTGGTGTCGGCAGCAGTTTTTACGATTGCCCCAAAAGTTTTAGGTGCTGATACAGCTAGTTCAGCTAAAATCTTTCGATCAAGATCAATATTCTTTTTCTTCATATTGTCGATCAGCTGACTGTATGTGATGCCGTTTTCGCGGGCGGCGGCGTTGATTCGAGTAATCCAGGTGCCACGTAAATCACGTTTTTTATTACGACGGTCACGGTAAGCATACTGCAAGGCTTTAATGACGGCCTGTTTGGCCATTCGGTAAGAGCTTCTGCGAGTAGCCTGCATACCTTTAGCAAGCTTTAGAATCTTTTTGTGCTTAGCGCGGGCTGTAACGCCTCGTTTAACTCTCATAGTTTATACTCCTAGTGCTCGTTTTATATTATCGGCTACAGAACCTGTTACGGTTTTGCCCATAGAGATAGATCGTTTTCGGGAACCACTCTTCTTTTGTAGAAGGTGTGAGCCGAAAGCTCTTTCTCTTATGAGCTTGCCGGTGCCAGTAATCTTGATTCTCTTGGCGGTTCCTTTGTGTGTCTTTAGTTTTGGCATTACTTATTGCTCCTTATCACTATACTCAAATTCTTGCCGGCTAACTGAGGGGATTGGTCAACTACTGACACTTCCTCTAGCATTTGTATTATCTTGTTCATAAGTACATATCCTAAATCTTGATGAGCCATCTCTCTACCTCTAAAGAAGATGACAATTTTGACTTTGTGGTTTTCTTCCAGAAAGCCACGGATCTTACGAAGTTTTATGTCTAAATCATTAGACCCAATCTTTAAACCTAGTCTCATCTGTTTAAGTTCGGTAGCCTTTGTGTTTTTTCGACTACGCTGCAACTCTTTGGTGCGCTGGTAGTTATATTTACCCCAGTCGATGATTCGCGCAACCGGGGGGCTAGCATTAGGAGAAACTTCAACTAGGTCAAGCCCGTCAAGTTCTGCCTGAGCTAGTGCTTCGGCTCTGGTAATTATACCTATTTGCTCGCCATCAGCTCCAATGACACGGAGCTCTGAAGCGCGTATGGCTTCATTAACCCTAACTGGTTTACTAATAAAATTCCTCCTTGCTTTAAACAGATCTATAGGCTTTAGTGCACATTTTAACAGATAATCACATCTAGTTCAACAGGTTCGCGGCAGTGCGAGGGCGATACTGGAGTGCTTCAGAAATATGCGGAATGGTTATATTGACTGATCTTTCAAGATCAGCGATGGTTCTGGCGACTTTTATGACCTTAAAATAAGACCTAGCAGTCATTAAAAGTTTGGTTGCAGCGGAGTTCAAGAAGTTACGTGCGGTGGCCTCTAGGTTAACTATGTGTTTTATATCATCATTGGTTAAGTGGGCATTTGTTTTGGTAGATGAGCCAAAGCGCTGTTGTTGTGCAAGCCGGGCATTAATAATATACGCGCGATAATCCTTGGTGTGCTCTGCAGAAGGGGAGAGCAGACTGTTGTGGTCTACCCTAGAAACTGACACCGCTAGATCTATTCGATCAAGTAGCGGACCTGATATTCTATTCTGATAATTTAGAATCTGCAGCCTAGAACATCTGCATTGCTGAGTTGCGTCATTGGCGTAGCCGCAGGGGCAAGGGTTTTTAGTGGCTACTAACATAAAGTCGGCTGGGTAAGATACTCGATTATTTACGCGGGCTATATGTATTTGTTTGTCTTCAAGTGGTTGGCGTAAAGATTCTAAAGTCATACGACTATACTCCGGCATTTCATCTAGAAAAAGCACTCCTCTATGGGCTAGGCTAATTTCGCCGGGTTTGGGATATCTTCCGCCACCTATAAGTGATATATGGCTAGTGCTGTGATGGGGTGCCCTAAAAGGGCGGCTAACCATGACTTCCTCTGTGTTTTCTCCTGCTAAGCTGTGTAGTTTTGTGACTTCGATGATCTCATCCCTAGATAAAGGCGGCAGTAAGCTGACTAAAGTTTTGGCTAACATTGTCTTGCCGGCACCGGGTGGCCCATCAATTAAGACATTGTGATGTCCGGCTGCGGCTATTACGATAGCTCTTTTAGCTTGTTCTTGGCCGTGGATATCATCAATACTGACTAGGCTAAGGTTCGGCTTATTAGCCTTAATGTTCCCGGCTATGTAAGTCGGCAAGGTTACCTCGCCACTTAAGTGAAGATAAACATCCCGAAGTGACTCTGCGCCTATAATGTCTACGCCTTCAACCAGACTAGCTTGGGCGCAATTTTGTGCTGGCATAACAATAGTCTTCATGCCGTGTATTAATGCGGTTTCTGCAAAGCAGATTATACCCCCGATGGGCCGGAGAGAACCGTCAAGAGCTAACTCACCAACAAACAGAGTTTTGCCGCCAGCAGCTTCGTTGGGCAATTGCTTGCTAACTGTGAGTATGGCTATAGCAACTGCTAAATCAAAATGAGCGCCATCTTTAGGTAGGTTAGCAGGTGCCAAGTTGATAGTTATTCGTTTGCGCGGGAAATCGAGCCCTGTGTTGCGTATGGCGCTACGCACGCGCTCTTTGGCCTCGTCCACAGCTCTATTGCCTAAGCCGACAATCAATAGGTTAGGCAAGCCCTGGGTTACGTCGCACTCTACAGTTATAAATTCTCCACCAAAACCAACATTGGTAGCGGAATAGGTTTTGGATGTCATAGTATGATTTATTAAACCACGTTTAGTATTAAAATGACAAATGTGATACAATAAGAGCGCACGTATGGGGCTGACATAAGCTTCGACGTTAGGACCTTACACATTACTTAGCAAGTCGAATTACGCACGCATAGCGTATCTGTAAATGCAGAAAAACTTTCAAACGTTGTAGCTACTATAAAGAGTGCTTTTAGCTTCGGCTTTAGTGCTTCTAATTTTGCTACAGCAACTGTCTAATATTAAGACAGTCATCAGCTTTGATCGACACTGGATAGAACTAGCTGGTGTCATATGTTTTCCAGCGTAGGCTAAATATCTCGTGGCCATTTAGCTGAAGTTTACACGAAATTTGTGTTTCGTTTTTGTGCGTCTCACAGGAACATAAATTAACTAAGACGTACTAAGCTTGTAGAATGGTAATGTTGTAACCAAACGGACCGGGGTGCGATTCCCCGCAGCTCCACCATAATGTGCATTAAATAAAAGTGACCCGGATATCTCTGGGTCACTTTTATGTTTGTAGTGTTATTGTAGACGCTCGGTCATCAACTGGGCGAAATAAAAACAACGGCCTGCGAGAAGCCGTTGTTTAATGTCTGTTTTTTGTTTTTGAGCACTTTTTTTATTCAAGCGCTATCATCATGTTAATGGCCTTGTTTGGAACTGTCAACAACTTTTTTGATTTGTGAATAAGTTGTGGAAAACTGATTATGGCTGGTAGAAGTGGTGGATGAACGATAAACTTGATGTGTGGTTGAAAAATCAAAAATAATCGTTCTTTATTTATCGCCGTTCCTGCTTTTTGTCGCAGTGTTGGCTTTGCTGAACTTGACCAGCCCGCTCAAAATAGGGCCTCTAGGGATTCTAGTGACTTTCGGATTCATGTACGTGTTTGTCGCGCTAACTTGCAGTATCTTTGTGTTCCTATGCCTAAAGGGCGTTAGACATTTTTATGGCGACAAGCGACTTTCGGATCGTAAATATTATGCAGTGTCAGCCACAATTGCTCTGGCTCCTATATTAATGCTTGCACTAAATACGATTGGTCAGGCCGGGTTAAAAGATCATCTACTTGTATTGTCATTTATTGGTGTAATTTGTTTCTATATTCTTAAACGGTATAGGTAGGCCGTCTCACATCTTATTGTGAGCGATTCTAAACATAATGATTTATGTTACAATTTAGCTAGTTATGGCACAGGAGCAATTATCATTTACATCAGCACCTACTCCTGAATCCGGGGCTAATCCGAGATTAGCTGGTGAGCAATTGCCGGCGCCTATTCGAGCCTCAGAAGCTCAGCCGACTCCCGCAGAAAGACGCGAGACTGCAGGCCCAGGCGCAGATCCTGGTCCGGTGATTGCGCCGCAACCATTGCAACCACCTCATTCTACAGCGACAGATCCTGCAATTATAAGCGATGGCCAAGCTACGCAGAGCGTTGCAGACGATAATCCGCTTGTTGCAGCAGACCAAGACTTGATCGAGAGCGTTTGGGTTAAAAAAGCAAAAATGATTGTGCGAGAGACTAAAGGCGATCCTTATCTGCAAGAGACCAAAGTTAGCCAGCTCCAGGCCGACTATCTAAAAAAACGCTATGGGAAGGATGTTAAACTAGCAAGCTACTAAATATGTTTATTCTAGTAATTGGATTTTTAATCGGTTCCGTAGTGTTGCTTGTATTCACCTATTTAGCGTACTTGCAATATAGGAATGTTATAAGAGAGGCCAAGAATTTCGAGCGCGGCTTAAAAATGGTGCCTTTATTGATTCATTTGCCGCCATCGAGTGACGACATAGAAGTTGGGAGTAGAGATGTTAGAGATGTGACCGAAGAGACAATTTCTCAAGCTCAGATTATGTACAACCTTATATCTAGCACGGCCGTGAAAGGCTTTAAGACTAAGATCTATGGCCAAAGGCATATGACCTTCGAAATAGTCGCTACCAAAGGCCTCATACACTATTACGTTGTTGTGCCCATTGTTATGGTAGATGTCATTAAGCAGGCTGTTATAGCTGCTTATCCTAGCGCTGGTCTTGAAGAGCACGAAGAACACAATGTTTTTAGCCAGGTTGGTAAAATTACTGGCACGATGGGTGGTGAGTTGACCCTTAAGAAAGAGTCTAGCTACCCAATAGCAACTTTTCAGGAGATTAAGCGTGACGCGATGCAAATTATTTTAAACGCCCTTTCTGTTGTGGGCCATGAGGATGGAGCAGGAATACAGATTCTGGTTCGCCCGGCTTCAGACAAATGGACAGACATATCACTGGAGCGAGCTGAAAAAATACGTAAGGGCAAATCAAAAAAGAGTGTTACCCCTAAAGCTTGGCTCACCGCCTTATGGCAAACACCAGAAGCGAAAGAAGTTAAACCTGAAGATAGAGCGTTGAGTCATTTAGAACAGTCGATCGTTGAATCTATCGAAGAGAAATCGCGTCATCCCGGCTTTGAGGTGTTAATTAGGGTAGTTGCTTCTTCTAACACATCAGCTCGCTCACAAGCTATCTTAAAGAATATTGTTGCAGCTTTTGCATTGTTTGATGCGCCCGGTAAAAATGAATTTAAGTTTGTTCCAGCTAAGAGTATTGAGGATTTTACAACAGCATTTATTCTTAGATTTTTCCCACAAGAGAAGAAATCAGATATTCTGAATAGTGTTGAACTTGCAACTATCTTTCATCTGCCCGACCAGCGTAATACACCGACGTCACAATTACAACGCCAGTCGTCTAAACAAGTGGATGGGCCCAACAAAATGGCCGACGAAGGTTTTCTGCTTGGATACAATGTCTATAGGGGTATAAAAAAAGAAGTCCGGCTTGGATCAGTTGATCGTCGTAGACATGTTTACATCATCGGTCAAACCGGAACAGGTAAGTCGGTCTTACTGGAGAATTTAGCCTTGCAAGATATGCTTGATGGCAAAGGCTTTGCTTTCATTGACCCTCATGGTGATGCTGTGGAGAATTTGCTCGGCATGGTGCCCAGAGAACGGGTTGAGGATGTTATTTATTTTTCACCTGGTGATATGGATTTTCCCATAGGGCTTAATTTATTTGAATTTGATACTGATGAGCAAAAAGACTTTTTGATTCAAGAAGCAATCAGTATGCTGTATAAACTATATGACCCCGGTCATACGGGTATAATCGGTCCTCGTTACGAACATTGGTTTAGGAATGCAGCTTTGACTATCATGAGTGATCCCGCTGGCACATCCTTTATAGATATACCTCAGGTTTTTAATGATAAAGATTTCTCTAAGGCCAAATTGAAGTATGTAAAAGATCAGACGGTCTTGGATTTTTGGAACAAAGAGATGGCTCAGACTAGCGACTATCACAAAAGCGAAGTGTTGGGCTGGTTTGTTAGTAAGTTTGGTGCTTTTTTGTCTAACCAAATGATGCGCAATATAATCGGTCAAACCAAAAGTGGGTTTAATCTGCGAGATGTCATGGATAATAAAAAGATTCTCTTGGTGAATCTTAGCAAAGGCCAGACGGGGGAGCTCAATTCGAAGTTACTGGGAATGATATTTATTATGAAATTCCAAGTTGCGGCCATGAGCAGGTCTGACACACCAGAAGACCAGAGAGTAGATTTTAGCCTATATGTTGATGAGTTCCAGAACTTTGCGACCGAATCATTTGAGAGTATTCTGTCTGAAGCTAGAAAATATCGCTTGAGCTTGATCTTGGCTAACCAGTTTATGAGTCAGTTGAGTGATCAGATTAGAGAAGCTGTCATCGGTAACGTCGGTAGTGTTATATCTGGTCGCATAGGCACAACAGATGCTGATTTGATGGTTAAAAGATTTGCGCCTGTCTTCGATGCAGAGGAGCTCACTAAATTGCCTAACTTCCAGAGTGTGGCATCAGTTATGATAAATAACTTTCCGTCACAGCCATTTAGCATGTCTTTTATACCGCCTTTAGGTAAAGCCAACCCTAAATTAGCCGAGGCACTTAAGAAATTGTCGGCGTATAAATATGGTCGACCTCGAGACGAGGTGAGCAAGGCTATCTTTAAGAGGCTAAGGTCAGGGGAAGAAGAGCGAGCCCTGAGTAAGCGGCCGACAACAACGCCTAGTCTTGCTAGTTTGGGTAATAATGCTCAGTCTCTTAAGGTGCCTCCTGCATTACAAAAAACTTCCTTTATGGATAGCTGGTTGTCTAAGCGCCAAACACAATCTAAGCCCGTAGCACCGGCTCCCCCGCAGATACAAAAACCCGCTAAGATTGCCAATGTGGTGGTGCCAGAAAAGCCTAAATTGCCTGCTGCTGTTCCAGATAGCACTGTCTTAGAGATAGCACGCACAAGGCCTAACAATGAGCCTGTCGGCTCAGATGATACGCGCGTACCTGTAGCTGACGAAATAACGGTGGATATTAGGGGCCAGCTCAGTTACGTTGATCACAATAGAGACAGCGTTAAAAAACAACCCCTATAACCTTATAATTGTGGGCTTCTAAAGGTGACGAGTAACGAATGATTTAGCTGTGTCATAGGCTAAACCTATAGCCCAGCCTAGTATGAATGTACCAACTATCTCGAATCCAGATATTGCGAACCCGATGTACCGAGCCATCACATAAAGGCTTAGGACCACTATGAAGGCCATAAAACTGCCTACGATGATTGCTTTTGGTCTTACTAAAGTTCTTGATGCGTAATAGCTGATGAATGCTATAAGGTTGTTGTGAACAAGTATGCTAAATAGCCTAGATGGTAATGATAAGTGTTGCTGTAAATCCTGTAGTGGTATTTGATGTAAAGTCGCCAGGCTCTTTATCTTGTGTCTTAATCTTTCCTCTTTATTGAGGAGGCGAGCTCTTTGATAAAAGTAATATATTATAACGAATAATCCTGCACTGAAGGCCAAATTTTGTTTGACCCCGAAGTTTGGTAACTTTTGAATGACGCTTTCAATCTGCTTACTGAATGGGCAGGCAACCTTTAGGCGAGTTGTGTTCCCATAAGCATTAGTGACAACACAATTGTAAGCTAATGGATCATTGGCCCCGACTGCACTAGGAGATATACTGTTGTTAATTTGTACAACCACCCTACGAACATCACTCTTACCTGGCCCAATGGTCACATTGCCCCAGCTTAATATATTGCCATCCATGAAGGCACCGCCACTTGAATCGATCATCGAACTATACCTGAGCACTTCAGCAAAATTTTCTTCGACCTTCGTCGCTATCGGCGCGCTGCCGAGGTTTGTTGTGTAGAGGGTATACTCTATGCGGTTATCTGGGAGCACAGCTGTGTTGTTCGCATCGTTAATATTGCGAGTTAGATTGTGTACTTGTTTAGAGCTCACAATGGCAGGCACGCAGTCGTTGTCTTTGATCCATATTCCTTGGTTGGATGGGCAGGGCAGGCAATCGTGGCTAGAGGCGGATATTTGATCTTTAAACATGCAGTTACCTGGGGCAGCTATCTTGAATGTGGCGGTACACTGAGGTTGGCTAGACGGGCTGTTAGTTGTAGTATCGACTACAACCTTCGCGCTATAATTACCCGCACTCTGTAGATTGATAACTTCAGATTCGTTGTTTGACGTGCTGGCTTGATAGTATTTATTAAACACTAACTGATCTTTAGAATCTTTAATAGTGTATCGATAGCCGTTTATAAGCCCGACCTGTTGAGATTGAGCCGAGGCATTAAGTTTTAATTTAGTACGCTCTATCATAGAGATAGACAATGACTCACAGCTTACGATCGGCGCGGTCGGAGTACTACACGCTTTGTTAATAGTAGTAGGTTGGCTGAATTGCACGTAGGGCTCACTCCAAACTCGCATGGGTTGCATAGCTCCCCAGACAGGGATATTGTTGCCATTCCTATATTCGGCTGGTACCGCAAATGCAAAGCTGTGACTGTCTTTATCTGTGAATTCAGGTATTGTTTTATTAGCAACAATAGGACCATAAACTTTGCCTATACCTGGTGGCCCACCAAAAAACAAGTATACTTTTACTTTCTGATCAGGCTGGCGCCCATCAAAGGCATAGCCTGTGATTTGTGAGCACGAAGCTGACACAAAACCAGCGCGGGGTATAGATAGCCTATCTTTTTTGATTTGTAAATTGCCACTATCAGCAATAATAGCGAACCATCCGGCCGTTGTTGATTTTCCAACGAATGCTAAAGGGCAACTATTGGCGTTCGGGGTATTGTATTGCAAGTTTACTGGCGTGGAGTAAAAGGTTGTTATGCCCGAAGATGTTGGTACCTGGTGAGATAGTTC
>Ga0210403_10001648_pt1 | contig 20966 bp, 18 predicted proteins | sample IncBWC19MmetaG_FD_150863 | JGI IMG/M metagenome (GOLD analysis project Ga0210403, IMG submission 150863) | Forest soil microbial communities from Barre Woods Harvard Forest LTER site, Petersham, Massachusetts, United States - Inc-BW-C-19-M | ecosystem: Environmental > Terrestrial > Soil >... | reverse complement strand
AGCGGGAGCTTATCGACGGATTTGCAGAGCCCCTTTTGGATGGCTCTTCGCAAAACTGTTGCTCGATGGTTCACCGTTTGGCTCTGTCCGCCCTCCCGTTTTGCTCAACCTCAACCGATGAGTTCTGGCAGTGCTTCGTGCCTGCAACAAACCAGATTTCAGACCGTGTGCGCCAGTCGCTGCTACCTTACTGACGGATTGGGGTCGGGGAAACTCATTGGTCCATAAGTCTCGCGCACAGTAAGATTTGGCACAAATTTCCCCTGGCTGCACGTGACGCTGAAATTGTAGGTTTGCTGTGGCTGCTGGGTTGAGTTGATGCCAATCGTCTGCGTATTGCCGTTCGCATCCTTGTAGGTGATTCCGCCACTGCCGAACATGATTTGGCGACCGATTGTGTCCGTCAATATTCCATTGGTGGACGAATACGACATGGTGTTTTGGCCGGTGCTGTCTACCATGCTGGTGAAAGCCTGCGGGTGGCAGGCGTACGCATTCGTTGGGGCGGTGTTATAGCAACTCGGCACGTTGCATCCTGAGAAGGGAGCGGTAGCGAACCCTGGAAAATGATAGGTTGTGCCATCTTTCGTTCGGACAGTTATGTCCGAATCGTAGTTGGTCGTGTCAAGCCGGAGCCAGGAGCCGTCGCTGGAATCGGTGACCTGTACCGTTGGTTGCTGGATTGCGCTGCACTGGGTAACGTTTGAGAAGGGATGGCGGTTCCCCGACCAGTCGGTAAAGACCCAGTTGGTGACACACACGACAGGAACGTAATTAGGGCTTGAAGGGCCTGAATCGTTGACTTGCCCTGCGTATTCGATGGATGCTTGGAGAGTCGGGAGGTTCAGATTCAGCGGGCCGCCGCTGGCATACAGCAGAATGTTGTTGCTATACGTAATATTGGTCAACGTGGGAGCGCCGCCGCCCTGGTTAATTATTTGAGTCGAGGAATCCTGCCGCATGGTCCAATTGGGGCTGGTGTTGTAGAAGCCGAGAGTGAGATTCCAGCCGCCGCGCTGCGGGAGGGATAGCACAGGCAGGAAGAACGAAAGGCCGCCGTTGATGTTGCTGACGGCTTCGTGGATGCCCGCCTTGCTCGGTTGCGGAGGTACGCCGATGGGATCAGCTGGAGTTAGCATGTTGTCCGGCTGCGTCGGGACGTAACTCTGCGCGGCGGCTACGGAGCAAATGGAAAGCAGCGCAAGGCAAGCGAGCAGGAAGCGGGCAGAGTGCATAGGGCCTCCGAGGCGTGGTCCACGGGACCGCTGAGGCGTAGCGGTAGGACGTGGGCGACGTTTAATTGTTTAAACGCCCGCCGGTCCCGACCCGGTTGGAATAGGTCGATTGGCAGGACGCGCAGTCGTATATAGGTGCGTTCGTAGAGTGTCAACAGCTTTCTTAATAAGTAGCCAAAATAAAAAGTACTATCGCTGTCTCAACTATGCGACTGCAGCCAAAGCTGCGATCCGCGAAGATGGTGGGCTGGAGGCGAATCATAAGGGAATCTGTTATTGAGATGGGCAAGATGCGCCGCAGCTTCTTGATTCCAGAAGTTGGAAGCAGCGGATGGCCACAAAGAGACTGCCGGGAATGGCCTCCATGTTGAACCTCTTCATGGACTTGTGGCAACAGAAAAAGTAAACTGCCGTTCCCGCTTCTCTTACCTGAATTTCATTCCCGCAAAATGCAGGAGTCCCCGCGTGACCAAGGAAAGAAAGTTTGACATTTTGTTTGCCGCAACGATTCCGGCGCGTGTCTCTGGCGAATTGTTATTTCGCCCATAATTCCTCAGGATTCCCCGTCCTGCTAGGACTTTCCAAGGAAACGGTCCAGCGGCCTGCAACAACCTGCCCAAAAACACATGATTTGTGCGCGCCAAGTCCGCTATCGGGAAGTGCTTCATCCTCGGAGATTTACCTGACCGGCGGCCGGTTTGTGGGCAAACAATTACGTCGATTCGTGAGGTTTTCTGGGTCGAGTCGCGCAATCAAGTGCTTTCGGCGGTTTTCACTTTCCACTAACGGCGTCACCATTCATATGGGTTATTTGAAGTACGCCGCCAATCGACCACAGTCCATGATTTGGTGGGTAAAGCGTGAGGCCCGCCAGTAATTATTTCCAGCTGAATTTGTGCTCCGAGAAATCGAAATCGAGTTCGCGTGCCTGCAAAGCTGTGGTTGCTAGATATCCGTCGATATTTGGAAGCGCGTTTTCCGGAGCCTTGGCGATCAGGAAAACCCTCGCCGAAAATTCCCCGTTCGGGAGCCGGATATTGCGTAAGGTCGCTCGCCCGGGCAGTAAGCGGCCGTCAGCTCGCGATTGTTGGGTCTCATTTTCCAGGCGGAGTTTCGGATTGCGCCTGAAGACTCGATCCCTATAGAGAAGGATGCCCTCAATTCCGGTGTCCACTATCAGGTGGAGAGGCTTACCCTGCACGGGTACGTCCACGGTCACGCAGGCTGGATCGCCCTTAGGCAGGGTCTGGCGCTCGGAAGGCGCAACGGGCGTGAACACCACCTGTCCGCTGTTGTAGTTAATGCGCAAGCGCTTATTCAACCTGAGAAGATCCATCCCAATGAGCGCGTCCACGTGAGCTAAGTCGCCAACCATCAGCGAACCATTCTTCACCTCAATGGGTCCCACGGCAATCGTTGGGAAGTCCGCCCATTCGATGGCCGCAAAATCATCCAGATTGAATACACTTCCAGGCCGCCGCTCAAGCTTAAGTGCATCGGCTATCTTGCGGTCTACGATGCTGTGCGTTGCGCCTGTGTCCAACGTAAACCGGAGATGCGTGAGAGGACCGATGCGGCCTTCGACTACGATCATGTGATCGAGGTACAGCACGAAGGGAATTTCCATTTCGGCAGCACCCGATTCTGATCGATCTTGAGCTAGGAGCGAAGCAGCGGGAAGAAAGCAAAAGAGGCTCAGAGGGAGGCATAGCTTACGCCAACCGCAGTTGCGGTAACGCCGAAGCTTGGAGACAGCTTGAGCTTTGCCATCCCGAGCATACAGCCCGCCTCTACCACAATTCGTGACGGCATTAAGCAGTAAGGCAGCGCGGAATAGTACGAGGCTCATGCGGGGGGCTCCTTCCCCGAGTGGGGTTGAGCCGACCGTGAACCGCGTTCAGCAAAGTCTCCATTCCGAAACGCTGTCCGGCCGAAGACATCTCGATGACCGGACCATTCCTTGGTGGAGAGTTGTGTTCGGGGAGTTCAGGACCGTTATCGAAGGTGGAGCTCCTCCGTTTCTGATACACTTTTTGGCAATTAGGTGTCAGTACCGTGACAAGCCCCGTACTCCCGCGCCTCATACGCTTCGGAAACGTTGAAGCCGATCTGGTTGCTGGAGAACTGCGTAAGGACGGCTCGCCTGAGAAAACCCTGCTGCAGGACCAGCCGCTGGCGATTCTTCGGGCCTTGGTTGCCCGCCCGGGCGAAATGGTCAGCCGCGACGAGCTCGTTCAGTTGCTCTGGAATGGCAACACCAACGTCGATTTCGATCCCAGCCTCAACAAAGCTGTCAATCGGCTTCGCGAATCACTGGGAGAATCTGCCGAGACACCTCGATATATCGAGACGCTGTCTCGCCGCGGTTATCGCTTCATTGGCAAGATCGAGGTGCTTCCCAATTCACCCGGCGGCGCGAAGCCTCGCGGAGCCCGGTGGAAGAGCGCGGTATGGATAGTGGCCGGCGCAGCCTGTCTGCTTGTAACCCGTTTTGTCTACCAAGAACTCCGGCCCCGCTTGGAGCGACCTCCTTTAACGGTCGTTCCATTCACGGCCTACCCTGGTAGGGAGCTTTGCCCGGCATTTTCGCCAGATGGGTCGCGAATTGCCTTCTCCTGGGACGGCGACCCAGCGTCAGGGAGGAAAGGGTTTGATTTGTATGTGAAGGCGATCCGGAGCGAGAGCTTACTGCGTCTGACGCATAACGCGTCGTCAAACTTTATCTGCCCGGCTTGGTCACCCGACGGCACTCAGATTGCCTTCATTCGTCGCGCAGCGGCTGACGGGGGGCTTTTCGTTGTTCCTGCCCTGGGAGGGCCAGAGCGAAGGATCCTGAACGCAGCCGTGACACACAGCTGGATTAGCTGGGACTCCAGCGGCAAGTTCATCGCCTTCGCAGACTCTTTACCGCGCAACGACCACTCCAGAGTGATGCTTCTCTCGGTCGAGACGCTCGAAACCCGACAAGTGTCTCATCCAGGGGAGTGTATAGACGGATGGCTGCCTGCTTTTTCTCATTCCGGCGAAGAGTTGGCGTATGTCTGCTCCCTCAATCCTAATAACGGTGAATCGGGGATCTATATTGTTTCATCGCCGAGCGGTCCGCCGACGCTGGTTACGCGACTTAGGACGGGCTTAAGTTGGCCAACCGCAATCGCATGGAAGGCCGATGACAAGAAGTTAATCATCTCGCGGACACGATTTGGAACCGATTTCGAACTCGACGAGGTTGATCTTGCCGACGGATCGCTGCAAACACTTCCGTTCGGCCAAGACGCCGTCGAGCTTACGATCTCTCCGAAAGCCGACAAGCTTGCGTTTGTCCTAGCGCCTTTCCGCCGCATCGATATTTGGCGGAAGGATTTACTGCACCCGGAAGCTGCCGCCGTGAACCTCGTTCCCTCCACGCGCGGCCAGGATATTCCGCAATACTCTCCCGATGGCAAGCATATCGCCTTCACCTCTGATCGCGGGGGGCCCTGGGAGATTTGGATGAGCGATGCGGACGGAGGTAATCTGGTGAAACTCTCGGACGCAAACAGCGCTGATGCTACTTATACCCGTTGGTCGCCGGATAGCCAAAAGATTGTTTTTGATTCTCGGCATTCCGGTCATCCCGAGCTCTACGTGATCGACATCTCCGAGCGCCTTCCTCGCAAACTGGTCTCCAATCTTCCGGATATGGCTAAGTCCAACTGGTCCCATGACGGGAAGTGGATCTATTTTCAATCCAATGGGAAGGTTTTTCGTTGCCCAGCGACTGGCGGAGATGCCGTCTTACTTTCCGCGAAACCTGGTTACTTCCCCTGGGAGGCCTACGACGGAAAGACACTGTATTTGGTCGATCAACCTTTCGGGCCATCATCGATACGAATGATGTCGCTTCAAACGCCCGGAGTGGAGTCCGTGTTGCCAGGCATGCCTACTGTAAGCGACGCCAGCGAATGGACTGTGGTTCACCAAGGAATCTATTTCGTGCCCGCGGATGCGCCCAAATCCCTTCGGTACTTTGACTTCGCCACAAGAAAAGTCCGGCCAGTTTTTGAAGTTAGCAAGTTTTTTGATGACACCTTGTCCGTTTCCCCCGATGGACACTGGATCTTATATACGCAGATCGATGAGGACAAAGCGGACATCATGCTCGTTGAAAATTTCCGCTAGCTCGTTATTTGCCGCAAAGCAGGGTTGGACGATCTCCTGCGAATACGCCGACTGCCAGTCTGGCACTAACCGTGACCGCATTGAGTTCCAGGAAATGTTCCGAGATGCCGCACATCGCCGTTTTGACCTGCTCTTGTTTTGGTTTCTCGATCGCTTCACCCGCGAAGGCGTCCTCGAAACCCTCACCCAGCTCAACCGATTGACTGGGGCCGAAGCATGCGGTGATCTCCATTCTCGCCACGATCGCGAAGCAGGAAAGAGTCCGACTCAGCGAACGCGTACAAGCCGGCCTGGCCCGCGCCCGCAGTCGGGGAAAGCGGCTCGGCCCGCCAAAAAAGATCGTGGATGCCTCAAGAATTGCCCATGTGCGCGCATATGGCCACTCATGGTGCGAAATCACGGAGAAAACAGGAATCACCAAAGAACTGCAAAGCGGAGTGTTTCTAGCCCGCCCAAAGACATATGATTTGTGCGCGCCCAATCCGATATCGAGAAGAGCCTCATCCTCTGGCATTTAGCTGACCGGCGGCTGGTTTGTGGGCAATCAATTTCGTCGCCTCGTGAGTTTCTCCCGGTGTTGGGTTCGATCCCCACCGCCCCCCGTCCATCTTCCTGATGGATGTACGCTTAACAAAAATACGCGGGGACAAAAAGGGGAAGATAAGGCCAACGATCCGGTTCTTGTGCGTTAGTTTTCAGCGGCACGGGTGACAACCGGATTGGTCAGCTCTTCATCATCGACTCGGAAAATATCATTACGCGATACTCCAGAATCGGTGTCGCTCGTTTCGTTGACTTGCTTGCGCGCGCGACCTAAGATGTGCGCCAAATGGCGGATTCCCAGTCACTCCTCGGGCAAATCGTCTCCCACTACCGCGTCGTCGAAAAGCTGGGTGGCGGCGGTATGGGTGTGGTCTACAAGGGCGAGGACACGAGACTAGGTCGCTTCGTCGCTCTGAAGTTCCTGCCCGAAGATGTCGCGCACGATCCGCAGGCGCTGGAGCACTTCAAGCGTGAGGCGCGAGCGGCGTCAGCCTTGAATCATCCGAACATTTGCACCATTCATGATATCGGCGAAGAAAACAATCGTGCCTTCATCGCCATGGAGTATTTGGACGGTGCGACGCTCAAGCACATTATCTCTGGCCGCCCGCTCGATGTGGAACGTCTTCTCGATATCTCCATCGAAGTGGCGGATGGGCTCGATGCCGCCCACACCGAAGGCATCGTCCACCGCGACATCAAACCAGCGAACATCTTTGTCACCAAGCGCGGCCACGCCAAGATTCTGGATTTTGGTTTAGCGAAAGTCTCACCCAAACCAGTTTCGGGAACCGAGGCGACTGCCGCGACAATCGATGTCGAAGAGCACCTCACCAGTCCCGGGACGGCTGTTGGCACAGTGGCTTATATGTCTCCTGAGCAAGTTAAAGGCAAAGAGTTGGATGCACGCACGGACCTCTTCTCGTTCGGAGCCGTGCTGTACGAGATGGCTACGGGAGCCTTGCCATTCCGGGGTGAGAGTGCGGGCGTAGTCTTCAAAGCCATTCTGGACGGGGAGCCGACCTCGGCGGTGCGGCTGAATCCCGATGTGTCCAGGAATTCAATCTGAGCTGGCGCATCGAGTAGTCGATCAGTTTCAGGTGGACACAGCGCTATCGGGATCGCGCTTCATGTAGAACTTGCGATCATCCTCATGTGTGGTTTGGAAGCCGAGTCGTTCGTAGAGCCGCAAAGCAGGGTTGATTTTCACGACGGCCAGGCGCACAGCTTGATTGAGACGTGCGGCCTCACCGATTAGGCGATGCATCACCTCAGTGCCGATGCCTTTCCGCTGAAAAGGACCATCTACAAAGAGCTGAGCAACAAAAAGACCATCATCTTGCATTGTGCTCTGCAACCAGCCGACGTCGAAACTGTCGACGGTGATGATGCGGACCTGCGTCAACGCCCATTGCTCGCGAAAACTAACCGCTTGAGCAGCCATATTCAGATGCAATTCCTCAATGATTTTCTTCATTCCGGCGAAGTACAGACGTTTGCAATATTCGAAATCTTGAGTGCTCGCGAGACGAAGTGCGATCTGCATTGGCTTATCCGTAGCACGGACGATGCTGGTTTACAAGCCACAGGGTGGTCGCTGGATTTTAAACTGACCACTACCGCGCGTCATTCGGTAGCGGATGAAGTTGCAGGAGGGCAGCTGCGGCGTCGCGGGCACGTCGCGCGATTTCGCGGGGGTTCGGTCGCCCGACGACGCCGAGCAGCAGGCTGACCATCAAATCGCGCCAGAGCAGCCCCGGCGAACTGCTCGGCAAGTTCGACAGGACGGCCTGTGAGCAGTCCGGACGCCTGGGCGCCCGCCATGATTTTGCAACGTTCACCTCCTATCTCTGAGGAAACAGGATCAGCAAAGGAGGTACAGCGGACCGCTTCTAGCCTGCCCAAAAATGTATGAATTTCGTTTGCCAACGTTTCTAACGGGAACTGCGCCATTTCAGGACCCTTACTTGATCGGTGGGGTGGTTCATGGGCAGCCACCGGACTCGGTAAGCGAACGCCAGACGTCCTCCGTCCCTTAATATATGCAGGTATACCGCTCGGGGCTCCCCGGGCGAGATTCCTGGTTCCGCCGCGTTGAGTAGCGCGGTGATTCTCGTCGTCCGAATACTCTTCGGGGTCGCACTCAGGCTTTGGAGGCCAATCGTCCTTCTGGACTCCGTGAGGCACCTTCGCCCATTTCGATCACCTCACATTTCGAAGCGGTAAAATACATTTCTGTTTATTTCTAGTGTCGTACTATTGACTGCGATGAAATGAGCGAGTATTAACATCACGATCCATTTAATAGAACACAGTAATAATCTACGTCCTCCGGTTTCAGAACGGGTGCGTGGACTCAAATCTGGAGGCCCCATGTCCCCTGCTGGCTTCGTTCCTGTTCTTTTCGCCCAATCCTCGCGCAAGAAGCACGCCACAAGATATGTGATCGTCGTTGTGGCTTTCCTGTCATACTTTCTACACGGAAAAACGGCCGACGCTCAGACTCCACAAGACTCGACTATCATAACTCCCAATACTGTCACGGGGGTCCAGCCCTACGGCACATACGACGGCGTAAACGAAAACATAAATCTTTCGAATGGAAATGTTAATTTCCATCTTCCATTACTCTCCCTGCCTCAACGGGCAGGCCGCAAGTTCGAAATTGGAATTGAGATCGACAGCAAGACTTGGGCGTTGAATATAGCGTATTTGGGCCCGCAATCGTACGACGCTGTTTGGCAACAAGACCAACGTGTTCCGCTCGTTGCTCCCAATATCCGGCTCTCTGTGCCGACCCTTCAAACGACGGGCGGCTTAAGCACGACTTTTCCCTATTGCAGACTGAATTGGATCTTTACGAGCGGCGACGGCAGCAAACATACATTCAACAGTCTTTGTGTGAATCCGAAGGACACAACGCGCGACGCTACGGACGCGAGTTTCATAAGGCTAGACTTAAGAAATCCCAACGATGTTGTTGTGCGCCTGAAAGACGGCACTGCGATTCACTTTTTAGGGTTCGTGAACACCACCGTGGGAGGAATCCCCGTACAGTATTACGAGCTCCAACCATTCGACAGCATAGTTGACACTAACGGCAACATGATCACCGCGACTAAGTCCAATGGTGTACTGACCGCGATCACTGACACCGTGGGGCGGGTCTTCAATTTTAACCTCACCAATAGTTCGATCTCTTACCATGATGCCAACGGAGCGGCCCGTCAAATTGCCTTTACATCGGTCACGCCTCTTACTCAGGGCGGACCTATAACCTTTGTGCATCCGGTGCCGAATGAGTGCACCCTGCCGAATCAAACCACGTCTAACAGCCAAAGCGAAGGTACAGGTAATTCCGCGTGGACAGTAGCTATTCCCAATGGTGCCTCGGGTTTGACGTATAGGTTTGATTTCGATGCGCTGGGCGAGCTCTTGCGAGTTGGGTATCCAAGCGGCGGGTATACACGCTATGAGTATCAGGCGTACGAGTCGGCTTGGAACCCGAGTCAACATACGAATTGCAGCGCTGTCGACACACGCCAAATTGTAGCGAAACACGAATGTCGACGCCCAGATGGCAATTGCACGGCTCAAACAACGCCCGAGGACACTACTACTTATCAGGCCTCGGCAATCGTAAATCTAAACAACGGCATCATGGACGTTTTCAGCCCCGATCCCTCTGGTACGACAAACAAAACCCGCCACGTTACGGCAGCTGGAGTCTGGCCGAACTACGCCGCTCGCGAGACAGACGTGTACATCTACTCAGGTTTGTCTACGCTGCTTCGAACCGTTCATACGGACTATACACTGTGCTACAGCGCGGTCTACGACAACTCGCTCCCGATCCGCGTTACTACAACCCTGAATGATGTCACGCCGAATCTCGTGAGCAAGGTCGAGACCGATTATCAGCCCATGCCGGCAGGGTTTAACACACTACAAGCCTGTTCTCCAGGAAGCTTGGACAACCCAACTGAAATCCGCGAATACGACTACGGACTGGTTTTGGCCAGAACGACCGACTATACATGGCTCACTGGCTCAAGTTATGATATTGCGCAACTGCATATCATGGACCGCAAGCTGACCACAACGGTCAGCGCGGGTGGAAGCCAGGCGTCGCAATCGTCCAATGAATACGACAGCTATACACAGGGGCTCACCACGTCTGGTGCGACGCAGCACCAGTCAATGACGACAGCTCGCGGCAATGTTACTGCAGTCTCGCGCTGGCTAAACACGACAGGAACGCAACTGACGACCCGATTCCAATTCGACGATGCGGGGAATATTCGCATGATAACCGATCCATTGCAAAACTCTACGACGATTTCCTTTGTGGACAACTGGCAGGACGCGACTTGCGCGCCTGTCAGTGGCCAGGCAGCGGCGTACCCGAAGACAATTACCAATGCACTCGGGCAGCAAACCACGATGAAATACAACTCCTGTTTCGGTTTGCTGGCCGCCGGGACTGACCCTAACCTTCAGCAAACCGCCTACGCGTACGATACTTTAGGTCGTCTTTCGTCGGTCGGCTATCCGGATGGAGGCTCCGTTACGGAGATTTATAATGACACGGCACCGATTTCAATCAGCCGGGCCAAGAAGATAAGTTCTACTGCTAGCCTAACCAATCTTGAGGTGTATGATGGACTAGGTCGGGTGACTCAAACACAGCTGACTTCGGACCCGGACGGAACGACCTACACCGTGACTGCGTATGATTCATTGGGCCGTATCGGTCAAGTCTACGACCCAACGCGCTGTAATCCCCCAACAAGCAATTGCGGCGAATCCACTTGGGGCTTTACCTTATATACTTACGACGCTCTCGGTCGCACAACCAAGGTCACAAATCCCGACAACTCCACAGTTCTGACCACATACACGGGTCGCGCCACCCAGGTTCAAGATGAAGGAAACGGCTCGAGCCGAGTCACGCGCATCTCCCAAAGCGACGCCCTGGGCAGATTACTGTCGCTCTGCGAGGTCAGCAGCATTTCTTTAATTGGCCCCGGCGGCACTCCCGGTGCCTGCGGCCAGGACATTGCCGGGACGGGTTTTCTCACTTCCTATCAATACAGCGCCTTGGATAGTCTCACCTCTGTCACCATGAGCGGTTTGAATCCACGCACCTTTATTTACGATTCGCTCTCGCGCCTCACAAGCGCCACGAACCCCGAATCCGGCCAAGTTTGCTATGGGACTGTGTCCGGGGGAACCTGCCAGGCGAACGGCTACGATGCCGACGGCAACCTTGTCGCCAAGACCGATGCGCGCCGCATTCAAACGACGTATAGTTACGACGCACTGAATCGGCTGACGGGGAAAACCTACTCGGATGGTACGCCAGCGGCGACGTTTAACTATGACAAATCTTCAGCGCTTGGGGTCTCGCTTATCAATACCGTGGGCCGAAAATCTTCACAGAGTACGGCTGGAACCAACGCGACGGGATCGGTCTTCAGCTACGACACCATGGGGCGTATTTCGGATAATTCGCAGTGCACGCCGCAGAATTGCGGCACAGGTGTGTTTGCGTTTCAATATACGCAATATGACTTTGTCGGGGATTTGATCTCTGCGACCAATGCTGTCGGAATTTCGTTCAATTACGCTTACAATGCGGTTGCACGACTCACTGGAATCACCACGAATTTCATCGACAGCAGTCATCCTGGAACATTGTATTCGAACGCTCGCTACAGTCCTTTCGGAGCGTTAACCAGCGCCACGCTCGGAAACGGCATCACTGAATCCTGGAGCTACAATAATCGTCTTTGGCAGCAATCCCGTACGGAAAAATTCGGCACCACCACAGCTTACTCTTTCAGCGTCCCAGCATTCGCGCCCGACGGTAACATCCTCACTGCCAATGACAGCGCCAACGGCAACTGGAGCTATAACTATGACCCCCTTAGCCGTCTTCTCAGCGCCAATGCCACCGGCCAGGCGTACACCTATGACTACGATCGCTTTGGCAATCGTTGGCACCAGAATGGTCCTCATTCGTCACAGTTGGGCTTCGACGCAAACAACCGCATCACAGGCGTGACAGGCGTCGGTTACGACGCTGCGGGCAATTTGACCAGCGACGGCTCTGGCCCCGGCACACATGCTTACTTTTATGACGCCGAAAACCGCCTCATTCAAGTGGATGGCACGCTGGGGACCTGTTCCACGGCCACCGCTTGCTATGTCTACAATGCTGAGGGCCAGCGCGTCCGTAAGACCGCCAGTGGCTCTAGCACGGATTACCTCTACGATCTGGCGGGACATAAAATCGCCGATGTGGACCCGACGGGCGTTTTCATGCAGGGAGAACTGTATACGGGGAGCCGTCATTTCGCCACCTATGCACCCGAGCCTGGCCCAACGGGCGCAACCTTTTTCACTCATAGCGACTCGCTCGGCACTGAGCGAGTCCGAACAGACATGACCGGCGCTAGCTGCGAGTCAATAGCCAGCCTGCCCTTCGGCGACGGCCAGTCCATCACCGGAACCTGCGGCGATGTCAGCCCCCTCCACTTCACCGGCAAAGAACGCGACCCCGAAACCGGCCTCGACAACTTTGGTGCTAGATACGATTCCTCCAGCATGGGTAGGTTTATATCTCCCGATCCAATGGGCGGCCATCTGGAAGACCCTCAGACCCTCAATAAGTACGCTTACGTTAGAAACAATCCGACCACACTGACCGATCCAACTGGGCTGGACATCTGGCTCCAGGGATGCGGCAAAGAGAACACTGGTACTTGCCAGAACAATTACGTCGGCACAACCGACAAAGACGGCAATTTCACTCGCACACACCTGACCGGGAATCAGACGCAAGACGCAACCCTGGGGGCGCATGGTATCAGCGTCACACAGGACGGGAAAACATACGAAGGTGTCTGGGATACGAACAAAGGCGAGAATGGGGCAGTCACAGTCGCTGGAGCGAAAGACACTCCTCTGGAGGGTTACGACGCCACGATCAATGGCAACTGTGGGAATACATGCGTCGCAAGTGGGACCATTTTCAATGCGTCAAATCCCAATGCCTCGACTGCCGCACTGTTCTCTGTTCTGGATGCCAAAGGAAGCGGATACGTAAAGGAAGCCGGTCTCGATTTCATGGACAAGTTCCATCCCGGTGCGACCAACTTCCGTGGACACTCCGATAGTGATCCCCACGGGACTCCCTCAACCCACATACCAATCGATCCAACGGCAAGTACTCCGCAGCTTGGTTTTCATGTTGATAGATCGTTTCCATACGACGACCTCGTCGATTTTGCGGGACACACGGGCAGTGTGATCCACACGCTGTGGAATCGGATTACGGGCCAACAATGAAAAAACGAATTGGCTTTTTCGTCGGCTGTTTCCTTTTGCTGGGAAGTACCTGCTCTCTGGCTGCCGGCAATACCGCGGAGATTGCCTGTGCGAAATTCGCGCGCAACGGAGAGCTGGCAGAAATCACCATCAGAAATGGAGACCTGCGCCTTCAGCTTGTTGGCGCAGGAACGTCTCAAAACCCTCCTACCCAGCAGGTCAGTTCTGCAGCTTCAAACTGCGAGTTGTTTTTTTCGGCTGACAGTCAGTGGCTTGCACTCGGAACCGAACACGCAGTGAAGAATAGTTGGAGTGTGCGCGTTCATGTGTGGGATGTGCGCAGGAGCGAGTGGCACGGCCATTTCGATGTTGATCCTAGACCGGGTCTGACAGGCTACGTTTCGCTGGCAGGTTTCTTCCAAAAAGAAAACAAACTCATCATCACTGGAAGGCAAGACGATACGCGAGATGCTCCGCTCACTTCCATGTTGGTCAACATCGAAGGCAAGGAACTAGATGGACCTGGCTATCCCCGCGAATCACCGGCCGTGGTGGATGCGGAAAGAGACCGCGTATGGAGTTCCAAAGGAACAGACGGATGCACCATGTCCTCTGCTTCTCTGATTGGTAATTTGGTCAAAGGCCCGGGGGTAAACCGACCTGCGATCCAAGGGAACTGTGCTGGGCCATCGCCAGTAGGATTTCCCGGGCAAAACACCATCATCGGAGCTGCTTCGGACGGAGACGGCAGAACATGGGCATGGAGTGTGTCGGTAGACGCGAATAAGAGCAACAAAATCTCGCTTGCTGCTGCCCCGTCAAAGGATCTCGCCGACAAGTGGGTACAGGCCACTCTCCAGCCCTTTCTGTCAATCTCGCCAGATGAACAGGTCTTTGTAGTCCAACGCACAAGTGCACATTGGAGCCACTTCGACAACCCTAGGGCCATTGTGAACGACCTGATTGTGGCCGGGGTTGAACCGCTGCGATTGCTACAGGTAGTGAGGCCCAAATCGTGCTCGTCAGTGAGCGCCATTGCCGTCAACCATCAAGTCGGCAACGTAGAAGTGGTAGGCCGCTGGTGTGGTGAATGGAAGACTGACACGCTGGTGATACCGCAAAACAGTGGCAATCGTACCGAACCAGAGGACCAGACCCAACCAACACCTACGACGCACTGGCCTATATGTACGACTGTTTGGTTCAACACGCGCCTCAAAGGAGGGTTGGACAATCAGCAGGAGGAACTGCACAGCGGACCGTTTCTAGCCTGCCCCAAAACATATGCATTTCGTTTGCAGACGTTTCTAACCGGAATTGCCTGATTTCAGGACGCTTACTTGATCAGCGGGTGGTTTATGGGCAGCCACCGGACTCGAGAAGGGAACGCCAGACGTCCTCCATCCTCAATATCTGCATGTATGCCACTCGGGGTTCTCGACGGCGAGTCTTGTCACCGGACGCTGCTCTCGTAGCGTAATTCGAATGCGTTGGCTCTCTTTTTTACGCTCAGTAAATCAGTAAATTGCATTAGATGCTCGTCCCTGGACCGTGAATGGATTATACGACTCAAAGGAAGCGTTCTGCACCGGCAAGCTCGTGTCCCCGGGGGCCGCGAGCACCGCGATGCGCTTGCCGCCGATCTAGTGGTATCTCTGAGTTTTCTCGACGACTTCTGCGTCCTTGAATTTGGATTTAATAGCCTGGATAAGTGGCGTGCTCTGCGTCGTAATGGCCCACATATAGGCATCGAGGCACTGAATGACGATCGCAAATTCAGGACTGTTTAGGTCAAGTGGCTCGGGAGGCAGATTCTCGCCGGGGTCGAGCGCAATCAGAAGAGCCATGTTTGATTGCGCCACATAGCGTGCGAACGCTCTAAGCGTTTGCCAGTCTACCTTGGTGCGATTCTCGCCTTTTTCGACCTCGTGCCAGAGGGAGGAAACCCAAACTGGGGGGACCGTGTTCGGGGTTCCGTCGGCTCCGAGCAGTTGTACTGGGTCAAACTCTACTAAGTACCACACGAGACCCTTGGCAAAGGGTTCCACTAACATAAGGATATCGCTGAGGTTGAATTCTGCAGCGTAATCCCCAGTCTCTGATTTGATCTCCACGGTTGTCATCGAATCTCCACCAGTTGATGTTGCATCTTACCTCTCCTCCAGGTTGCGCATGGCGGTATTGTCTTTACCCGATCCCAGAGAGGCACAACACTTATGCCTGCCAGGTCGCTTGCTGCCCCTCGGGCAGGGCTTCACACGTCTGGTTTTGGCTTCGGCTGGGGTGGCTTTGGCCCGGGATGGAGTGGTCGAGGTGTATTGTCGCGTTTTCCCGTGGCTGGATCAAAATCGTGGTAATGGGGTCAAATCCCAGCAAGTGGCCACACGGAAGTAATCGCCACGAACGGTGTGCCGTAAGTCATCGACGACTTCCATGGGACTGCGGTCACGCACTTCGAACCGCGCTGACCGAGCGCATTTGCCGCAAGCATCCGCCGCTCACCTTCGGAGCACTCGAATCGAGCCCCATCGCCGAACTTGGAGCGATGCAATGGATTGGCCTTCGTGGGTAACAATGGGTTTCGGCTTTGGCCGGTCTCTGTCAACGCTCCTGTTTGGAGTAACCGCAACGGATCCGATCACGTTGGCGGCGGTTGGCCACGGGAACGTTGCATCGAACAATTGCTTATTACCTAAATCCGGCGCATTTGCAGCCCTGAATATGCAATAATAGGCCCATCTGATGGGCATTCCGTGCATGTTCGTGTTTTGCGGCTTGTCCTAACTGGTGGTTAGTATATGCCGCAAGTTAGTCGGTCGCCCCGAAACGTTAGAATCACCTGTAATCATAGGGGCCTGAGCCACTTTGGCGGAAGTTGCTTCTTTCATGAATTCCTCCGAGTGCTGCATTTTCGAAACTATGTAGCAGGACAGATTCATTATCCTCGGCGCAACCGGGACTATAGCGTTTCGCAAATGCTCTTGGCTTTGGTCCATCCCATCCTGCTAGGACTGGATCGCATCGAGACAGCGGCACTCTTACATTCTGACGAAACCTTCCAGTACTTGACTGGTTTGCAGAGTTTTCCCGATCCACAGACTCTACGGCGCTTCTTACTGAATGCCCCTGCTGACCTCCGGGAGCAATTACACCGTGCCAATGATCGACTGCTGCAAAGCTTCATCCACTTGCCGAAGCATCGCTCGCGTCTTATCTTCGATCTGGACAGCACGGTGCTGACCGTATTTGGCCATCAGGAGGGTGCCGAGGTTGGCTACAATCCGCGTTATCGCGGCAAGCGCTCCTATGACCCGCTGCTCTGTGTGGAAGCGAACTCCTCGTTCTTGTGGGATGTCGAACTGCGGCGCGGCGATGCGGGAACCTGGGCGGGCAGTGAAGAACTTTTGGCCTCCTGTTTTCTGTCCACCCCTTCCGACGTCCGAGAAATTCGGGTGCGGGCCGATGCGGGCTTTGGCTACGGGCCGGTTCTGGATATGCTGGAAACGCGTTTCGCCCAATACGCAGTGGTCGCACGCATGGTCCCTTCCTTGAAGCGCGCGCTCAAAGGTTTGCGCTATGAACCGATGAGTCTCCACTGGGAGATCGCGGAGTTTGAGCACCGTCCACACGGTTGGGCTCACGCGCGGCGTTGCATTGTGGCGCGGAAGAAGATCGAGGACAGCGATCTGGAGCCGACCCTATTTTCCTTGGAACGTTATGCGTACCGAGCTTGGCACACGAACCTGCCGCTGACGCCGGCCGGTGTTTGGCACTTCTACGATGGCCGTGCCGGAATGGAGCGACGCATTCGCGAGGTGCGTGAAGACTATGCGGCGCGAAAGATTCCCACTCGTGCTTTTGCAGCCAACGCTCTGTATCTGGAAGTGATTCGGTTGGCCTACAATCTGGTTACGGCTTTTCAGCGAACGTGTCTCCCCGAGGACTGGCAAAGCCTGACCTTGAGCAAACTCCGGCAAAGACTGTTGTGGCTGCCTGGCGAACTTACTCGTCCGCAGAACCGACCTATTCTGCGGTTAGTCAACTCGCCCCTCATTGCGCAGAAGGCCGAGAAGATACTGCGTCGAGTTCACAGGTTGAAACCGCTGGAAGGCTGAAGTTACTTTTGTAAAATTCAACCAACTGCTGCATAGATTTTGGCAGCAAATGTCGATTTGTGGGCAGATTTACACAAAAATAACGAAATTCACGCCGGATTTAGGTTGCACGGCTCACTGGAATCACCACGAATTTCGTCGACAGCAGCCATCCCGGAACATTGTTTTCGAACGGTCGCTACGCTCCTTTCGGAGCGTTAACCGGCGCCACGCTCGGAAACGGTGTCACTGAATCCTGGAGCTACAATAATCGTCTTTGGCAGCAATCACGTACCGCAAAATTCGGCGCCACCACGCCTTACTCTTTCAGCGTCCCGGCATTTGCGCCCGACGGCGACATCCTCACTGCCAATGACAGCGCCAACGGCAACTGGAGCTATAACTATGACCCCCTTAGCCGTCTTCTCAGCGCCAATGCCACCGGCCAGGCCTATACCTATGACTACGACCGCTTTGGCAATCGTTGGCACCAGAATGGTCCTCGTTCGTCACAGTTGGGCTTCGACGCAAACAACCGCATCACGGGCGTGACAGGCGTCGGTTACGACGCTGCGGGCAATTTGATCAGCGACGGCTCTGGCCCCGGCACGCATACTTACTTTTATGACGCCGAAAACCGCCTCATTCAAGTGGACGGCACGCTCGGAACCTGTTCCACGGCCACTGCTTGCTATGTCTACAATACCGAGGGCCAGCGCGTCCGTAAGACCACCGGTGGTTCTAGCACGGATTACCTCTACGACCTGGCGGGACATAAAATCGCCGACGTGGACCAAACGGGCGTTTTCATGCAAGGAGAACTGTATGCGGGGGACCGTCATGTCGCCATCTATGCACCCGAGCCTGGCCCAACAGGCGCAACCTTTTTCACTCATAGCGACTGGCTCGGCACTGAGCGAGTCCGAACAGACATGACCGGCGCTAGCTGCGAGTCGATAGCCAGCCTGCCCTTCGGCGATGGCCAGTCCATCACCGGAACCTGCGGCGATGTCAGCCCCCTCCACTTCACCGGTAAAGAACGCGACGCAGAATCTGGGCTCGACAACTTCGGAGCCCGCTATAACTCCTCCCAATTGGGCCGCTTCATGTCCGCGGACGACACTGCTGCAGATGACCATGAGGGGGACCCCCAGGGCCTGAACCTGTACAGCTACGGCCAGAACAACCCGATAAACGCCACCGACCCCGACGGGCACGACTGCGTCTTTGTCCAGGCTAACAGCGCTTACGTCGCCTCAGGTGACTGCACAGGGATCCCTAACGGAACGTACGTGCCAGGAACTGTGGACAAGAAGTCTGCAAGCTATGACCAAAGCACAGGCACTCTTAGCTTCTCTTTCACGCCCTATTGGACGCCACCCTGGGAGGCCCCGAAACTCAACTTCTTCAGCATCGGCAACGTCTACGGAACACACGCAGGACAAACCGAATCTGAAAAGTTCGCTTCACGCCTCGCTGCTGGGGCAGACAACGTCAATGGGTTCATCGTGCAGGCCGGCCTGCAAGTTGGCGCAGAGGGGCTCGGTCGCGCGATCGGCGCTGCAATCGGAGCTTTCCGGGCCGCGCAAGTCGCGAGAGCTGCTGCAGAGGGTGCTGCTGACCTACAGAACCTGCCCCAGAAAATCATCCGCCAAATGGGTACACGAGGATGGACCAAGCAAGGAATTATCGATACCATTCAGGAAGCACAAGAAGGCGGAACACTATACAGCGTTCCAAACAAGGCCACTGGAGGTGCAGCAACGGAGTACGTGAGTCCAGCTACGGGGGATTTTGTGGTTGTGGACAACTCCACCAAACAGGTCTTGCAAGTATCACAGCTCGGATACTCCCCGAACCATTTGCTAAAGCCATGACGAGCGATTTCGAACAAATTCCAGCGATCATTGATGCCGCCGTCGGCAAGGTTGGTAGCGAGTTCAACTTCCCTTTTCCGGAAGTGCTGGAAGTAATCAGACTTTGCACGATTAATAGAATCGCGGTCTTGGGAGTGGAGATTTTTCTCGTAAGAAATGACGCCCTCTATGCGTCAGGCTGCTCGGACTACGACCTCCAGATAACGCGTAAATGGAATGAAGTAAAAATTGACGATTGGGACCACTATGTGGAAGAGAACAATGCGCTAGCCTCGGAATGTGTGCACCACAACCCAGCGGGCGATGACCACGTCTACGTCCTGACAACATCGTCGTGGAGAGAATTCGGCGAAATCCAGAAGCGGCGCGCGGCAGAGTCTTAACCCTTGGGTTGACTAGATGACGGCTGGGCGACCCTCAACGCGCCGAGATGATTTGACTTTGTTTTTTTCCAGGGGTCCGTTCTATAAGAACGAAGGCGGTGTCAAGAGACATATTTCACTGCAAAGCTTTGCAGCACCCATGCCTGGGCAAAATCAAGAGGGCATTTGCTCTACGAGACAGTCTGGGATCTCATCATCGTGCCTCGTCTATCTACACCAATTCAAAATTAACATCAAGGTCGCCTTCGGCGGCGGAATTGTCCAGCCCGCCCAAAAACGTATGAATTTCGTTTGCCGACGTTTCTAACCGGAATTGCCTCATTTCAGGACCCTTACTTGATCAGCGGGTGGTTTATGGGCAGCCACTGGACTCGGGAAGGGAACGCCAGACGTCCTCCATCCTTAATATGTTCAGGTATCGGGGTTCCCCGGAGCGAGATTCCTTGCCAGGAATCATGGGCAAAATAGGAATTCGACACCACTCAGCAACAGCGCTTCGGTGCGGCCAGTGAAGTCATCGCGCTGACTGCTTCAATTCGAAACCAGCCAGGCCCTGCTCAGATCTTGTGGCTGCTGCTGGGCGGGGGTGCCATTGGAGCCTGATGTCTGCTGGGCGGTTGCGGCGCCGGGGGTGCCGCTCTCGCCCGATGCCTGCTGGGTGAGACAATAAGTATCGAGGCCGCAGTTATTACCAGAGGAATCGGGGTCGGTGCCCAGCACATTTGTGAGCCCGAAGTTGATGCCCGAATGGCCGTCGAGATCGGCGAAGGATTCGGGGTCGTCAGAGACCATGGAATAAAGGATTGAGGGTTTGCGGGTTGGTGAGGTTGGCGTACGGTACGGGAACGGGGACCGAGGACCAGTCCGAGCTGAGCCACCGCCCGAAGCGGTTGGAATAATACCGCGCTCCGAAGTCGTCGTTGCCGGTTTCGGTGTCGCGCTCCCTTAGCCCGCCGAAGTCAGAATGTTACAGGCGAAAGCAAGGATTATGGGCAACCCTTGATAGCATTCACCAATTGCAAAGGACGGGCCGGCAAGGAACGAGTGATCGCTGGTGGCCAGCGCAGGGAGAGCGGCCGCTCGAACCGGCAAGTGCGGTGGTACTGAGTTCTCGTTCGGGATATCCTCTCGTGAATGGCGAGTAACGCCAAAATCAAACGGCCGAAGAGTCATGGCCGATGTGTTCACTGTGGCAAAATCCATGAGAAATTGACAAAGGATCACGTCTTTCCCTATTCGTGGTATCCCGAGTCAACACCGAGAACGGTGCAACACTGGACTGTGCCGGCCTGTTTGCCTTGCAATGGCGAGCTGGGCTTGGTGGAGAAGGAAGTCTTTGTG
>Ga0210403_10001647_pt1 | contig 20978 bp, 19 predicted proteins | sample IncBWC19MmetaG_FD_150863 | JGI IMG/M metagenome (GOLD analysis project Ga0210403, IMG submission 150863) | Forest soil microbial communities from Barre Woods Harvard Forest LTER site, Petersham, Massachusetts, United States - Inc-BW-C-19-M | ecosystem: Environmental > Terrestrial > Soil >... | reverse complement strand
AATCCTTGTGGTTTATATCTTTTTGCAGGGCTGGCGCGCCACTTTGATTCCGCTGCTAGCCGTGCCCGTCTCGCTCGTCGGAACCTTCGTTCTCTTTCCCGTATTTGGATTCTCCATCAACACGCTTTCTTTGTTTGGTCTCGTGCTGGCGATCGGGCTCGTGGTCGACGACGCGATCGTCGTGGTCGAAGGTGTCGAGCGTCACATCGAGGAGGGCATGACGCCGAAAGAAGGGGCTTTGAAAGCCATGGAGGAGCTTTCCGGTCCGGTCGTAGGAATTGCGCTGGTGCTGTCAGCCGTTTTTGTGCCCACAGCGTTCATTCCTGGGATCACAGGCAAGCTCTATCAACAATTTGCCGTCACCATTGCGATCTCCGTTTTGCTTTCCGCCTTCAACGCGCTAACTCTCAGTCCGGCGCTGGCGGCGCTGCTGCTCAAGCCAAAGAAAGAAAGCGGCGGGTTGCTGCGAAAATTCTTCGACTGGTTCAACCGAGTTTTCGATCGCGCCACCGAGGGCTATGTAGGGTGGAGCGCCGTCCTGGTGAAGAAAACCGCGGTAGTTGTCGTGCTGCTGGTTGTTTTTGCCGCGGCAGGCGGCTTTTTCGCCAACCGCGTGCCAACGAGTTTCCTTCCCGACGAAGACCAAGGCTACGCCTACGTTAGCATGCAACTTCCGAATGGGGCTTCGCTCGAGCGTACCAGTGCTGTCGTCGAGCAAGTCGAAAAAATCATCATGAATACGCCGGGTGTTGCGCAGTCCACCTGCTTTGTCGGATTCAGCTTACTGAGCTTTGCGCGCACCACTTACAACGCGACGTTTTTCGTGAACTTCAAGCTCTGGGATGAGCGCAAGACGCGTGAAGAGCAGTTTCAAACCCTTAAGGCGCATCTGAATCAGGAGTTGAGCAAGCTTCCGAGTGCCGTGGCGTTCGGGTTTTCTCCGCCGGCGATTCCGGGTGTGGGAACCGCCGGTGGCTTTACGTTCATGTTGGAAGACCGTTCCGGTAGTGATGTTCAATTCCTGGCCAAAAACCTGAGCGTCTTTCTGGAAGCCGCTCGCAAACGGCCGGAAATCGCCAGCCTAAGTACAACTTTCCTGCCCAATGCGCCGCAAGAGTTCGTCAATGTGAACCGCGACAAAGTTTTGAAGCAAGGCGTGAGCCTCAGCGACGTTTACAAGACCATCCAGGCGTTCATGGGCGGTTATTTCATCAACTATTTCAACCGCTTTGGCCGCCAGTGGCAGGTGTACATCGAAGCGGAAGGGGACGAGCGCGCGAAGGCGGAGAACGTCGGGCAATTCTACGTTCGCAACAACCAGGGACAAAACGTTCCGCTTTCTACGCTGGTCGATCTAAAGCCGCGTTTGGGTCCTGAGTTCCTACTGCGATTCAACGAATACCGTTCCGCTCAAATCAACGGCAGCGCTGCGCCCGGTTATAGCGCAGATCAAGCCACTGCGGCCTTAGAAGAAGTATTCAAGCAGAGCATGCCCCGCGAAATGGGTTTCGACTACTCTGGTATGTCCTTCCAGGAGCAGAAAGCGCGCGAAGGCGTTCCTGCCTCAGTGATTTTCGGACTTTCTCTATTATTCGTTTTCTTGATCCTGGCCGCGCTCTATGAAAGCTGGGCGCTGCCGTTCAGCGTTTTGCTCAGTACGCCCGTCGCAATCTTCGGCGCGTTTGCTGTGTTATGGCTGCGCCGCTTTGTGGTCAGCATCTTCTACCCACCTTACTTGGTCCAGATTGAAAACGACGTCTACTCGCAAATCGGTCTGGTCATGCTGATTGGCCTCGCCGCCAAAAACGCCATCCTGATTGTCGAGTTCGCCAAGGATCAGGCCGAAACGGGCAAGCCTCTGGCCGAGGCCGCTCTGGAAGGCGCCAGGCTACGCCTTCGGCCGATCCTGATGACTTCGTTTGCCTTCATCCTGGGATGCGTTCCGCTCTGGACTGCGTCCGGCGCCGGTGCCGTCGCGCGTCAAATCATGGGCACCACGGTCATCGGGGGAATGATCGCTGCCAGCGCGATTGGAATCTTCTTCGTTCCAGCAATTTTCTACATGGTGGAGAAGTGGTCTGGTGCCGGCAAGGAGCACGCTTCGGGAGCATTGCCGGCGTCACCCGCTCCAGCGGAGGCGGACTGAAATGGACTTCACCGAGGACAGCGCAGAAAGAACGTCGGAGATGCATATGAAGAAGCTGGCCCCAGTCCTGTTCGCCATTTTGGTTTCGGGTTCTGTGATTGGCTGCAAGGTCGGCCCGAACTACCGCCGGCCCACGGTGCAGACTCCCACGGAGTACCGCGAACTAAAGGATGGCCCGCAGACGCAAGTTCAGGCGCAGGTCGCGTCCTACGCGGATTTGCCCTGGTGGCAAGTTTTCCAGGACCCGACATTACAAGAGCTCATCCGGACGGCACTAAAGCAAAATTACGACTTGCAACTGGCGACGGAACGGATCAACGCGGGGCGCGCGCAGGTTCAGATAACGCGCTCAAATCTCTTCCCGCAGGTACAGGGGAACGGCGATTTCAGCGGCGGAAAAGAACATAACTTTCAGACCAAGTCGAACTTCCTTACGCTGACGGCCGATGCCGCGTTTCAGCTGGATTTCTTCGGCAGGCTGCGCCGCGCGACCGAGGCTTCTCGCGCGGAGTTGCTGGCGACTGAGGATGCGCGCCAGACGGTAATACTGACCCTGGTGAGCGACGTGGCCAGCGACTACTTTGCGTTGCTGCAACTGGACTTGCAACTCCAAATCACGCAGGACACGGTGAAAACGCAGGAAGATTCGGTGAAGCTGACCAAGCTTCGCGTTGACCATGGCGTCGCCACCAAGCTCGATGTTTTGCAGGCGCAACAAGTTTTGGATACGGCCAATGCCCAAATCCCGGACCTGGAGCGTCAGATCGCGCAGGAAGAAAACGCGATCAGCATTCTTCTGGGCAATTATCCGCAAGCCGTGCCGCGCGGACGCACGCTGGTAGAACAGTCGCTTCCTCCGGAAGTGCCGCCGGGTTTGCCTTCCTCGCTAATCGAACGCCGGCCCGACATTCGCGAAGCCGAGCAAATCCTGGTGGCTGCGAACGCCGAGATCGGAGTCGCCAAAGCCCAGTTCTTTCCGCAAATCTCCTTGACGGGCTCCGGCGGCGGGTCCTTCGGGCGGAGCAGCGCTTTCGCGAGCTTTATGAGCTCGCAACTCGGCATCTGGACTTACGGCGCGCAAGTGAGCCAGCCCATTTTCACTGGAGGAGCACTTCGCGGAAATCTGCGGCTGGCCGAATCGCAGAATCAGCAAGCTCTCATCGCTTATCGGCAAGCGATTCAGCGCGCCTTCGGGGACGTATCGGATGCGCTGATCGGCTATCAAAAACTCCATCAGGTCCGCATTCGCCAGGAGGATACCGTTGCGGACTTACAGGAGTCCGTCCGCCTATCCAACATGCGCTACAAGGGCGGCACCACGACGTACCTAGAAGTCTTGGACGGCCAACGCTCGCTTTTTTCCGCCGAACTAACACTTGCAGGGGCGCGCGGCACCGAGTACCAGAGTCTCGTGCAGCTTTACAGGGCGCTCGGCGGTGGCTGGCAGCAATAGTACTGAAACAATCGTCACCACAGGGAGTCGCAGCTTGGGTGTTTCCGTCTCAAGGATGCGGCGTCGGCGTTTTTACAGTCGGCTGCCATTGTGCCCAACGACGGTCCGCCACGGAAATTCTTTAAGAAGAGGTCTACCCATTTAGAAGTTCGGTCAACCGGAGCTTGGCTATGCCTTCCATCGAACAACTCGACAGTCACCACAAAGCGCTTACCCTGAATCTTGATCCATCCACCTTCGGCTCATTTGCCGAAATTGGCGCTGGACAGGAAGTCTCTCGCTGGTTCCTGGTAGTAGGCGGCGCCTCCGGTACTGTTGCCAAAACCATCTCTGCATACGACAAGGAAGTGAGCGACGATCTCTACGGCACTGGCACGCGCTATGTTTCCAAACAGCGGCTCGAAGCCATGCTGGACAACGAGTGGACGCAGTTGCGCACTCAGTTGGACAAGACGCGCGGCTCTCATACTCGCTTCTTTTCTTTTGTTGATACCGTTTCCGCACGAAACTTCGCCGGAACCAACGACTCCCACGGCTGGGTTGGTCTCCGGTTTCAGGCGGAGCCCTGCGGCCCGGCCAACGACCTTCTGCTGCACATCAATATGCGCGATTCTTCGAACGTCGGGCAGCAGCAAGCGATCGGTATTCTGGGAGTTAATCTGATCTACGCCGCGTTCTATCAATTGCAGACGACGGAATCCTTTCTCGATGGCCTGGCACAAGAGGTCGTCAGGGAACGCATCGAAATCGACTTCATCGATTTTCGCGGCCCCGCCTTTGTCGGCTGGGATCGCCCAACTCTCCAGACACAGCTCGTGCGCCGGGGACTCGCGGAGGCCGTGTTCTTGTCTTCTGTAGGCGCCCCTATCCCGCCCAACGAAGTTCTGCACAAGAAGGCCGTTGTGCTTGCGCCGGGATCGTTCGAGCACGTGGATACCGCCCATGCGCAGATTCATACTCAGTTGCTGGCCGCTGGGGTTCAAGCGGTCCACAAGGAACTGGGTGAAACCGACTCCGCGCCAATGGGCATCTTCTGCCTTTCGGCGGCCCCCCTTAAGCCCGAAGACCCGGCTCCCGAAATTCCCGATCTGCTGCGTCGCATTGACGCTCTTCTCGCGCGTGGCGCGGACGTGATCCTGTTCCGTGAACGCGAGCTCTATGCTATGACGGCCTTTGTGAATCGCTACACGAAGGCACCACTGAGATTCGTAGTGGGCCTTTCCCTATTGATCCGAGCATTTGAAGATCCTTACGGCAATCTGGAAGGTAGCCGTTTGGAGGCCCTCTCCCGACTGTTTGCGCGTAACGTCCGTATCTATGCCTATCCCATGACCACAGCGGATTTGCAGGAGTGGATCAAAAGTTTTTCGCACAGCGGGTGGGAATGGAGCGACACGAATGGCTGGGTTTCCGCCGAGCAGCTGCGCCTCGCGCCTCCTCTCGGCCACCTTTACGCGTATCTTCTCGCGAAGAATTTCCTCGTGCCCTTGGAAATTCCCGTGCCTTCCCCCGCCAGCCAGTTAACGCATGGAGCGGCCTAGTACAGAAAAGAGATTCTTATGCGACACCGCGCCCCGACCAAGTCTCGCTTTCAATTCAAAGGAGCAATCAAATGCCTGAACCCAAATCCGCCGCAAACGAAAACGAAATTTCCCGCGACCGCCTTGCCGAGCTGTTAAACGAAGACCTTTCCCGCGAGTATCAGGCCATCATCGCCTACGTAGTCTATTCCCAGGTGCTCAGCGGCGCTCAATACATGGACATCGCTGCCCAGCTCGAAATCCACGCCAAGCAAGAGCTCGATCATGCCCTGATCCTCTCCCGGCAGATCGACTATCTCGGCAAGATGCCAGTGGTCACTCCCAAGCCGGTACGCACATCCAAAAACCCGAAAGACATGCTGCGGTACGATCTTGAGAATGAAAACGAAACCATCCGCAATTACCGCGACCGCATCCGGCAGTGTGAAACGCTCGGTGAATACGCGATGGCGGAACAAATTCGGCAGATCCTTATGCAGGAGCAGGATCATCAAATCGATTTAGCCACTGCCCTCGGCGAAGGAGTTCCAGACGTGAGCGGCGGCCCCAAAGGACGTACCCTGCGTAAGCGCCGCTAGCGTTGCCTGTTAGGGCGGTCTCGCAAGCTCACGAATCAGGAGGCCCGCAGCGGGGTAGCAAAATGGATGCGCCGAGGGAAATGAGCCAGAGAGCAGACGTGCGCGATTACTTGGCCGCCGAGCGCACAGTTCTCGCGTGGATTCGCACAGGACTTGCCCTCATGGGATTTGGTTTCGTTGTGGCGCGCTTCGGGCTTTTCCTGCAACAACTCCGTCTCATCGACCACGCTCCCTCTGTACCTTCTTACGGAGTTTCCCTGTGGTTCGGCACCGCCCTGATCGTCATGGGAGTCGTCGTAAATCTCTCTTCCGCCTGGCGCCACCTGCGATTGGTTCGTGAACTGGACCATGGCGGGTCCTCGTCTTCTCGCTCCTTGACCCCAGTTCTTGTGACCGCCTTGTTTCTGGCGCTGGTCGGACTTGCGATGGCCATCTATCTGGTTTCTGTGCGCGGTTCTGCGAATCTCTATTCCGAAAATCGTGAGGAGGTATTTATGGCATCGGGTTCAAGCAAAGAAGCACTGGCGGGCGGCAAGGGAATCATCGACAAGCTGAGCAATCATTCCGTCGATCAAACCGTGGAAAAGCTCAAGAACATTCTGCAATCCAATGGAGTCACCCTGTTTGCCCTGGTCGACCACAGCGGCGAAGCGGAAAAGGTGGGAATGAAAATGCGTCCCACCAAGCTGCTCGTCTTTGGCAGTCCCAAAGCAGGAACCCCTCTTATGCTGGCTGCCCCCAGTATTGCCATTGACCTTCCTCTGAAAATTCTAGTTTGGGAAGATGGCCAGGGAAACGTCTGGATTTCCTACAACAGCCCGGAGTACTTAAAGGAGCGGCACGCTCTGCCGCAGGATCTGCTGCAGAATATCGCCGTGGTGGAAACTTTGGCGGCCAAGGGCGGTGAGTAGCTCCATCGATTCCGTGTTTGTGCACTCGGAGGTAGTTCCGCTTTTCGGAGGTAGACGATGGAATGATTCAATCAATCATTAGGACCCACAGGTTCTACGTTGTCGCGGACTCCATAAGCCGCCGTCTTATTTGAGCCGTCCACTTGGCCTCCCTTGACTACGTGCCAGAAGACTTCCCTTTTACTAGATCTGCCGAGCAGATTAATTTCGGGATCGCCGCCTTTTTGCGTGCGAGTTGTGTTATTGCGATACCATGTGCTTGGTCGGCCGCCAGAACTGGTCCTAGAACTGAGGCGCCTTGGTTCTAACCAGCGACTGGATCGGGGTAAAGATTTCGCTTGAGGGTCGCATGAAGACAGGCGTCAAACGCGAGAGTCGCTTCGAAAACGATGCGAGCCGATATGCCGCATATCTCGAGACTCCCGAGGGCCGCCTGCGCGCAGACCTGGCTTTTGCGAACCTGCAGGAATTTCTTCCCGCATCGGCCGGAGTCAACTCGCTGCGCGCCCTCGATCTCGGGTGCGGAACAGGAGCTGCCGCCGTTCGTCTGGCGCGTCTCGGTATTCATGTAACCTTGCTGGATTCGTCTGCGACGATGCTGGCTCTGGCGGAACGGACGATCGTCGAAGCCGGAGTAAGTGACAAGATCGCGGTTAAACGCGGTGACGCCGCCCGCTTGGCGGACGTTTTTCAGACGCAATCGTTCGATATCATTCTTTGCCATAACCTTTTGGAATATGTCGATGACCCGGGCGCCGTGTTGCGCGGCGCCGTGCGGGCAATGCGGGATTCGTCGGCGATACTGTCTGTTCTCGTACGCAACCAGGCAGGCGAAGTATTCAAGGCCGCTATCCAGGCGGGCGATTTGGCTGCAGCGGAACATAACCTGACTGCGGAGTGGGGACAAGAATCCCTATACGGAGGCAGCGTACGTTTGTTCACGTCAGACGCCCTCGAAGCGATCCTGAAAGACGCGTCACTCACAATCAACGCCCGGAGGGGAGTGCGCGTTATCGCGGATTACCTGCCGGCACAGATTTCTCGATCGGCAGAATATGAGCGAATCTTCGCCCTGGAGCGCAAGCTCGCCAAACGGCGGGAATTCCTGGACGTCGCTCGTTACCTGCACTGTTTGGCAAACTGTTCAACACCTGGACCGGAGGGAGATGAATGAGCATCGTCAAACTGGCAACTTCATCTGCCATTCCGAAGGCCTCCAAGCCGGATACCGGCATTTCGCTCGGACTTGGGCTCACCAACGAGTGCAACCTCACGTGCGCCTTCTGCTACCGTGATCCCACTCGTGCCGACCGTCTTTCGTTAGAACAGGTCAAGTCGGTGATCGAATGCCTTCCGGTTCGGTCCGTGAATCTGGGAACGGGTGAGAACGGAATGCATCCTGACTACAAGACTATCCTGGCTTACCTGCGAACTCGACCGGTGAAGCTCACCATCACTTCCAACGGTCACAGTGTTGCCGTTCTGGAAGACCATGACTTGCGCGCCTTCCATGACATCGAGTTTTCTCTCGATTACCCAACCCAACCGGAACAGGATGGCCAACGCGGCCTGGGCAACTGGGAACTGATTCATCAACAGGCCGATCGTTGCGTGTGTCTGGGTCTACCCGTGACGATTATCGCGGTCATGATGAAGTCAAACTACTTGCGGCTGGCGGATGTCGCACGAGTCGCAAAACGGTTTGGCGCTCCCTTGCGTGTGAACGTCTATCAGGCAGTGCGATCCGATCTCTACGCACTCACCTACGAAGAATACTGGCAAGGGTTCCGTACGCTTTTCGAGAGCACCGATGTAATCGCCATTGGCGAGCCCTTGGTGCGAGCGATGGCCGGCCTACCCCCACTCGAAGGAGGATGCGGCGTCAGCACGGTGCGAGTTACGCCCCGCGCCACAACGCAGCCTTGCGTTTATTGGCCCGGCTCCGGAGAGCCGCTCTCAGAGTTGATTTTGTCAGGGTCCGAGATTCTGAACTCTGCGCCTTTTGAGCAGGCCCGTACACTTCCAGAAGTGTGCCGCTCCTGCGAGTTTCGAGATCCCTGTCATGGTGGATGCGCAGGGCGACGGCGCCTGCAAGGGGCTCTCCGGCAGCCGGATTTTTATTGTCCGATCATTCGGGGCGAGCGCCCACGGCTCGACATCCGCATGGCCGCAACTCGCGATCTGCCGAAACTCGGCAGCTCCTGCACCACCGTCGTGATTGCCCGAGAGTCTGAGTCGTGACGATCGAAATGGATTGACGAACGAGCCCGCCCGTTTCCTATTGCGCGTCCATCCAGGCGTCCGACCCCGTCAGCTTGACGGCCACATTCGTAAAGAAAATTCGCGCCGGCTTGGCGTCCGCGGTCCCGCGATGGTCGGTTGAGACGAGGAGAGGGCCAGCTTTCTTGTAGCCCGCCCAGGTCGTTGTCACGTTACTCGGCTTCTTCGGGCCTCCTCGATGATAGACGAACTGCACAACTCGTCCATCCTTCCCGACATACAGATCCCAGGTGTCCCCCGGCGTGTAACCGCCAACCTCCGCCGGATATTTCACCGACACCAGCTTCGCCGTACCCTGTCCAATCGGCAATTTTTGCTTGTCCTTGACCGTCACATTGGCACTGGTGTCCCAGTTAGCGTGGAAAGGGAAGAAGAACCAATAATTGTCGTTCACGAAAGCGGGCTCAATTTCGTCTTTCACGTTGGCCGGCGCGCTGTTGAGTTGTGACCGGTTGTAGGTAACCGTGACCGGCTTGCCGTCCTTGTCTTTTGTTTCGTACGTGACCAGGCCGGTTTTGGGCTCCCAAGTCCAGGAACGGGAGAGATTCACTTTCAAAGCCGGTAGATTGAGGTTGAACGTATAACGCACCGCTTCAATTTGCCCGTAGGAATCCAGGCCATAGGTCTTGGCAAGTTGTTCGACTTCGGGTGGGCGTGTCTGCGCCCGGGAAGTGCCCGCAAGGAGCAGCACCCCCGAGAATAGCCAACTGATCGTCGTGGAACGGCGCAACTTTTTCATGAAGGTCCTCCTCAGTGAATGAAACGAACGTTGTCTTGGATGACTTGCAAAGGTCCCCGGATACGTAAATCGCGTGTGGTGCCGTTGCCTTCACTCTATCTGGTCCGTTGAGCATTGTAGTGCAGCTGATCGCGTGTTCCTGCGCAAAGCAATAATGGCAGCAGCTACTGCCACGGATCCGTATTCCAGAAGCAAAATCCAGCCAGGAACCAACCACGGCCGTCCAACCATGCGCAGATGCCAGACATAATAGGTAGGAATAATGCTCAAAGTCCAGATCATGATCGGCACCGTTGAGGTCGACCTTAAGAACGGCAGCAGCCACAGCATGTACCATGGATATACAACCGGCGCACATAAAAGCGATGCCGCCATGGGCCAAGCCAACGCGTCTGAAGATTCTTCGGCGGATTTTCTTCTCATCCAGATTGCGGTAAGAAAGCCGACGAACACTGCCAGCCCAGCCACAACCTGCGGAGCCGCCACTCGCTCGAGCGTTGCGAAGACCGGATCGTTAAAGCGGAATCTCTGCACGTAGGTGCCGAGCGAGCCGATCGGAATCCGCCCGTGGTTGAAAAATGGTGCGTATAGAAGTCCGACGACAATTGCCGCCAGTGCGGCGTCGCGCATCCGAACACGCCTCCAGTAGAGTGGCAGCAGCACAATCGGGAGAAATTTCACGGAGACAGCCAGCCCAAACGCCAGGGCTGCAACCGCACGCCAGCGGCGCACCAGCGCGGCGACGGATACCAACAGCAGCAGTACCCCGACAATATCGACGTGACCGCTTCCCGCCACCTCAATCGCTAGCAGTGGGTGCCAGGCATAAGCCAGAACCCAGTGCTCTCCCTGCCGGGTATAACGCAAGACATCGAGCAACACAAACACAATCGCCAAATCGCAAACTACAAATGCTACCTTCAGCGCAAAGACAGACTCATGAATCGCTGTTACGGCGCGGAAGAATAGCTGCGCCCCCGCTGGATATGGGCTCGGCACCTCTGGGTTATTCAGCGTACGCGTCTCCGATGTGTGCAAGCCGACAAGTGCCGGGTCGCCCGGAACCACGATATAAGGGTTATAGCCGAGCCGCTCTACGTGCCCGTCCCAAACATATCGATGTATGTCGTCGTCTAAACCCGGTGGCACTCGTAGGAATTGAATATGCCACAGAGCAGCCAGAGCGAGACCGAAGACGATGACGGGCTTCGGAAATTCTGGCGTGGAAAAGAGCTCGCGGATGGCCAGGAGGTAGGCGACGCCCGCAACCGCCAGCGGAATGAAAAATGACGGTTCACCCCTGTGGCTGAAGTTGTGTGAGCAGATCGTCAACGTCACAAGCAAGATGGCGCCAAGTCCGTACAGCCTGTGCGAGGGTGTGAGTTTCACAGGCTTCTCATTCAATGGCGAAGTTGCGCGACTGCTTGCTGCCATTCTCCGAACCAGCTTGCAGTCCTTGGCGCCTTCGCGGGAGCGAGCTGCAATTCCCGAGCCAGCAGAATCAAATCGTTTGCGACGTCGATGTCGTAGAAGGGCTCCGTGAAGCCGGTGGAGAGTTCAAGGACCTTCGTGCGCGTCAGCAATCTGTCCAGTGCACTTCCTGTTCCCATGCCATCGCCTTCGAAGAGCGACGCGTGAGTGGTCTTGGCGCCAACAAGATAGTAGCCTCCATCGTGGGTTGGCCCGACAACTACGTCATGCGTGGCGAGTATTTTGAACGCGCACTCCAGAACCGACGGTGCGAGGTGTGGACTGTCGCTATTGAAGGCGATGACGTGCTGCCGGCCGGCGCCAGCGAAATGTCGAAAAACAGAGGTGAGTCCTGCTGCGAGACCTTCGCCTTTTTGCGCTACGACCTGTGCTGCATCGCCTACCAGGCGAGCCAATTCTTCCTGATCTGATTCAGGGCACATTACCGCGACTTCCACGCTCGTCAATGACTTCGCTAGCGCTAGGGTGTCCTCCAAAAGACAGCGATACAGCGCTGTTACAGCGGGGGAAGGAAGGCTCTCCGTGAGACGGGTCTTGACCATGCCCGGCTTTGGGGCTTTCGCCATAATGACCAACGTGCGTTTTGGGTGAGAAAAACACACCGTGGTCTGGCTAGAGGATTCCATGAGAGATTGGTCCATGGGGACTTACGCCGGTCGCGGCGTTTCCGCCCCGGCCCTTCGACGTCGAAAAGAATAGAGTACGATCCGGCTCAGGATGAACCATGCCGCTCCTACCGTGCCGTTCACCGTACCGCTAATTTTGGATTCTCCAATGCGTGGGTGGTAGCTCACAGAAACTTCCACGATGCGGAATCCCGCGATGGCCCCTTTCACAATCATTTCCACCGCCCAGCCGTAGGTAGTTTCTTCAAGGGCCAGGGCGCGGAGCACATCGGCGCGGCCGGCGCGAAACGGCCCGAGGTCACTGACCTTCACGTCGTACAAAAGCCTGATGAGGCCGGCGGCGAGGCGATTGCCGAAGGATTGGTGCCACGGTAGCGCACCGCGGTTGCTTCTGCCGCCGAAGCGCGAACCGAGTGTAATGTCAGCGCGCCCCTCGATGATCGGAGCCAAGATAATCGGCAACTCCGCAGGGCGGTCGCTGTAATCTCCGTCAAGGAAAACGACCACATCGGGATTTTGCGTATTCGCGAACCCTGTCAAACAAGCGCGCCCGTATCCTCGGCGAGGCTCCTGGATGACTTGTGCCCCCATCTTTCGGGCGATATCGGGTGTTCCGTCCGTCGAATTGCTGTCGACAACGATGACCTCCGTGACGAGATTGGAAGGCAGATCGGCAAGCACACGGCCAATGGCCTGCGCTTCGTTATGAGTAGGAATGATGACCGATACTCGCAAGCAGATTCCCTCATCACCACCACGGGGATGCGGGGCGCCGCCGTGCCAACAACGCGTCGATGCCCCAGGCACGACCTGCCCGCCCCACAACGAGCCCGAGCGATGCGACAACCGGAACCAGTAGTTCCCAAATCCATGACGTGCCCAATTCCGTGACCCAGAGGCTGCCGAGAAACAGAAATGCGACGAAAGCAACAGGACGGGTGAGCAAACCAATAACCAGCAGGATCCCTACGGAGATCTCCATCACCGCTTGCCCGGGAGCCACCATGGCCGCATGGCTCGACATGAAACCCAGAACCAACTTCCATGCCGCGGGCGCATGGCTGTTCTTAATGTAGAAGTTGATCACGCCTGCGTAACCGGCTGGGGTGTAGGCGCCCTTCCCCAGATTCTCGAAGAAGACCGACACGAACATCGCACCGATGATCATGCGAACTAATGCCAAGCCGTTTGCCGCATCGGGTTGGCCGGCGAAGCTGACTGCCGCATTTTGAGTCGCGTTTGTCGTCATTCTAGACCTCTGCGCAATAGATTCTACGCCCCGACTAAGGGCGCAATCTTAGTCTATCCGACCGGTCTGTGCCAGATGGATGCGCACGGGCCGGCAGCACGCCGCGGCATTGAAGCTTCCCAAGCTTCGGACGTGGGTTCGATTCCCATCGCCCGCTCCAGATTCTAAATCAAGCGGAGTCAGAATGCGTGTTGACCGCACGCGCTGCGAATCTCCAACGACATGCCCATACCTCCGCACTCGCGTGTTCTCGAAACTCTTCAACCCTTACGCCCTACCCATTGTTGAATTGCGAATGCTAGGGTCCGAAGCGCTTCGCATGATAGCCCTTGCAATCGCAGATTCAAGTTGATACAGTTGTTATAACATGAGCGTGTGAGGAGGTGAGCGGCATGCTGGAACTCAAAGTTCGTAAGATCGGGAACTCGCTGGGCGTGGTCCTGCCAAAGGAAGCCGTCAGCCGGCTGCACGCGGATGAGGGCGATCGCCTTTTTCTGATCGAGGGGCCGCATGGTGTCTATCAACTAACACCCTACGATCCTGCCTTCGAGAGAAAAATGAAGAAGGCCGGGAACATCATTGACCGCTATCGCAACACCCTCCATTCGCTCGCCAAGTGAGAGAACCCATCTGGATTGACGAGCGTGACACTCTCGCGCTCCATGATCGGCTTCTAGCGCTCGATGGTGGTGCAGCCGGCGTCCGGAACGTAGGGCTCCTTCAGTCCGCTCTTGCTCGTCCTCAGCAACTTCATGCGTACGGTGACGCTCCTGACACCATAGACATGGCGGCCGCTTATACGGTTGGAATAGTCCGCAACCATCCTTTTGTCGACGGGAACAAACGAACTGGTTTTGTTGTGGGTGTACTCTTCCTCGAACTAAATGGCCATCGTTTTACAGCTACTGAGGAAGATGCCACACAAGCCGTTCTAGGCCTTGCCGCCGGAGCTCTTGACGAGGCCTCGTTCACCCGCTGGCTCCGCGCCAACGTAAGTCGCTCGTCGCGCTGAGTAATCAGACATCAAATCGGCACGGGATTCTGGGGCATCAGGGCGAAAGATGAATGAAAGATGAACGGTTGCTTGAGTGCATGCCCTCCATGGCATTATTTTCCATTCATTTTCCAACTAAGAAGCTTTGCTAGTCTGCTAAGTGCCGCCAATTTAAGCGTTTTCAGATTTTTGTTCCTAGCTTCCCAAGCTTCCTCCAGCGAACCCTGACACGCTGAACTGGCAGCACTTAACTAAATCAAGATTCCTGGTAATTGGAAAATGATGGAAAACGGAACGCGTTCTAGCCTGTTCGATTGAGTTTCAGGCCTGAGAAAAAACGCGCACTCGTTCGATGCAGAGCGGATATCCTGCAGAGCCATAAAGTTTCGGCCAGCTAAGCTGACACGATGGCAAACGGGACTCTCAAGGGAAGGGCGACTAATTCTGGATTGGCGCCGTGTTCGTACCGGCGATTTTTGCGTGAAAATCTGAAGCTAGCGCAGAATTCGCCTTTTGCGCCACCAGTCGAAACCCATACTGAGCGGCATCGCGCGCAACGGATTTGAGAAGGTGTTGTCCTCTTGCAGTCTGACCGGATTGAAGCTCAAGATTACCCATCGCCAGGCGGACTAGTAAATTCATGCTGCGCATGCCCTGCTCCGCGGTTAAGGCTTCCGCACGGCGGAGAGTCTCGCGCGCGGCGGAAAAATTACCTTGGGCGATCTGGAGACGGGCATGGAGAATCTCGCAGTGGGCATTAAGTTCGCTGAAAGAGGAAACTGGCGTGCGGTTCGGGATATGCTGAAAAGCCTCCATGCTTTCGGAGACCTTCCCTTGATCTAGCAGGGATTGGGAGATGAGCCACCAGGAAAAACGTTCGCTGCTGTACGTGTGCTCTTCAAGAGATTGTCTTGCAATACGCTCGGCCTCAGCTGGGCGGTCCATTGCCAGCAGAATCTGTGCAAGGTACATGTGGGTTTGCCACATGGTGAGTTGGTCTCCGACTTGTTGTTTGAGGGCAGCGGATTGATCGATATCCTGCCGGGCCCGTTCCAGCTCGTCCGAGAGCAAATGTACGGCAGACAGGCGATCCAAGACGTAAGCGACCCGGCCAAGCTCCCTGAGCTCGCGATACAGCTGAAGAGCTTGAGAAAGTTGCTCGCGGGCTTGCGGCAGATTGCCCTGAACGGTGTCGAGGATGCCAAGGTCCATCAATCGCCCAGCCACGCGACTGCGGTCGGTAGATTGACGGGACAGGAATAGGGACTGCGAATAAAGTTGCTTGGCCTCGGCGTAGTGATTGTTTTGAAGAACAAGATCTGCGATGAGACTGAGAGTTAAGGCCTCTTCCTTAACGTTCCCCGTGTCGCGATAAATCACTAAGGCTTCGTCGAGGTATTTTCTGGTGCGATTGGGTAAATTCTCATACATGGTGATGTTGGCGAGACCCGCAAGTGCCGCGGCCAGACTCGATTGATCGCTGATCGACCGACTGGTGTTTATGGCATACGTGTACCGCTTTTCCGCTTCAGGCCCCTGATTCATTTTCCAAAGGACATATGCTTCGCGATTAAGGGCTTGGGAAACACCAGAGAGGTCTCCGGCGGCAGCGAAAGTGGCCTGCGCGGATTGCCAGAGATCTACAGCCGCTTGGAATTGCCCCAAGGAACGCAGGGCCTCGCCTTCAGAGACTTGTGCTCTGGCGACGAGCAGGGTGGAATCTTGTTGCTGACCCTTGCTGATCACCACAGTGGCAGCTTGACGTTGGCGTGTGAAATCTGAGCTGGCCCCAGCGGCCACAGCCTCCGCGAGATCGATCTCGGGATCGTCGCACAGAGGCGGCGGAAGTCGGCGGAGAGAAGCCAGGGTTTCAAAGGCAGCCGGAACCCGAGAAGCAGAAATTTGCACGGATGCAAGTCGCACACCGTAATCGACCACGTCAGGGAAGAAGCGGAAGAGAGCGGAATAGTCTTCCGCTGCGGAATTCCAGTCCTGGATGGATTCGTGATATTGGCCGCGAATGATCAGCAACTGTTCGCGGGACAAGATAGCAGAGAGGTCGAGAGCCCTTTGGGCTTCGACCCTGGCTTCCACCGAGTGGCCGAGTCTCATCCAAGCGCGTGCTAACCCGAAATGGGTCATTGCATGGAGAGGCTCGATCTTTTCGGCTTTCTTGAATAGCTCAACAGCCTTGGCGTCGTTAAACGTGTGCAGGTGTTGCAGGCCCTCCGCATAGAACCTGGCAGCATCAGGATCCATTGGCAAGGCGGCGCGAACGCCAGTCGGGGTCTGGGGAGTGGTGGCCGGGAGGTTTAGTGTTTCCCGAAGCAGAGAGCCGGCTTGGGTGGCGACTGCAAATATGTGCGTCCGGTCGCCCTGGAAGGAAGCGGTTTTAAGAGTCTCGCCAGTTGAAGTATCTCGCAAAAGAACGTCAAGGCGAACCTGATCAGGCCCGGCGTCACCGGTTACAGCGTACGATCCGGAAATCACTAGATCGGCGTGCAGGATTCTCCCGTATTCGGCAAGTTCTTGGGGCGCGAGCGATGCGATATTGTCCAGACTAATCTTGGAGCCTGCGTGGGAGATATTCGGGGAGGGAACGAGTCGCAATCGTTCTCCGGCGCAGAGGTCCACGGACAACCACTCGCTGAATGCTGTAGATAGCCACGCTTCCTTGGCGTCACCCGACAGATTGCGAAAACCCAGAACTGCCACGGACCGCCTTACCGGCGTGGAGCGGCGCGAGCTAGAGAGTGGCCTGTAGATATAGATAAGTACGAATACGAGAGCTGCAACAGAAAAAGCCGTGGCAATGAAAACAAGCGGGTGAGAAAGCGGGAATGCGTACCAAGGCTTGCGGGAAGGGGCGCCGGGCAAGCTGTTGCTAACTCCGGCCTCTGGGGTGGTGAGTTCTATTGGCGAAGCACTGGTCGTAGGAAGGATGGAAGCAAACGAGGGGGAAACTGGTCTTGGGACGAACTCGATAGATCCAATAAAGCGATAGCCGCGGCCACTAATGGTCTCGATGAAGCGAGGTGCATCGGAATCATCGAAAAGTACCGCGCGGAGTTTGTGAATGGCTTTATTGACGGCATGTTCGAAATCCAAGTGGACATCATTGGGCCATAGGGCGGCGCGAACCTCCTCGCGTGTAACGAGTTTTCCATCCCGCTGAAGGAGGAGCGAGAGAATCTGGGCAGGCTTCGTTTCCAGTCGAATACGGCGCCCGGCCTTGCGCAGTTCTAGATGGAGTGGGTCGAACTGAAAATTGGAAAAAAGCACTAGCAGGCCAGGGCCGTGATCGAGCAGCAATCGATGTCTCCGGGAGTCTTTAGGAAAAGCAACTATAGCACGAAATAGTTTATTTTTCAATAAGTTAGGCCGGAATGTGCGCGGAACGGAGAGGGGAGTTGCCAGGCAAGCCAAACTAGCTCAGATTCCTTCACGATGAACTTTACCAACTGTGTAGAGGAGGGTCGGATGAGCAGGAATGCGAGAAACGTCGCGGCGGCAGGCGTGCTGGTAGCAACGAGCCTTTTAGCAGGCTGTGGGATTGGCGGTAAGACCACGACACTGTCGCTGCAGACGCAGGTAGCGACGATACCGGCAGGGCAACAACAAGTCTTTACCGCGTTTATTATCCACAACAACCAGCAGTTCCTGGGGGCAACGTGGATGTTGACGAGCGGAGGAAGCGCCTGTATGCCGGGATGCGGAACGTTGGGCAATTCCACCAACTCCGGCAGCTCGGGAAACGGCGACACTACAACAATTACGTATACCGCTCCCAATTCGTATGCCAACCAGGTGACCATCACCGCGGCATCCGTTGAGAATCCCAGCTCGACCGGTTCAGACACTTTCACCGTGACGGGAGCAGCCGCAGGAAACCCGTCGGTTGCGACCACTTCTTTGCCAGGTGGAGCAGTGAGCACTGTGTATCTCGCGCCGCCAGTTAGCGCTACCGGAGGGACGCCACCGTATTCTTGGAATCTACAATCCGCCGCCAGCACGTTTCCGGCAGGCTTGACGCTGAATGCCGATGGAAGCATCACGGGAACCCCGACAGCGACAAATAATTACACTTTCACGGTGCAGGTGACAGACTCAGCTAGCCAGTCGGGGACCGCGAATCTTTCAATCAACATAACAGCCGCAGGGACCGCCAACGCTTACATTGGGATTTCCAGCCCCGGTGACGTTTGGCAGTTCGTCAGCAACTTGGCGTTAAACCAATTCACGGCAATCAATCAGACCACCGGGGCACGGTATACTGGCACGACGCTGGCCCAGCTTTTGCCCAATGGCATTACAAAAACAACCCTGACTACCAGCACGGATCCTAATTTGCCAGTGGGATCGGTCGGATATGGCGTGGAAGTCCCCGGAGTGGGCGCGACATTTTCACTGGGAGGAGCAACGGATAAGCCGGTGGCGCTGATCCCGCAGGCGCCGTGCCCGACGATTAGCGCGCCCATCAACATCCAGCTAGTGCACCTGGGAAAACCTGATTATGACGCGACGACGAGTGAATCGTACGACAGCGTTACGGCGACGCAAGTCGGGACGAATTACGCTGTCACTGTGAATTCGTACCTTTTGGACGGCACGCTGCGCGCGCAGCAGTCCGGCCAATTGCCATCGGGAACCTGCTCGAACGGAGTGATCACCTTTCCCGGAACTACGATAACGGTGGCCGTGGCGAGCAACGGGCTGTATTTGATCGACCTTGGGCCAGGGAAAGGATCGGCGATCGGAAGCCAGAATTTTGTTGGCACCGCAGGGTTAAACGCCGCGCTAAGCAACGGTTTTAACGGATACGTGTTCAAGCGAAATGAAACTCCCCGAGTCACTTTTGTAGGATTCGGCCCCGGGTCCGGGTCTACGATTAGCGGGGGTGCATACGCGAACATCGACACCGACCCGTTTGCGAATCACGCGACAGACATTACGCTGAGCCTGACCACGGCAAATACCAACGGCTTCCTACAAGGCACGTTGACGGATAGTGCGGGAACGCATAACCCGTTCATTGCCCTGGTGACGAACAACGGCGGCAAATACTTCATCTTCGGCTTGACCACCGACATGAGCAATGGAGCGATGGTGAACACACAGCCGTATGCGGTTGTGCTGATTCAACACTAATCTCCATTTCCGGAGGCCCGGCCCTTTCGGTTTTCAGGAAGCGGCGGTTCTTTCTTTTTCCTATCGAGGACGGCACTGCGGACACCCCGGCAGAGAAGGACTTGAGGAGGGAATATACACAAGTGGTTTAGATTGTCAGTTTATTGATATCGTTGATGGTATTAACTTCAATGGTATTTATGCAGAGCATGGACGACCGAGAAGCTGCAAAGGCCTTGCGTTCGGCGGCGGATTCCATGTCCCAACTGGGCCAGATCGGCGGGCTCTAAGTGGTAGCCCGAAAATTCGAAAATCAGGCCCTGCCTCCAGGGCCAACCATCAATGAGGTCATTTCACGTGGAACTGCGTCGTTCGTCGAACAGCCTGAATCCCTACCAACCGGTATTTATTGTGATGTGTGCCTTGCTCCTGACCGTTAGTGTGGCGCCACGTCGAGCGCGGGACACGGGGTCAGTTGCAGCCTTCGGGAAGATTGTGCCCGTATACAATCTGCCGGGCGGCGGCGGGGCCTTTCACTTTACTCCCAAGGTCATCGCAGAAGTATTTCTAGGCCAGATCGAGAAAAAATCGCGGTAGCGAGACTTGGGTTTTGGTAAAAGGAACTGATGGTTGGAGGATAGCCGCGATAACCTACTCGTCAAATCCACACATGCCATAGTTTCAAGACTGAAATCGCCGATCAGGCAACCCAGATTCCATTTACGATCCGCCGCTGATAGTGTCCAGATACCGCTTCGATCGCCGCCGGGGGGTTAAGGACGTATCGTCCAAAGCCTGTTTGACGAACTCCCTGGTGCCTGCAAAATAACGATCTAGGACTTCTCCGGCAAAGGTTTCTTTGGAGCGGAAGTGATTGGTGAAGGAGCCCAGCGGAACTCAGCGGCTTCGCAGATATCGCGCACAGGCTCACCAGCAGTCATGACGTAGCGCGCCTGGCTGCCAGGCAGACGTTCATATTTCGAAAAAAGCAGGCGCGCTACTGTGCACGGATTGTGCTCGAATGCATCTTTTTAGCGAAAGCAGATTCCCCGATTTGTTCGAAACATTAGTAATTAGAAGAAATGGATGGAATCGTTGGAGTCGATTGGCGTGCGCCCAAGTCAGGCGTTCGAGAGGAGCGGCTTGACGTTATCTAAGAACATGAAAGGATTGGCGCCGTTTTGGACCAAAGCGAAATACGGCAAAATGAGCATCGAGGGACGCCACCTGGTCGATACCCAGACGTCGCATCACAGCGAAACTCGTGCGATCCACGATGGAAAAGTCCTGGTCACGCCAGGAAACGCCAAGGTCCCACGCGACCTCAAGATCCGCCAAAGTAACCGCCTCGATCACCGCTATCCCGCTCCGCAGGCCTTCCCAAAATCGCTCCGCAGCTTTGCGGTCAAGTTTGTGGTGAAGCAACGTCCATGTTTCGACCAAAACGTGATCCGACGTCACCAGTGTTTCACCGGACTTGAGAATTGCTTTTGATCGAGCGTTGTTGCGGTCGGAAGAGTCTGCCGCGGCATACCAAATGGAGGTATCGACAAATAAGCTCATATGGCGAGAGGGCTATCGGCGGCGCGGTTTCCTGCGCGTAGATCGGAAAGCCTCGGCAATCATGGAATCCTTGTGGCTCGCAATGTCTGAGCCGCCCGAGGTCCCGAGATCAAAGATACGATCCACGTGAGCCGCCGTCTCGGGACGAGCAAGATCACGTGCGAGTAGACGGCGAAAATACTCTGCTAGAGACACCCCGAGATCATTGGCACGTTGACGCGCACGGCGCTGCATCTCAGCTTCAAGGGTGATTTGAGACTTGGCCATCATGATGGCTCCA
>Ga0210403_10001646_pt1 | contig 20979 bp, 19 predicted proteins | sample IncBWC19MmetaG_FD_150863 | JGI IMG/M metagenome (GOLD analysis project Ga0210403, IMG submission 150863) | Forest soil microbial communities from Barre Woods Harvard Forest LTER site, Petersham, Massachusetts, United States - Inc-BW-C-19-M | ecosystem: Environmental > Terrestrial > Soil >... | reverse complement strand
CGAGCGCTACAAAGAAATCACGGCGCGTCTGGCGGATCCCCGCGGGCTCAGCGAGGCCGAAGCACAAAAGCTGATCGGCGAGGGCAAGCCTATCTACTGGGCGGACGGCAGCATTCACTCACCGGAAACCGGGGCTCCGGAAATGCTCATGGAACTGGCTTACCGTCTCGCCGTAGAGGACACGCCCTTCGTTCAAAAAATACGGCGCGATTCGATCGTGCTGATTACGCCCATCGTCGAGACCGATGGGCACGACCGGATGGTGGACGTTTACATGCAGCACAAGAAGCACGCGGACCAGGCCCCGTATCCGCTTACCTGGTGGGGACATTACGTTTCGCATGACAACAACCGGGACAACATGGGCGTGAGCCTGGCGCTTTCGCGCAATATGCTGAAGACGTTTCTCGACTGGCATCCGACGGTGATGCACGACCTTCACGAGTCCGTGCCTTATCTCTACATCATGACCGGGACGGGACCGTATAACGCTTGGCTCGATCCCATCGTCATCAGCGAATGGCAGGAGATGGCTTATCACGAGATTGAGGAAATGACGAAGCGCGGCGTTATCGGCGTGTGGACGCACGGTTTTTACGACGGCTGGGCGCCGAATTATCTGCTTTCCATCGCGAACAATCACAATGCCATCGGTCGTTTTTACGAAACGTTTGGCAACGGTGGCGCCGATACACGCGTGCGCACGCTGCGGCCGCCGGACACCAGCCGCGAGTGGTACCGCCCGAATCCACCACTCCCCAAAGTGAAATGGTCGGCGCGCGACAATACCAACATGCAGGAGAGCGCCATTCTTTTTGGGATGAACAATGTGGCGACTAACGGGCAGAAGTTTCTTAACAATTTCTATTTGAAGAGCAAGCGGTCCGTCGAAAAGGCCCGCGCGGAAGGCCCGGCCGCCTGGGTCTTTCCGGCGGACGAGCCGCGTCCCGCGGAACAGGCCAGCCTGCTAAACCTTTTGGAACTTCAAGGCGTGGAAGTACACCGACTCGAAAAGGAATTCCGCATTCCCACCGCTCCGAGCGTCCTGGAGGCACGGAGTGAAAAGGACAAGGACAAGGAAAAACCGGCTGACTCGTCCGATGCCGCGGCCAAATCGAAAGAAGAAAAGAAACCTGCGGAAACCGTCATCCCGGCCGGCAGCTACGTGGTGCGCATGGACCAGCCGTACAGCCGGCTTGCGGACATGATCCTGGACACACAGTATTACAGCCCGCGCGATCCTCGTTCCTACGATGACACGGGGTGGACGCTTGGCGCGTTGCGCAACGTCAAGACCACACGCGTCACCGATCTTTCCATTCTCAGCGCCGGAATGCAAAAAGCAGGCAAGGTTGAGCCGCCGGGCGGAATCGAAGGTCAGGGCATGACCTTTCTTATCCAGCACAACGCCGAGAACACTCTCGCCACGTTTCGTTTCCGGCTCGGTAGCGTCGGAATGGAAGCCGCGGAAGATTCGTTCGAAGCGGATGGCATCAAGTTCAAAGCCGGATCGTTCCTCCTGCGCAACGCAGACCGCGCGCAAGTGGACAAGGCGGCCAAGGAACTGGGAATTAAAGTCCACGCGACGAGCGCGAGCTTCCGTGTTGCCACGCATCCGCTGGCCGTTCCGCGGTTGGCGGTGGTGCACAATTGGCAGAACACACAGAATGACGGCTGGTTCCGCATCTCCATGGACGAATTGAAGGTGCCCTACACCTACGTCGCTGACACCTGGCTGCGCGAAACCCAGAATCTCCGGGAGAAATTTGATGTCATCCTCTTTCCACCGATGGCCGGAGGGGGGCCCGCCATACTGCGCGGCTTGCCGATGCGTGGCGCACCTCGCCCCTGGAAAAATTCGGGCGAAACTCCCAATTTTGTAGCTCCCGGCCTGGACTCCACGGACGATATTCGTGGAGGCCTCGGTTATCAGGGATTCGCTAATTTGGAACGCTTTGTTCGCGAAGGCGGATTGCTCATCGCGGTGCAAACCAGCGCTTCGCTGCCGGTGACCGGCGGGATGACGGAAATGGTGAATGTCTCCGATGCGCGGACGATGCAGGCACCGGGCAGCGTCGTGCTTTCCACCGTTGACGACAAGAAAAGCCCCATCACGTATGGTTACGACGAGAAGCTATATGTTTATTTTCGGCAGGGTCCTGTCATTACCGTTGGTGGCAACTTCGGAGGCCCGGGGCCGGAGGAAAGCCCGGGGGGCTCCGGGCGTTCCAGCGGGCGCGGGACGGCCAGCGATCCGGACATCATCCAGGCGCGCCCCTATGAAGTTCCGGAAAAACCGGTGAAGCGCACTCCGCACGAGCAAGAACTTTACGTTCCGGAAGACCTGCCGGACTCTGTGCGATTGGCGATACCACCAAAGGATCAACAACCGCGCGTGGTGTTGCGCTTCGCCGCCGAGAAAGATTTACTGCTCAGCGGCATGATCACCGGCGGCAGCGAGATCGCGGAAAAGCCCGCTGTCGTGGATGTGCCCCACGGCAAGGGCCACATCGTTCTTTTTGCCAACAATCCCATGTGGCGAGGCGAGACGATGGGCAGCTATTTCCTGGTCTTCAATGCCATGCTTAACTTCGACCACCTTGATGCGGGGAGCTCCGCGGAAGCGGTCAAGTGAACAGGTTTCCGCTATCGATTCACGAGTCGTAAGCCATTCTGCCTGCTGGAAGACGGGACTGCGTGTCTGCTCTTTGCGAGAGTCGGCTACAATGCTGCGCGGAGGATTCATGTCGAAATCACGCAGAGAGTTTTTGACTCAGACCTCGCTCGGCTTTATCGGCGCAGCCGTCGTTTCCAGCGCCGGCGCACAAGAGCATGGAAACGAACTCGCGCAAGAACCTACGCCGCTCCCGCCTGGGGCGCCGCCCGCGTTCGGAACGGGACCTGCCGTGGGACCCGACGTTTCACCGGCTACCTTTGCGGAAGCGGAAAAGCTGGTACAGGTGCAGCTAACGAGCGCGGATCGTGCGTTGGCCGCGGAGACGTGGCGAGTGAATCTGGCGTCGGTGTACGAGCGAAGGACTGGGCCACGCGCGGTGGCGCTTGAACCGGCGCTGGCACCGTGGTCGCGCTACAACTCGGTTCTGCCGGGCCAGCAGGCCGGGCCGCAACGCGACCAGTTTATCCGCAGCAAGAATGACCCGGGGCCATTGCCGGCCAATGATGCGGACATTGCGTTTGCTCCGGTCACGCAACTTTCGCGCTGGATCGAGCAGCGCAAGATAAGCTCGGAACGGCTTACGCAGATTTATCTGCGGCGGCTCGAACAATTCAATCCGAAGCTGCGATGTGTGATCACGCTGACGCGTGATCTGGCGCTGGCACAAGCGAAGAAGGCCGATGAAGAAATTGCCGCGGGGAAGTATCGCGGACCACTTCATGGCATTCCTTGGGGCGGGAAAGACTTGCTGGACACGGCAGGAATTCCGATGACGTTTGGGGCGGAACCGTTTCGCAATCGCGTTCCGAAGGAGGATGCGGCGGTAGTGCGGCGGTTGCATGCGGCAGGCGCGGTGCTTGTCGCAAAGCTAAGCTTGGGCGCGCTGGCACTGAACGATATTTGGTTCGGCGGACAAACGGTGAACCCCTGGCTGCCGGAGGAAGGCGCGTCAGGCTCGAGTGCGGGACCGGGAGCCGCGACAGCGGCGGGACTTGTGGGTTTCTCGGTGGGTAGTGAGACGGGCGGAAGCATCGTCAGTCCCAGCATGCGTTGCGGCGTTACCGGGCTGCGGCCCACGTATGGGCGCGTCCCGCGCACCGGGGCGATGACGCTATGCTGGTCGCTCGATAAGCTCGGGCCGATGACGCGCTCGGTCGAAGATGGGCTGCTGGTGCTGCAAGCGATTTCCGGGCCGGACGCGGGAGATATTTCCAGCGTGCCGAGCCGGTTGGATTTTGATGCGGGCGCTAGCATCAAGGGGCTGCGCGTTGGTTATTTTCCAGGTTGGATGAAGGAGGATCCGGCGACGGCGGTGGATCGCGCGGCTTTGGAGATGCTTCCGAAGCTTGGACTGGTGCCGGTGGAAGTTTCGCTTCCGAATTGGCCGTATGACTCGCTCAACCTGATTTTGTTTGCGGAAGGGGCGGCTGCGTTCGAAGAGCTCACGCTGAGCCACGGCGTGGACCAGCTCAAAGTGCAGACGCCGGATGCTTGGCCCAACCTCTTCCGGCAGTCGCGTTTTCTTTCGGCGGTGGATTTCGTGCAGACGGACCGCTTCCGCCGGAAAGTGGCGGGGGAAATGGCGCGGGTTTTTTCGCAAGTGGACTTGTTGCTGGTGCCTTCGCTGCGCGATGAGATGCTTACCATCAGCAATCACACGGGGCATCCATCGCTCACCTTTCGCGCGGGGTTCGTGGAAGTTTCCGAAGCGCGTTCGGACTGGGCGCCCGATCCAAAGAATCCGCTGCCGAAATTTTCGCCGCCGCGGCGGGTGCCTCACGGCATCACGCTGCTTGGGCGTCTCTTTGAGGAAGGCACGCTGGGCCGCGTGGGCATTGCGCTGGAGCGCGCGTTCGCGGTGGCGGACCAGCGCCCGCCGTCTTTTTAACCCGCGCTTCGTTGCGGATGCGGTTGGACCTAGGCCAGGTATTTCTCGAGGGGTTCCCAATAGTTCGCTTTCCAGCCTCCGGCGAGGTGTTCCGCTTGGCCATCGGGGAAGCCGGTGTGGTCCAGAACGAGTTTGGTTCCGGCACCTTCGTCGGCAAGCTCGAACCTCACAATCGAGTAGACGCCGGGCTTCCAGCTTTGCGGACGCCAGGCTTGGACAATGCGGTCGTTGGGCACCAGTTCGATGTGTCTGCCCGAGACATAGCCGCCGAAGAGAGTGAAGGCGCCGCCCGCTTCATGGCTGATACTCGTAGGCAAAGCTCCCGGGGGCATGCCGCCCTTCATCGCTTCGCTGAGCTGCACGACCTTGTCGAACTGTTTGGTTTCCGTCAGCGCTTCATAGACGCGCTTGCGGCCGGCTTTGAAAACCACTTCCTGGTGAATGGCCGCGCAGGTGTGAGAAATCTCGTCTCCGGATTCCGCCCAAGCCTTACGTGAGCCCAATGCGAGTCCGCCGAAAGCGACGGCGGCACCGACGATGGCTTGCCGCCGCGTGGGTCCCTTGATTACTGCCTGCTGGTTCGTTATTTCGCTCATGTTTATCCTCTCCAACGGTTGCGTTCCACCGCACACGCATCTGAGCACTGCGCGAAAATATGTTCAACATAATATTTTATGTGGGCAGGTAAGCGCGGTTAGAGCCATACTTTAGATGCTAACGAGGAGGAGGCCCTATGCCTTACCCCAGTGGTCACCGCGACACCGTAAAGAAAAACATCATTACGAGCGCCCGCAAACTCTTCAACCGCTATGGATTTGAGAGCGTGTCTCTGCAGCAGATTATGGCCGGCGCGGGGCTGACTCACGGCGGCTTCTATAGCTACTTCGATAGCAAGAGCGATCTTTATGCCGCGGTGCTGGGATGCTTTTTCACTGACCCGGAATGGAAAAGTTGCTGGGAAGGGGTGCACGTGGACCTTTCCTCGACGGATGTGGGCCCGCAAGTGGTGCGCGCTTACCTCTCGCGGCAACACTACGAGGACGTCGAGAATTCCTGCCCGATGGTGGCTTTGCCTACGGATGTGGCGCGCAGCGGCGTGAGTGCCAAGCGCGCGTTCGAGACCGTGTTCAAGGCAATGGTGAGCGTCCTGGAGCGAAGTTTGCTTGCGAAGGGACAGCACCGCCGGACGACTGCCCAGAGTATCGCTGCTTTGGCCATTGGGGGCATGGTCGTGGCCCGGACGATGGTCGACCGCGGGCTGGCAGATGAATTACGCGAAGCGTGTACGGCCGTTGCCCTTAGTCTGGGAGGCTGGGATACGATACGCAGCTCGCCGACGAGCAAGTCGCGGCGTCTCCAAGCGCGGCCCGCAGCGGCCTCGTAGTTGCGCCGCACGCCTGGTCACCGAGGTCAGCGGTGAACTTGCACAAGCGCGGAACGTTAATGAACGGCCGGAGGAGGAGCGGGTACGGACCAATGGGCGTTACGGAATTGCCAGCGGCCGTCTCGATGTTCGGCAGTGCCGGTGAAGAACCCGGTCTCTTCAATGTGATGGCCTGCAGTGTCCAGACGGACCTCTTTGTAGGTGGCAGCGATGACCGCGAAATTCGGCGTGAGCGGATCGACGCGCAAATCATCGCCCCAGCGCAGCTCCATTTGCTTGATGGTGCGCGCGAAATCCTGAATTCCCGCTGTGGCCACGGTGCTATTCGGAAATGCCATTCGGCCTTCATCGGCCATGAAGAAGGCCGGGCTGTCTGCGAAGTGTTTGCGCCAGGCTAACGGGCCTTCTAGCGTGACGTCATGAGCGACGGTCTGAGCGAAGGCGCGCACATCGGCTTCGACGGCGGCGGCTCGCTCGGGCGTGAGGGATTGCGGATCGCCGGACATGGCGCGGTTTGCGCGGCATCCAACAAAAGCGAGGATTGCGACGAGCAGGGCGCATTGCGAAGCGCGCATGATGTGAAACCATACCATAAATATTCCAGTGAAATTAAAAGGTTCCACTCAAGGCTAGACCCCAACGACCACACGGAGGAAGAGGGGGACGATTTATCGTGCCCCTCGTGCAGAAGTGGCGGTCAGTCGGAGCGCAAGGCTTCCATGACGTTGATGCGGGCAGCGCGGGCGGCCGGGAGCGCCGACGCAACAATCGCAGCCGCGAGCAGGATCAGCGCAGAGGCAATTACGGGCTGGGCGCTGGGCATGCGGACGTCGAGGAAATAGCTGCCGGCAAAGCGGGCCAGGAGATAGCCGCCGGCGGCGCCGGCGACGACTCCAGCGACGGCCATGATGGCGCCTTCGACGATGACACCGGCAAGAAGACGCCGGGGCGGTGAGCCAAGAGCGAGGCGGATGCCAAATTCGCGGGTGCGGGCGCTGACGGAGAAGGCGAGGACGCCCGCAACGCCCACAAGCGCGATGGCGAGCGCGACTCCGGCGAAGACGCCGAAAACGACGGTGTTGAGACGATCGGGAGTGAGGACTTCCGCACGAACGTCCTCGAGAGTAGCGGCGCGTTCCACGGGCTGGTCGACGGACATATCCCGAACGATGCGAGTAACGGGCGTGACCAGCGAATACGGATTTGCAGTGGTGTGGATGAAGAGGCGACCGCCAAAGATCGGACCTTCATCCATCGGGCTATAGACGGTGAGGATGGGCCCAGGAACGACGTGCTCGTCGTCAATATCGGCGGTGACGCCAATGATGCGGTGCGGCGCAGTGCTAATTCCGGGAATGAATTTGATCACAGGATCCGTCCAAAAGACATGCCGATTGACGGCATCCTGATTGGGAAACATGCGCTTTGCGAGAGTCTCACTGACGATAACGACCGGATCTTTTTCCTTCCCGTCAAGCTCGTTGAAATCGCGTCCGGCGATGATGGGAACGCCTAAGGCAGCAAAAAATCCGGGAGAAATGGTGCGCAACTGGGCGCGAGGATCCTCTTCGCCAGGACCTTTAACGTGGAGGTCCGCGGAAAAGGCAAAACCCGGACCAAAGCTGCCGGCATCGCGCCAGGGAACGACAATACCGAAAGCGGTTTTGGCCACGCCGGGTAACGCATCAATGCGACGAATCGACTCCTTGTAGAAATCGACGATTTGCTGGGGCGTTTTTCCGTACGAGATAGCGGGAACGTTGATGGCGAGAACGTGGCGCGTATCGAGGCCGGTCTGCGCGGCCTGCATAGCAAGGAGCGTTTTGAGAAGCATGCTGGCGCCGGCAAGAAGCATGAAGGACGCGGCGATTTGGGTGATGGCGAAGATGCGAAGGCGGCGGCCCGTGCTTCCGGTGATGCGGACGCCGCCGCTGGTGAGGCCAGGGGTTTGCGAGGTGTTGGCGTTCGGAAGGTGCGGCACGAACGCCAGCAGGACCGCGGCGATGACCGCCAGAAGGGCGCCGACCCAGAGCATGCTGGAATCTACGGTGAGGTCGAGGGCGCGGACCGAAAAGCGGGACGCATAGTGCGCGAGCACAGCAAGGAGGGGGCGCGCGGTGATCACACCCAACGTAGCGCCGGCAACAGAAAGAATCAGACTCTCGGCGAGCAACGTGCGGCGCAAGGCGCCGGCGCTGGCCCCGAGGGCCGCGCGAATCGCGAGTTCGCCTTCACGGCGAACCGTGCGCGCGAGAATCAGATTCGCGACGTTCGAGCAGGCAATGATGAACACCAGTCCGGAAGCAGCGAGCAGAACCAGAAGGACGGTGCGGGCACCGGAAGTGATTTGCTCGCGGAGGAGGACGGCGTTGATCTGCGAGGTACCGTCTTTCGAGTAGTCGGCGGCATGCTGGCTGACCATCGAAGCGTAGACGGTGCGAAGCTCGGCGCGAGCTTGCTCGACGGTTGCGCCCGGAGCGAGACGGCCGAAAAGTTCAGTCATGCGATGAACGCGGCCGGTGACCATAGTGGCGGAGAGGTGGTGAGGGCTGGTCACGATGTTGGCAATGATTTCCGTATCCGCGGGATAAGGGACGGAGGGTTCGAGGACGCCGATGATGGAGGCAGAGCGATCTCCCATACCGCCGCTGCCAAGACGAAGCGACTTGCCGAGGACGGAAGGATCGCTCTTGAGGGCGGTGGACCAAAAGCGATAGGTCAGGACGACCACGCCAGGAGCCTTGGGACCGTCGTCTTGCGGGCCAATCAGACGGCCGAGGACGGGATGAAGGCCCATGACTTCGAAATACGTGCCGCCGACAACGCCGGCGCGGACCTCGCGGGGTTCGCCGAGGCCAATCATGGTGAAGCCGACGACCGAGAAATCGCCGAATTCACTGACGGTGTGGATGCCGGACTTGATGTCCTGAATCTCTGGTACGGAAAAATTGGCGTTCTCGACGCCGAGGCTGGGCGCGCTCTGACGAATGTAGATGAGGCGGTCTTCGTCAGCATTGACGAGCGGGCGGAGGAGCACGCCGCGGACCAAGCTGAAGATGGCGGCGTTGGCGCCAATGCCGAGCGCAAGCGTGAGGACCACGGTGATAACCAGGCCCTTGGCGCGAGCGAGGGACCGGATCGCGAATTTCAGATCGTGAAGGAATAAATCAGCTTTGAGATTCATGGTTCGACACCCCTAAAATCCAGACGTTAGACCGAGAGAAATGTTTCCAAACTTCACCCAAGCCACCACGCAATCTAGCTTCGCAAAGGAACAAGCGCGCGCAGCCGTTCCTCGCGCAAGTACAGTCCTGCCCAAACGAGAACCCCGAGAAGGACGGTCATGATGGATGATGGGTCGCCAACGCGCACGTTGGTGGCGGTCGCGCCGCCCAGATAGGCGGTCATCAGGATGGCGCCAAGTATAGCGGTGCGGGGAATCAGGTAGATGATGGTGCAGGCGATCTCCAGGATGCCAATCTTGAAAATGATGCTCTCGGGTAGGCCGAAATGAGCGAGGCTCTGCAGGACGGGCGCAGCCTTCAACACTTTCAGGACGCCGCTGAAGAGCAACAGAAGCACGGGCACGGCGCTGAGGATCCGTCCGGCCCAAAGCGCTTTCTTGGAGACGGGGGCTGATTGCGTGGCAGAGTCCATTCGTTTTTTCTCCTGATGCGCTTCCTGTTCAATACAACAAAATGCTGAAATCGTTTTTGGTGCTGCAGAAGAGCCGCAACACGGCGGGCCCTAGCCGCCGGCAATGGCCCCAATAATGAGCAGGGGCTCGGCTCCCGAAGCGATGGCGTCGGGGAGCGGGGTATCCGGAGGCTGCAGGGAATAGTCCTCCTCGCAGGCGAAGAAACGCAAGAAGGGGCGGCGTTCCTGCGTGACATGATCGCGGATGGTGCCGCGCAGCATGGGAAATTGGGCCTCGAGGGCGTCGAGGACGGAGCGCTGGGTGACCGGGCCTTTAACGTGGACTTGCACCTCGGCGCTGACATGCGCGAGTGTTCGCAGATGGCCCGGGAGAATCACGCGGATCATGGAAGGGTCTGAACCTCCACGGAAAGAACGGCTGGAAGATGTTCCGCGATGGGGGCCCAGTTGTCTCCGGCGTCGGCCGAGGCGTAGACCTGGCCGCCGGTGGTGCCGAAGTAGACGCCGCATTTGTCGAGCGTGTCGATGGCCATAGCGTCGCGCAGTACGTTGACGTAGCTGTCGCGCTGCGGGAGACCTCTGGAGAGTTCTTCCCACTCGTTTCCCCCGGTGCGACTGCGATAGACGCGGAGTTTGCCGTCGAGGGGGAAATGCTCGCCGTCGCTCTTGATGGGAACGACGTAGATGGTTTCCGGCTCGTGTGCGTGAACATCGATGACGAAGCCAAAGTCGGTGGGCAAGTTGCCGCTGACTTCGGTCCAGGAGTCGCCGGAGTTGTCGCTGCGCATGACGTCCCAGTGTTTCTGCATGAAGAGAACGCCCGGGCGCGAGCGGTGCATGGCAACGTGATGAACGCAGTGGCCGACTTCGGCGGTGGGTTCGGGAATGTATGGGGAAACCAGGCCCTTGTTGATGGGGCGCCAGGTCTTGCCGCCGTCGTCGGTGCGGAAGGCGCCCGCCGCGGAGATCGCGATGTAGATGCGATTGGGATCGCTCGGATCCAGAATCACGGTGTGGAGGCACATACCGCCGGCGCCGGGCTGCCACTTCGGGCCGGTTCCGTGGCCGCGAAGCCCGGAAAGTTCTTTCCAATTCTTTCCGCCGTCGGTCGAACGAAATAGGGCGGCGTCTTCCACTCCCGCGTAGACGGTGTCCGGATCGGTGAGAGAGGGTTCGATATGCCAGACGCGCTTGAATTCCCAGGGATGCTGGGTGCCGTCGTACCACATGTGCGTGGTGAGGGGTCTGCCGGTTTCGGCGGAGACGTCATAGACAAATTTGTTGCTTTCGGCTTTTGGCATGCCATCTGGACCGGAGCTAGATTCGCCAGGGGGCGTGCCAGGCTGCGTCCAGGTTTTGCCGCCGTCATCGGAGCGCTGGATGATTTGGCCGAACCAGCCGCTGCATTGGGAGGCAAAGAGGCGATTGGGTTCCACCGGAGAGCCCTTGAGGTGATAAATCTCCCAGCCGGAAAAATGGGGGCCGCTGATGTCCCACTTCTGGCGCTTGCCGTCTGAGGTCAGGATGAATGCGCCCTTGTGCGTTCCTACCAAGACTCGTACACCGCTCATCTGTCACTCCTCCGTCGAAGTCAGGTCGCTGCAAGAGCGTACCTTTTCTCATTTCGCTACCGCAAAATATTTTTTGTTTGCTTCACGATTGCAGCGGGATCCAAACCTCCATACCGCCCATGCCAGTTCGCGGATCGAATTCTTCGGAGTAGCGCTCGAAAAAGTCTGGCGCACCGGTGGTTCCGCAGGAGACGTGAAGGACGGATCCCGGGAGCCACTTGTCGATGGCATCCAGAGTTTCACGGAGTTTCGAAACATGATCGCGGTGAGAGAAAACGGCGTATGTTTGTGCCGGGATGCAGATCACGTTGAACTCCTCGCGATGATCGGAGGGGCTGGAGACCTCGACGCCCGCCATATAGTCCATGCCGTCCGGGCTCTGCGCGTTGAAGCACAAGCCAAATGCCACCCGGCCGACTTGTCCGGGGATGTTCCCAATGTGCGGCGCAAAACGCTGCCAAAGAGAAGGCATATCTTTCATGGTTTCCGAAGTGAAGTGCTGGCGGAATCCTGCAATCCACAAGGGCTTGCCGTTTTCAAAGCGCGGCGGTTCCAGTTCTGCAGCAGGCGATTTTTTCGGCGCGGCCTGGCTCATTTTCATCCTCCGATTTTCAAAGCACTGCCAAAGATCGCTCGATGGAGAAAGCCAGTCTGCAACAACAAACTTGCAAAATGCAAGTGAAAAATGCTAGGGTGAAATGGTGGCCAAAAAGAAGCCTAGTCCAAAATGGCGGTCGGGGTGTCCGCTGAATGCCTCCGTGGAGATATTGGGCGATCGCTGGTCGTTGCTGATTATCCGGGACATGATGCTGCGCGGCTTTCGGAGCTACAAGGAATTCCTCGAGTCGTACGAGGGGATTGCGACGAACATTCTGGCGGACCGCCTGCGCAAGCTGATGGCTCATGGAATCATCACCACGGGGCGAGATCCATTGGACGGACGGAAAGTGATTTACTCTCTTACGGCAAAAGGGATCGATCTGGCGCCGGTCCTCACGGAAATGGTGCTATGGGCAGCCGCGCATGAAAAAACCGAGAATCCGGCGCTTGTCCAACTCATAGGAAAGGACAAGGAGCAATTTCTGGCGGCCGCGCGGCAGCGCTGGGCCGAAAAGACCGCGCCTCGAGCACAGGGGTGATACGGAAAACCACCCTTCTGGCGTATTCCGTTGCTTCTCGCAGCGACGTTCGAACTGAAAACTAAAAACTCTACTTGACGTCGAGCGGCTGGACTTTCGCGTTCACCAGAAATGGGTCGTTGAACTCGGTCATTTCACCCCAACCTTTGCCAGCGACCGGAAGCAGGCGCGCCGAGAGCGGCTTGTGCCATTTGTAGGCGAGGCTGGCCATGTCCCCGATAATCAGCGAAAGCTGCTCCGCGCTGATGTCGCCGGGCAGCGGAACGGTGTCGAGACCCGTGCCGCAGACCGCGGAATAGCTCAGCAGGGCGTCGAGGGAAATGTGTCCTTCGCTCCAGCGCTGCGCCAAGCGCGTATCTTCCAGAATGGGCAGCATCAAGCCGCTATAGCCCGTTTGCTTTACTTTGACGTCGCGGATGGCGCCAGTGATGGTAGCCGCGGCCGTCAGCGTTCCGCTCATGCCGACGGGCTCCCTGGTCAGATTTTCGATGGCCTCGCCGATCGAAACATTCCCTGAAGGCGCGGGGGAAAGATCGATTCCCATGTAGGTCCAGCCGGTTTCCTGGTCGATGCGTCCGGCGTGCCGTTGGATGTCGAACGCGCTAGTGGCAAGCGAATCGGTGAGGCGTTGCTTGGCGGTGGCCAGGTCGGGCGCATTCTTGAACGCAGCGGCGACAACGTTCGCCGATTCCAAGGCAATCGCGAATTGATGTCCGAAGCCGGTGTGATACGCGGCCGGAAAGAATGGCGTCAGCGGCGGAACCATGGCGATGGCGGCAAAATGAAAATTGCCCTGGCTGTGTTCGGTGGCCTCGAGTTTTTTCATCACGCGAGCGGCCGCACCCACCGCATTCCAGCGCACGCCGTCGTCGCCCGCAACCACGAGGCTGGCATTCAGCGTTTTCGTGTTGCTCAGGATTTCGGCGACCAGGTCGGCTTGCGCGTCGCTGTCTTCGGCGTTCACCATGGCCGGGCCGATGGAGGCGGCAAACTTCTCTTTTACGGCGAGCGCGTCATATTGCTTGAAGAATGACACAGCCTGCTCGGTCGTTAATCCCTTTGTGTATTCTGAAAACGGCTGCGTGGCGATGCGAATCGTCTGGACCTGGTAGCCGCGAGATTCAAACGTCGTCTGCGCGCGCCGCAGCAGCGTCAAGGCGTCCGCGACCTGCTCCTGGTATTGCGCGCGATCCAGATTAATGAACGCTGTTATCGCGCGGATCTTTGGCTTTTCCTCGGTTGGCGCCGCCTTTTGCTGTGCGCGGACGATTCCGGGATTGCCGGCCAAAATCATGAGCAGCATCGGCAATGAACGGCGCAGAAATCGAGTCACGGTGATTGCGGGTGGACGCATGGAACATTGCTCCTGTCCGGGGATGAAAGCCCTTGCCCCTACACGATACAGGATTTAGCGCGACATGGGATGGTCGGATTGGAAGTGCCGGGGCAGATCTGAGTCCGCCTTCTCCGGCTCTACACGTACGCGGCGATACCGGTGATGCGCTCGCCGATCACCAGCTTGTGAATGTCGTTGGTGCCTTCGTAGGTGAAGACGCTTTCGAGGTTGTTCATGTGGCGCATGATGCAGTAATCGTCGACGATGCCGTTGGCGCCGAGAATGTCCCGGGCTTTGCGAGCGGTATCCAGCGCGATGGCTACGTTGTTCATTTTCAGCATGGAGATGTGCGAGGGATCCACCTTGCCGTTGTCCTTCAGGCGGCCGACGTGCAGCGCCAGCAATTGCCCCTTCACGATTTCCGTAATCATCCATGCCAGTTTTTCCTGCACCAACTGGTGCGAGGCGATCGGCTTGTTCGCAAACTGCTTGCGCGTCTTCGCATATTGCAGCGCCGTGTCATAACAGGCCATGGCCGCGCCGAGCGCGCCCCACCCGATGCCGTAGCGCGCCTGGTTCAGGCAGCCGAGCGGTCCTTTCAGTCCTGCGACGCCGGGCAAAAGGTTTTCTTCCGGGATTTCGCAGTCGGTGAATGCCAAGCCTGAGGTGACGGAGGCGCGCAGCGACCATTTTCCGTGCACATCCCAGGCCTTAAATCCCGGCGCGCCCTTTTCCACGAGGAATCCGCGAATTTTGTCGTCTTCGGCTTTGGCCCAGACCACCGCGACGTCTGCGATGGACCCGCTGGTGATCCACATTTTTTCGCCGTTGAGGACGTACTTGTTGCCCTTCTTCACCGCGCGGGTGAGCATGCCCCCAGGATTCGAACCAAATTGCGGCTCGGTCAAGCCAAAACAGCCGATGGCTTTGCCCTGCTGCAAAAGCGGCAGCCACTTGTTTTTCTGCGCGTCGCTGCCGAAGGTGTAAATCGGATACATCACCAGTGCGCCCTGGACGGAAACAAAGCTGCGCAAGCCGGAATCGCCGCGCTCAAGTTCCTGGGTCATCAAGCCGTAGGCTACGTTGGACATCCCCGCGCAGCCGTAACCGTGAAGGTTGGCACCAAAAAATCCCAGCTCGCCGAGCTGCGGAACCAGATGCTTCGGGAAGGTCGCTTCGCGGCTGTGTTTTTCGATGATGGGAATGATTTCGTTTTCGACGAATTCGCGCGCCGTTTGGCGGACAAGTTTTTCTTCGTCGTTCAGTTGCGAATCAAAATCGATAAAGTCCACTCCGCCGTACTTGGCCATATGCCTCTCCTTGATTCTGACGGTCACACGGCGACCGACACGCGAAGTTCTTGATGGCGCGCCTTCCGTCCGGCGACTCGTGATTGGTTCGCAGGGAAATCGTTAGCTGCGGGCGCCGTTTGAAGGGTGCGTCCCGTTAGGCCGCAATACCGAACGAGCGATTGTAGCAAGCCGCCGAAAGAGGCAGCAACAAAGAGTAGGCCCGTCACGAGCTTCGTGGACCGTCAGTGATTTCGCTCGATGGTGCCGCGAGCCGAACATTTCCGAGGGACGCGGGCGGCCGTATCTCTTTTATCGTGGGCCCGGTCGAATTAGAACTCTATCATCCAGATTCGTTGCGACTTATCCTAACTTGTAACTTTTCTACCCAGGATATTTTTTCCCGAAACGGGCTTGGGAGTGCGAATCCCCTTAAGTTCATCTTGAGAAAGAACTTATTCCGCGTTCGGCAGCGGCACGCGGAGTGCAAGTTACATCCGCGCGGGCAATCTGGGTGTGTTCCCCAAGGCCTCCCTTCGAGATCTACAAACAAGAACGAGCAAGGAATAAAGATGAAGCTTTACCACAGAACCCGGAAGAAAAGCGTGCGGGGCATCGGAACGTCCGGATTCAGCTTGTTGGAGCTCCTCATCGTCGTGTTCGTTGTGATGGTGGTCGCAGGGATTGCCATTCCCAACATCCTGTCAGCCGTTGCCAACGTGCGGTTGCGCGCCTCGGCGGGCGATCTGGCCGGACTCATGCAGCAGGCGAGAATCCTGGCCGCAAAGAACAACACAACCTACGCGATTCATTACGGGACGCGCAACGGCGCGCAAATCGCGTATGTCGATCTAAACGGAAATGGGAGCTTCGATACAGGCGAGCCGCTGATGCAGTTCAGCGGGACCACGGTTCCGGCCTCCGGCACACCGAGCGGCGGCAGCGGACAACCGTCAGCGTATGTCCTGGTGGGAGACACGGGAAGCAGCTCGTATGACAACACCAACACGCTCGCCTACACGGGGAGAGGCCTGCCTTGCAGTTATGATACGACGACAACGCCGGTGACGTGCAGCACGCCGCCAGCAAAGTATTTCGTTTACTACATGTCGGATACGCGGGTCGGCGGATCGGGTTGGGCCGCGGTGGTGGTGACCAAAGGCGGACGCGCCAAGATTGTGACGTGGAATGGAAGCTCATGGAACTGAAGCGAAGCAGCAGAGTCTCACGGCAGACGGGCATGTCCATGATCGAGCTCATGATCGCGAGCCTCGTGCTTACGGTCGGAGTATTGGGATGCGCGGTGCTGATTCCCATTGCGATCGGGACGAACTCCAGAAACAGGCAACAGAGCAATTCCACGGTCATCGCGCAAATGTTCACGGAAAAAATATCAAGCGCTTCCGCTGGCGGCTCGTCAACGCTCACCATCACGGACTGCACCGGCACATCGAATACGATCAACGTTACGGGGGCGACGGCAGGAACCGGAGCGACGGTGCTGTCCTCGGGATCGATCGATTTCTCACAGGCCCAGGGAAGCTCTGGCGCGCCTGCGGGCTATTACATGTCTTACACGGCGTGCGGCACGAGCAGCCGGCAGTCCATTTACGACGTGCGGTGGAACATTCAGACGCCGTCGAACTACGTCAAGCTGGTCACGGTGTCGGCAAAACTGCAGGGTTCGGGGACGAACCCCATCTTGTTTTCGCTCCCGGTAACGATTCGCTCGATGGCGGGAGGACAGTGACATGAACGGAAACAACCAAGCCGGGAGTCCTCAAGGGGGGTTCTCCTTGATCGAAATGATGATGGTGTTGCTGATTCTTGGCATCGTCAGTGCAGGACTCTTCATGCAGATTGATACCGCGCAACAGCGAGCCTTTAGCGAGCAGGTCAAGCTCGACAATTTCCAGGAAGCTCGTGATTTCGTGGATCAGTTCTTTCGTGACATCAACCAGATCGGGTATCCGAATTCGCGGATGGTGGACGCAAGCACAGGTCTTTCGTGGACCCCGCCGCTAGTTTCGCAAACCACGTACTCGTGGGCTTCTCCCTATATCAACGACAACCGATTAGCCATGGGCTTGGTAAAAATAGACGCCAGCGCGATCCAATTCGAAGGCGATATGAATGGCAATGGCGCCGTGCAAAGCGTGACGTACATGGTCAACGGATCAGGAAACTGTAACCTGTGCTTGCAGCGCAGCCAGACAGCCAAGGTGAGCGGCAATCCGCTTACGGGCCAGACGCAAAACTGGGGGACCGAGACGAACGACGTGCTCAGCAATCCCATTTTTTCTTATTTTCAGGCTGACGGAACTCAGATCCCGAATACCTCATTGCCCATGGATATCAGCACGTCGACCAATGCGAAAATCATCGCGTCGATCAAAACCATCAAGATTAGCTTGCTGATTCGCAACAATGCGGTACTCGACCCCAAAACGCGGCAGCCCCTGGAGACCACTCTTGAGGGCGAGGTCTCTCTCAACAATTGCTCCATGGCGTCGTCGGGCGCGCCAATGTCCTGCTAGTAGGAGAAGAACATGAACATATTTCGCGGCAAGAAGTCCGAGGTGTCGGAACGAGGAATTGCTCTGATCGTTGCGTTGATGTTGTTGCTGCTTCTCAGCGCGGCCCTGATGGGAATGGTCATGATGTCCAACACAGAGACCAACGTGAGCGCGAATTTTCGCGACGAGCAAACGGCGTATTTTGCGTCGAAGGCCGGCATTGAAGAGGTTCGCGACCGGTTGCGCTCTGGCGCTCCGGACAGCCTGAGCACCAGTATTCCGACCACGGCGCTGCCCGGAGGGACCAATGGGGTTCTTTACGCCATCAACCCGGCGTCAGGAGAGACCGTCGCTCCCTGGCTGCCCCTGGGAACCAATTATCCCGATGATGAAATCTGCCAGGAAGTGACCTGCACGGGCGGTGTGCCCGCAGGAAGTTGGTATGTGACGTCCGCGGCTTCCGCGAGCACGAGCTATGCCGCTACCCCCATACTCCCCTGGAAGTGGGTGCGCGTGATGGCCAAGGCCAACAAGTCGGTCACGGGGACAACGCTCATCACCTCCGTCGACGGCACGACGAACGGCAATCGTGTTTGCTGGACCGGAACAAATGAAGTGGCCATTGCCGCTACCTATACCAGCTGCGTTGCGGCCAATCCCAATTACTTGCCGGTGTATGAGCTGACAGCGCTGGCGGTCACACCCGGCGGTTCGCGCCGGATGACTCAATACGAACTCAGCCGAACCCCGTTCCCCTCTTTTCCGGGAGCGATGATTTTTGACGGCGCAGGCGCAGATTTTGGGACGAATCCGCACTCGAATCATTTGCATGCAAGTGGCACGGACGCCGGGCAGGGGCCGAACGCCGGAGCTGGCTGCCCCGCCGCGGCCAACCAACCTGCCATCGGAACGACCGACAGCACCACGGCGACCAACGTTTCCGGTCAGTTGAACGACCCGAGTCAGTTCACAGGGAGCCCCGCCGGGGTATCGCCCGTCGGTTCCACGCTGGCGAGCAACCCAGGCATGAACCTTAATACCGTCGATGGTTTAACGAAGCTCGTTAACATGATCACGGCAGCGGCCGGGGGCAACGTTACGAACGGAACTGCTCCCGCTAGTATGGGCACCGATACTGCGCCCGTGGTCAATGTCGTCAACGGCGACGTCGCATTGGGCGGCAGCGGCGCGGGCATTCTCCTTGTAACGGGCCAGCTGACGGAGAACGGTGGTTTCAGCTACAACGGGCTTATCTTGGTCATCGGGAAAGGCAGCTTGGTGAAAAATGGCGGTGGCGGCGGCACGGATAATGGTTCGTTGTTTTTGGCCAATATGTATACCGATACGACCTATTCGCATCTCATTGCGTTGGGCTCGAATCTTCCGCCGGGCCCACCGAGCATGGCATGGAACGGCGGAGGCAACGCTCTTCTTCAATACGACAGCTGCTGGATCGCCAATGTAACTCAGTCGCTTCCTTACACAATCGTGGCGCAGCGAGAACTGATCTACTGACGCGGATGGGCCAGATCGCGAAGGCTTCCACCTGAACGTAGACCAGAGCGGTCGCACCCGCACCTTGCATGCCCGATAGGCGAGACGCTCGCCGCCAGCCGTGTGCGGTCCTCTGGCGTTCCTTGCGATCCCAGAAGCTTCCTGTAGCCGTTCCCGTGCGAGCGGTTTCCACCTAACCGCCGTGATATCCTGTTTTTTATATTTTTTCTCCGGCTCCGGCGCGCGTAGGTTCCGCGCTGACGGGAAAACCCACAATCCCAGGTGAACCTTATAACCATGAAAAAAAAGCTGGAGCCGCAGATTCTGATCTTTGACGTGGACGGCGTGCTCGTGGACGTGCGCGGGACCTATTGGCGTTCGGCGCTCGATACCGTGCGGTATATCACCGGGAAGCGCGTTACCTACACGGAGCTGCACCAATGGAAGAGCAAGCCGGGCTTTAACGATGACTGGAACATGGTGTCCGCGTGGGTTACGTCGCTGGGCCACCCAGCAACCTACGAGGAAGCGCGCACGGCGTTTGAGAGATTCTATTGGGGGACGGACGGAAAGCCCGGAAACGTTCGCAATGAAAAGCTGATTGTAACGCCGCGGCAAATCGAGCGCTGGGCGGAGCGCTACGAATTAAACCTCTTCACCGGCCGCACACGGCGGGAATTTGAGTTTACGTTCAAACGCTGGCCCGCCACAAAATACTTTCGCACCGTCATCACCATGGATGATGCGAAGAAAAAGCCGCATCCCGAAGGCCTGCGCAAAATTCTCGGCGAGCGCGATCCTGCCGGCGCGCTCTATTTGGGAGATAACATTGACGACGCGCTGGCCGCGCGTGACGCCCGCGTTCCGTTCATGGCCATCATCGCTCCGGGCGAACATCGCTATCGCCAGCGCGCTGCGCGTTTCCGCGAACTTGGCGCGCTGACGTTTCTTCCCCGCGCGACGGACCTCAACCGCTGGTTAGAATAGCAGAGCAGGAACCATTCCCTGTGGAAGCGGGAATATAGGATTAGCTTTAAGAAAAGCTCTGGAGTTGCCGATGGAACCCGCACGCGTTGCCAAGTTGACAGCCTCCACTGCTTTCACGGCGTTAAGCCTAATTGTGCCTGCTGCGACGTTCGCCCAGGCTCCTCCGGGGCCGCTTGCTGGTGCACCGCCCCAGTCCGTCTCCGCGCCTGCGGCGAAGCCGCAGGAACCGGTGCCGCTGCCGCCTCCGCGAACAACCATTCTGGGCGCCTGGAAGCTCAATCGCGATGAGAGTGATGACCCGCGCCAACATGCGCAGGACTCGCAAGGGTCGAATGGCGGACGCGGGGGATCTGGTGGTGGACCTCGCATCGGAGTCGGCTTACCCGGCGGCGGAGGTGGCGGAGGCTATGGCGGTCGCCGCGGCGGTGGGGAAAGTGATGATCAGCGACAAAAAATGCACGAATTGATGACGCCGCCACGCACAATGACCATGTCCATGACGGGGGCGGAAGTGGACCTGGTGGACGACCAGAGCCGCAAGCGGGCGTTCATGACCGACGGACGCAAACTGCAGAAAACCAAGGACGCCAATTACCAGGAGATTGCCGCAAAATGGGATGGCCATCGTTTGGTGAGCGATGAAAAAGATCCGCGCGGCAACAAAATGAGCCGCACGTTTGAGCTTTCCGAGGACGGCCGTCAGCTTTACGAAACGCTGCACATGACCAGCGGGCGCAGCAACACGCCGATGACCGTTCGCTACGTATACGACATTCCCGCGCAGACACGGCAGTAAATCAATACCCGAATCCCTTCTTATAATTTGCGGCGGCGGGTCACGTTGACGGAAGCCGCTACGGATGCTATAAAATATTGTTTTAAGACGGCAGCGTTTAGCCCGCCGTAGGGCTCCCACGGGGTGGGGCTCGGCGTGGCTGCCAACCTGACTTTTAGGCGACACAACTTCTGATGCAGGCGATTGTTGGCCAACTAGGCGAACTGTTCCTTCAGGCTGTGCCTACAGTCCTGATCATCCTGCTT
>Ga0210403_10001643_pt1 | contig 20996 bp, 15 predicted proteins | sample IncBWC19MmetaG_FD_150863 | JGI IMG/M metagenome (GOLD analysis project Ga0210403, IMG submission 150863) | Forest soil microbial communities from Barre Woods Harvard Forest LTER site, Petersham, Massachusetts, United States - Inc-BW-C-19-M | ecosystem: Environmental > Terrestrial > Soil >... | reverse complement strand
CCTGTCGCAGTATCCGGGGTGGCCGTGCGCGATTTCCTGGGGCGCGATCCTGATTGTGGCTACGGTGCTCTGTTGCAAGGCGGAGACGCGGAATTTGCTGCTGGGGAATGGGAAGACGCTCTCGCTGGTTAGCCTGGGGGCGCTGGCGATATTTATGGTGTTGACGCTGGTTGGGTGGTCGCTGACGTAAATTTCAGGGGCAATTTTGAGTGCGGGAGCAGAGCTCCCGCTTTTGCGGTTTATACCGTCATCTCCCAAATTTCGATTGGTCTCAGGGCTTAGTGCGCAAAAGCGGCGGCTGAGCCGCCGCACTCCCAAAATGGGAAATCATTCGAATGGCTGTGGAAATCATTTCGAATGTTTTCTCTCTAAGTGTTGCAAGCGCGGCGCTTACAAATTTCGGCTAGTTCCGGTATTTAGCAAAAAATTACCTTCAAGCGTTACTTTAAATGTCGGCGCGCCGACATTTCTGCTTCATTTCCCGGCTGTCTGGCAGCCGCACCCCTGCTTTACACATGCGCTAGATGACTTTATCCTGAACCTATGAGCGAGACCCGGTTTGGATTTGCCACGGTGGAAGAGGCGGTAGAGGAGATACGCCAGGGGCGGATGATTGTCCTGGTGGACGATGAGGACCGCGAAAATGAAGGCGACCTGACACTGGCGGCGGAGAAGATTACGCCGGAAGCCATCAACTTCATGGCTAAGTTTGGGCGCGGGCTGATTTGCCTGGCGCTGACGGAGCAGCGGTGCGACGAATTGAATTTGCCGCTGATGTCGCCGATCAATACTTCGGTGCATGGGACGGCGTTTTGCGAGGCCATTGATGCGAAGGTGGGCGTGACCACCGGCATCAGCGCTTCGGATCGCGCGATTACGATTTTGACGGCGATTGATCCGAAAACGCGGCCGCAGGATTTGGCGCGGCCGGGACACATGTTTCCGCTGCGAGCCCGGAATGGCGGCGTGCTGGTGCGCGCTGGGCAGACGGAAGCGAGCGTGGACCTGGCTCGGATTGCGGGGCTGAATCCCTCCGGTGTGATTTGCGAGATTATGAATGAGGACGGCACGATGTCGCGTGTGCCGCAGCTGGTGGAATTTTGCCGCGAGCATGGGTTGAAAATGCTGACGGTGGCAGATTTGATCAGGTACCGGATGCAGCATGAGCGATATGTGCGGCGCGTAGCGGAGGCGGTGCTGCCGACGCGGTTTGGTGAGTTCAAGATGATTGCGTACTCGAGCGACGTGGACCACGACCAGCATGTGGCGTTGATTCGGGGCGATCTGGATGGGCCGACGCCGCCGCTGGTGCGCGTGCACTCGCACTGCCTGACCGGGGATGTGTTTGGGTCGACGGCTTGCGACTGCACGGATTTGGTGGCGAAGTCGCTGGAAAAGATCGCGGAGGAAGGGCGGGGCGTGTTTTTGTACCTGCACCATACGGGGCGAGGATTTACGATTGAAAATTCGGAGACACCGGGGCAGTTGCCGCAGATTCATTTTCATTCGCGCGGGCAGCTGGATCGCGAACCGGCGCGCCAGCGGATGGTTCAGCATGAAAGCGGCATCGGCGCGCAGATTTTGATTGACCTGGGATTAAAAGACATCCGCGTCGTGACAAACCATCCGAAAAAGGTGGTGGCTCTTGAAGGCTACGGCATACGCATCGCCGACCAAGTGCCGCTGAATCTCTCGACGCAGAAGCCTACGCATCAGCGGTTGTAAATTCAAATCAACAATAATGTAGCTCAGGCCTTTAGGCCTGAGGGTTTTCCTTTGTGGTTGCATGGTTGCCGCGGTTATGGAAAACCTCACCCCTGAAGGGGTGAGCTACAGGTGACGCACAAATTAAAGCTATGGCTCTTCGTCTTCGCTAGCGGTTGGTGGGGGTGTGCCCGGTTGTTTGGCGGGGGATTTTGTGGGTGGGGGTTTGGCGGGAGCGGCAGCGGATTGCGGGGAAGTGGTTTGTTTTTTTGTGGGCGGCTTGCTCACGGTCAGATATTTGCGCATTTTTTCTAGTTTTTTTGGGCCGATGCCTTTGATGGCTAGGAGGTCGTCGACGCTTTTGAACGCGCCGTAGGATTTGCGGGTGTCGATGATTTTTTGCGCGGTGGAGGGGCCGATGCCGGGGACTTGCTGGAGGTCGGCGGCGGTGGCGGTGTTGATGTTGATGGGATGGGCGGGGGGCTTCTTCTTGGCGAGGACGATGGGAACCGCTGCGAGGGTGAGGATAAGAATGGTGAGGAAAATGCGCGTGACGGAATTTCGTTGCCGCTGCATGGGGTGATAATGCCAGAATGACGTACCTAAAGCAATAATAGGGCAATATTGGAACAGGCCATGATCGAAGAGCGGCCCGCCACGGTCGGCGGGCCCTACGAATTACAATACAGGGGCCTGGGAACGCCAATCTCCGGATTGGCGTTCCCAGGACAGCATTTGTAGGGACCGCCTTCTGAGGCGGGCCGTCTCGCCCTCGAAATTAACCGGCGAGCTGGTTGCCTTGGTTGTCGAAGATCGTGAGGTCGCCGAAGAGGGCGGCTTGGTCTTCGATTTGGGCACGGTCGCCTACGATTACGATTTGCATGTTGGCGGAATCGAAATATTTTCGGGCGGTGGCCATCAGGTCGGCGGAGGTGATGGCGCGGATTTTATCGCGATAAGTTTCGAGATAGTCGGAGGGAAGTTCGTTGAGTTCGACGGTGGAGAATTGGGAGAGCAGGCCTTCCTGTGTGGCCAAGCCCATGGAAAAGACGCCGGTTAAGTAGTTTTGCGCGTCGGCGAGTTCGGCGTCGGGAACTTGCACGGAGCGGAGCTTGTCGAGTTCGTAGAAGATTTCGGTCAGCGAGGCGGCGACTACATCGTTGCGCACGGCGGCGGAAACGGAGAAGTAGCCATGTTGACGGAGCGGATGGACGCTGCTGCGCGGGCTATAGGTGTAGCCTTTGTCTTCGCGGATGTTCATTACGAGGCGCGAATTGAAGGCGCCACCGTAGAGGCTGTTGGTGAGGCCGAGCTGGATCCAGTCGGGATGCTTGCGAGTGATGGCGTGGCAGCCGACGAGAATTTGCGTTTGGACAGAGCCGGGACTGTGGACAAGATAAACGCGGCGGCCCTGCGGCTTTGGCGGGGCAGGGAATTCTTTCGCGCCGGGCTTTTTGCCCGACCAGTTGCCGAAGGTTTTTTCGATGGTTTTCAGCATGGTTTGCGGATCGAAATCGCCGACGAGCATGAGAAGCGCATTTTCGGGCGTGTAGATTTCGCGATAGACGGTTTGCAGGTCATCGCGTTTGTAGGCGGCGACCTGCGCTTCGCTGGGCGATATAAGCGCATAGGGATGCACGCCGAACAGAATTTTGCGGAGGCGTTCGCTGGCTAGGAAACCGGGCGAGGTGCGCTCGAGCTTTACTTCTTCGAGTTTCTGGCGGCGTTCGCGTTCGAATTCGTTTTCAGGGAAGGAGGCTTCGCGGGCTAGTTCGTTCACGAGTTGGAGAAGCGGCTCGGCGAATTCGCTAAGGCCGGCGAAGCCGATGGCGCTGGTGTCCTGTCCGGCGCTGCTGCCGAGATCGGCGCCGAGGCGGCGAAGGTCTTCCTCGATCTGGCGGCTGGCGCGTTTGGCGGTGCCGGTGCGCACCAGGGTGGCGGTCATTTCTGCAAGACCCGTGGAGCGGTTGGAGACGAGTGCGTTGCCGGCGCGGAAATAGAGTTCACCGTGAAATTTGGGAATGGAGTGAGCTTCGGCGAGAACGACTTCGAGGCCGTTCGCGAGGCTAGCGCGGGTGCGCTTGGGCCAGGTGACGGGACGCTCGGCGGTGAGCGGGGGAACGGCGGCGGAAAATTCAGGTGCGCGGGAAGCCATTAGGCAGCCTCCTTTACGCCCGTGCTCACCGGGGCACGGAACACGATGGCACGGTTTTCAGGGACGAGATATTTTTTCGCGACGCGCTGGATGTCTTCGCGCTTCACGGCGAGGAAACCGTCGAGGATAGAGTTGACTAGTTCGGGCTCGTTGTCGAACAGCGTGAAGCATGCGAGGAGATGCATCAGGCCGTAACGAGGCATGTAGCCGCCGCGGCCGCCCTCGAGGGTGGAGTAGTAGTCGGAACGCCATTTCACCTTGAGGTGCTGGAGTTCGTCCTCGGGGATGCCGTTTTGCTGAACTTCGCGAATGATGGCGTCGAAGGCTTCAAGCGTGGTTTCGTCCGTATATTCGGGCTTGTGCAGGATTCGCGTGGTCATCTGGGCGGGACCGTTGAAGCCGAAAATGTCGTCAACGCCGCCATCGGCCTCGACGGCAATCTGTTTTTCGAGGACGAGTTCACGATGGATGCGTCCGGCGCGGCCGCCGTGGAGGGCCTGATCGAGCAGCGCCATGGCGTACCAGTCGGGAGTGCGGCGGGCGGGCATGACGTAGGCGATTGCCATTGCGGGGAGCGTGCCGAACTTTTCTTCGACGCGGCCGCGGCGCTCTTCGGTTTGTGGTGGTTCGGTGGGATCAGCGAAGGGAGGGGCGGCGCCAGCGGGGATGGAGCCAAAATACTTTTCGGCGAAGGCGAATCCGTCTTTTGGCGTGACATCGCCGAGCATCAGGAGAACGGCGTTGTTAGGGACGTAATAGGTTTTGAAAAACATTTGCACGTCGGCGAGATCGGCGGCGTCGAGGTCGTGAAAATCGCCGTAGAAATTATGCGCGTTGGCCCAGTTGCGGAAGGCGACGGGCGGCATATCGAGCCAGGGAAAACCGCCATAGGGCTGGTTGAGGACGTTGACGCGGACTTCTTCTTTTACGACGTCGCGTTGATTGCGGAGGTTTTCATCGTCCACTTTGAGCGCCCGCATGCGGTCGGCTTCAAGCCAAAGGACACGCTCGAGGCCGTTCGAGGGAACGGCTTCGTAGTAGTTGGTGACGTCGTACATGGTGGAGCCGTTCAGGACGCCGCCGCTGGAATTGATTAGCTTGATGTGTTGCATTTTTGGCGCGTTTTCGGAGCCCTGAAACATCATGTGTTCGAAGAGATGCGCGAAGCCGCTGCGCCCCTGCGGTTCCAGGCGGAAGCCAATTTTGTAGTAAACGCCTACGGTGACGACGGGCGCGGTCGCGTCGGGCGCGATGACCACGCGCAGGCCATTTTTCAGAGTGGTGTGCTGGATGGGAATTTGCAGTGAACTCAAGCGGAGCCCCCTTTGGATTTGGAAAGCAGCGGAGAATGGCGTGGAAGCTTTTCGAGATGGCCGAGGACAGCGGCGGGATCGGCGGCGAGGACGTGGCCGGATAAGCGGCTGACGGCGACATAGGCTTCCAGAAATTCGGGATGGTACTGAGCGATGGCTTCTTCGTTGGCGGCCACGACGCCGTAATCGCCGCGGGAGAGTGGGCCGGTCCAGGCTTTGTGAGGCCCTAGTTTTTCGTAGTGTTCGAGGACCTGGCGCGACAACGAGAGCAGGGCGTGGAGCGCTTCGCGATGCGGGAGACCGGAGGTCTTAAGCATTTGCACGCCGGCTTCTTCGAGAGCGAGAACGAGGCCGGCGGCGAATGCTCCCGCCGCGTGGTAGAGCGGTTTTTTTTCGGCGGTGATGTTCACTGGGACGCCGCCGAGGGAACGCGCGATGGAGCGACCAATGCGGACGGCAGGGGCGTCGCCTTCGATGGCGAATATTGTTCCTTCGAGAGGCGGAACGCTGACACCGTTGAAGGTTTGCATCGGGTGCATCGAAGCGGCGAACGCACCGAAAGCGCGAACGGGTTGCAGGACGCTGGCATCACATGCGCCGCTGGTGTGGAGAACGATTTTTCCGTGGAGTTGCTGTCCGCCGATGCGGGCGAGTTCGTCGGCGATTTCGGCGATGGTGTCATCTGGTACGCTCACCAGGATAGTTTTGGCGGCGAGAGCGTGGTGAGAGATTCCCGCGATAGGTTGACCAGCGCGGATGAATTTGGCCGCTTTGCGGGCGGTGGCATCGGAACGCGCGGAAACAACGAGAATGCGCCAGCCATGTTCGTGCAGGAGGCGGCCCAACGCGCGTCCTACGCGGCCTGCACCGAGAATGGCCAGGGTCTTCGGCATCCATGCTAGGATACCCTGAGGCTGGCATTCGACTCCAATCCGCATGCATCTCTTCTGGCTTGCTCTCTTCGGACTCGTCGCACTCTTCTGGATGACTTATGGACTGAAAGTGGCGTATGGCGCGCTGCGGCTGCCGTGGTTGAAGGATTACGCTCCGGCAGCGGATGGCGATTGTCCGCGGATTTCCGTGTTGTTTGCAGCGAGGGATGAAGAAGAGAAGTTGCCGGGTGCGCTGGCAACGCTGGTCGCGGTGGATTATCCCGGTCTTGAGATCGTGGCGGTGGATGACCGGTCGACGGATGCGACCGCGCGGATTCTGGATGAGTTCGCGGCGAACCACCCACAACTTCGCGTGGTGCATGTGCGTGAACTGCCGACTGGGTGGCTGGGGAAACCGCACGCGCTGCAGAAGGCGTATGAGGCTTCGAGCGGCGAGTGGCTGGTGTTTACGGATGCGGATGTGAAGTTTCGGCCGGATGCGTTGCGGCGGGTGGCGGCGTTGGCGCGCGCAAAAGAATTGGATCACCTGGCGTTGCTTGGCGACGTGGAGCGAAGCGGGTTTTGGGATACGGTTCTGATTACATTTTTCGGGATGGGATTTCAATTGGCGGCGGATTTGCATGCGGTGAGCAATCCGAATTCGCGCGCGTATGTGGGCGTTGGCGCGTTTCAGATGCTGAAACGCAGCGCTTACGAGGCGTGCGGGACGCACCGGCGGCTGGCGATGGAAGTGATCGACGACATGAAGTTGGGGAAGTTGGTGAAGCAGGCGGGGTTTCGATCGGGCGTGGCAATTGCGCAGGATGCGGTGAGCGTGGAATGGCATTTGGGATTGGAGAATTTAATTCGCGGGCTGGAGAAGAATTTTTTTGCCGCGGCGGGGTTCAGCGTGGGGATGGTGGCGCTGCAGGTTGTGAGCATGCTTCTGTTTAACGTGGCGCCGTTTTTTGGGCTGGCTTTTGGCGGCGGGTGGATTCGGGTGTTGGCGGGGATTTCCGCGCTGATTGCGCTTGGCTTTCACCTGGGCGGGGACGCGGTGATGCGGGTTTCACCGTGGTATTGCCTGACGTTGCCGTTGGGAGCGACGGTGTTCTCGTATATTTTGTTGCGCTCCACCGTGATTACGTTGCGGCAGGGCGGGATTTATTGGCGCGAGACGTTTTACAAGCTGGAAGAGTTGCGGCGGGGAATAGTGTGAGGATTTTAGTTTGGTGCGAATTTGCGCGTTTGGAAGCGAAGAGCGCTGGCATAAAAGCCAGCGCTACATAGTTCGGTCAAAATCTTCGAGAGAACAACGTTAGGATACCGCGGCTGCGCCTTCGGCGGTTTCTTTGCCGAAGAGACCGGCGAGATCCTGTTGTTTTAGGGAGCGGATCCGGTCGCGGAGTTGAGCGGCTTTTTCGAATTCGAACTTTTTGGCGGCTTCGCGCATCTGGGACTCGAGTTGCTGTAGGAGTTCGGCCAGCTGGGCTTCGGATTTGACGTTGGAGACGGCGGCATCGAGGCCGACGGTGTCGAGCGGAACGGTGACGTAGTCGGCTTCGACGATGTGGGCGAGTTCCATGTCCACGCCCTTGATGATGGATTGGGGCGTGATGTTGTTTTCCTTGTTGTAGGCGACCTGCTTGGCGCGGCGGCGATTGGTTTCGCCGATGGCCTGGTTCATGGAGTCGGTACGGCGGTCGGCGTAGAGAATGGCGCGGCCCTCGATGTGGCGGGCGCAGCGGCCGATGGTCTGGATCAGTGACGTGGTGCTGCGAAGAAAACCTTCCTTGTCGGCGTCGAGAATGGCGACGAGAGAAACTTCCGGGAGGTCGAGGCCTTCGCGGAGCAGGTTGATACCGATGAGGACGTCGAATTCGCCGCGGCGCAGATCGCGAAGTATTTTGATGCGGTCGAGCGTTTCCACTTCGGAGTGGAGATAGCGGCAGCGCACGCCGATTTCCGAGAAATATTCGCTGAGATCTTCGGCCATGCGCTTGGTGAGCGTGGTGACGAGCACGCGCTCGTTTTTTGCGGCGCGGATGCGGATTTCTTCCAGTAAGTCGTCCACTTGGCCTTTTACCGGGCGAATTTCGACTTCGGGATCGACGAGGCCCGTGGGGCGAATCACCTGTTCGACGAAAACGCCGCCGGACTTGGTGAGTTCGTAGGGGCCGGGCGTTGCGGAAACATAAATTGCCTGATTCACGCGGTGCTCGAACTCTTCGAAGGTGAGCGGCCGATTGTCCAGCGCGGACGGCATGCGGAAACCGTAATCGACCAGCGTTTGCTTGCGGGCGCGGTCGCCGTTGAACATGCCGCGGACCTGCGGAACGGTTGCGTGTGATTCGTCAACGAAGAGCAGGTAGTCCTGCGGGACGTAATCGAGCAGCGTCGGCGGGGCTTCGCCGGGGAGGCGGCCGCTGAGGTGGCGCGAATAATTTTCAACGCCGTGGCAATAGCCGATGGTGCGCATCATTTCCATGTCGAACATGGTGCGCTGGACGACGCGCTGGGCTTCGACAAATTTTCCCTGCTTTTCTAACTCCTTTTTCCACCAGTCGAGTTCGTCCTGGATGCTGACGATAGCGCGATCACGCTGAGCGGGCTGCATGACGTAGTGCGTTTTCGGGTAAATCGGGACGCGGGTCAGGTCTTCGTGGCCGGCGCGGATTTCGCCGGTGAGGGGATCAATCTGGCGGATTTTATCGATTTGATCGCCCCACATTTCGATGCGATAGGCGTTGTCTTCGTAGGTTGGATAGATTTCGAGAATGTCGCCGCGGACGCGGAAAAGTGCCGCGACGGGGTCCTCGCTGCGTTCGTACTGGATGTCCACGAAACGGCGCAACAGGGCTTCGCGCGAGGTCTGGTGGCCCTTTTCGAGCATGACGAGCATGCCGAAGTAGGCTTCGGGCGAGCCGATGCCGTAGATGCAGGAGACGCTGGCGACGACGATGACGTCCTGGCGTTCGAAGAGCGAGCGAGTGGCGCTCATGCGGAGCTTGTCGAGTTCGTCGTTGATGGTGGCTTCTTTTTCGATGTAGATGTCGGCGGCGGGGACGTAGGCTTCGGGCTGGTAGAAATCGTAATAGCTGACGAAATATTCCACCGCGTTTTCGGGGAAGAAACCTTTGAATTCGTGATAGAGCTGCGCGGCGAGGGTTTTGTTGTGCGCGAGGACGAGCGCGGGGCGATTGGCCTGCTCGATCACCTTGGCCATGGCGAAGGTTTTTCCGGAGCCTGTGACGCCGAGGAGGACCTGGTGCTTGTCTCCGGCTTCGAGGCCGCGGGTGAGCTGGTCGATGGCGGCGGGCTGGTCGCCACGGGGCTGGTAGTTGCTGCGCAGCTTGAAATTCATCGTAGGGGTCTCCTGCGGGTTTTCCGGGCACAGCGGAAACTTTCATTATACCGCGAGTGGCAAATTTTCGCGGGAGAGCATTTTCACGGAGCAGCTGCGCCGGTCGCTTGGGGAACGAAGAGCGTTTCGAGATGGCTGGTGGCTTCGATGGTGTAGCGAACCCCGTTGCTGCCGTCGGATTTCATGACGATTACGTTCATGGATTGCTGGACGTCTTCGTTGGCGCGGAGGACGAGGCCGGTTTTTCGCGAGATGTAGGTGATTACCTGGTTGTGACCTTTGGCGGTGCCCTGGGTTTTTAGTTCGTGGAGGCGATAGGATTCGGGCGTTGAATCTTTGGCGGAAGATTTTTGTTTGAGAGTGGATTGGGTAAGGAAGACGGCGCAGGTTTCGGCGGGGAAGACGGGACACTGGTCGTCGCGGGCGTAGGTGGTTTCGCGTTCCCACACGAGGCGGGCGATGAGGGAGTCGTTCAGTTCAGGTTCTTCCAATTTCCATTTTTCGCCGGGCTTTAGCCGCTTGGGCGGGAGAATCCAGCCGAAGGCGAAGCGGGCGACCCAGAATTGCCAGAGAAGGCGCTGCTCCGGAGGAACGTCGTCGAGTCCTTTCAGGTTGCCGAGTTGACCGTTGGCGAGGATATCGAAAGTGAGCTTCTGGATTGCAGAGGCTGGCGCATTACCTGTTGGAGGAGCGGCAGGCAAGAGTTCCACTTGGAGGGTGACTGTGGGATGCGGTTTTCCCGCCAGCACTTTTTGGACGGAAAGGCGGATCTGGCTGGAGAGATCGCCCTGAACCTGCTGGGGGCCGAAGAGGCTGGAGACATTGCTTTGGGTTTTCACCGAGCGATTGAGGCGGCCGTGGATTTCGTAGAGAAATGATTGGCCGGGTTTTAGTTGCGGCAGCAGCGATGAGCGGGCATCGCTGTGCAGGCTGACAGCGCAAACGAAAAGCAGCACAGTAAGCACAACCGCGGTTTTGACCCCGACTGCGGAACCGGGTCGTGCCCCGGAAGGACGAATTATTTTTGCGGCAATGAGTACTGCCGAACTAAAAAGTGGCCGTTGGCAAAGAATAAGCGCGGTCAATTGTAGGTAATCCTTCTGAGTGAGGAAAGCTGCGTCATGGCTGTTTTCTTGCTTGAGCCACGGGGGTGATTTCCACGGTGGCGACGGGTTTTTCCAGCGAGCCGCGCAATTGAAAGAGGGGCGCGGCCGCGACGGATTTCACGCCGCGCTTGTCAGACGCGGCGGGCGCGAACGTGAGCTTGAGGTCCTGCGAAAAATCCAGGGTACCGTCCAACCGTGTTTTGTTGTGAGGGTTTTCCAGGACCAGGCTATCGAACTGAACGGCGCGGTCATGAATGGTGAACTCACCTTCGCCCGAGGCCCAGTGGGAGGCGCCCGTGTGGAGAGTGCCGGTGTCCATGCTGGCGCCGACGTCCCAGCCTCGAAGTTCGAGGTTCTTGAGACGCAAATCCCCGCTGGCGGCAAGTTGGGCAACCAGGGCGTCGCGTCCAACGCCGGAGGTGGTGAGGTGCAGCTTTCCCGACGCGGTGCCGCTCCAATACTCGGACCAGTGCGTGGACCAGGGAAGGTCGGCGAGATTCGCGCGATCAACCTCCGCGGAAATTTCATATTGAGGAGGAACGGAAAACCCCGCGCTCAGACTGCCGCGGGCCGTGCCGCCGGCCCATTCGGCTTCGGCGTCGCGAACTTCGAGGTGCAGATCGTGAAAGGCGGCGTGCGCGCGAGCATGCGTAAGTTTTATTTTTTCGATGGAGAGGGAATCGGCTTCGAGGTCACCCTTGGCGGTTACGCGGCGCAAGAGTTCGCTGGGCTTGGCGCTCGAATCGGATTTTCCGAGCAGGGAAGGAAGGAGGCGCTGCAGCCAGTTCGGGCGGGCGCGGGGGCCGAACCAGAGGTCGAGGTCGGTGGCGTCGAGATGATCGGCATGGAGCTGGAATTTCCAATTGTTGCCGGCGGAATCGTCGAGCGCGGGGGCGTCGCTGACGGAGCCGGACCACGTGGCGCCAAAAGCGGAGGCGCGCGCGATGGTGGCGTTGCGGCGGCCGTTTTTCCATTCGATGCGGGCGTCGTCGAGTTTCAAGGGAAGATTCAGACCGGCGGCTTGTAATTCTGCTTTGGTGAACGTAAGGGAACCGCTCCAGCGGCCGTTGGCGACGCCGTGATCCCATTCGCGGGTGACATTTCCGGAAGTGCCGCCGGTAATCTCCCAGCCGCGATTTAGAGTTTGGCCAAAGGCTGCTGCGGCTCTAAAGAAGTCGCTCGCGTCGTCCAATTTTCCGGTGACGCGCAGGGAGCCTTTGCCGGCGATGAAATCATCGCGGAAGCGAAGCTCCAGCTGATCGGTGGCGGGAATGGTGGTTTTTGGCGGAGTTTTCTCGGGCTTTGCGAGAGCTTCTTTCCTGGGGGAATCGAGAGAGAGTTGAACGGGGAGCAGTTCGAAGAAATTGTTGTGCGCCGCGCCGAATACGGTGCCGATGCGTAGGGGTTTTGCATAGCCTGGCAGGCGAAGTTCGCCGGCAGCACTGGAAATTTGCACGTCTTCCCACGACAAGGGGAAACCGCGGAGAGCAAAACTCGCTTTGAATAGTTGCCTGGCGTCGAGGGCTTCCGCCACATCGGGTTGAAATGCGCGGTACCAGGCTAGGAGATCCTGCGCCTGGATGCCGGAATCTTCGATACGAAGATTCCAATCGGACATTCCGGCGGTCTTGAGCCGGGCCGCGCCTTCGAAATGGGAGTGGGGAAGATCGAGGGTCAGGGTGTCCGCGTGGGCTTCGCCGACGGCAACGTCCCAAAGACCCTTCAGATTGAGACTGACGTTGGGATTGTCGCCACGTTCGGTGAGATCCCACCGATGGATTTTTGCGGCGCTGGCGTGCATGGAAAACTTCCAGGCGCCAGGAGGGACCCGTTCGCCGGGTTCCGATTTCCCGACACTGGCGTTGCCATCGAGAGCGAACGCGCCGCGGACGCCGTAGTCGTTGCCGGTGATCATGCGGAAGAGGTCGGCGATCGAGACTTTGTCCCAGTGCACCTGGATTTCGGCGGGCTGCAGGCGGGCGGAAGTGCCAGCGACTTCGCCGCGAACTTGCAAGGTGCCGGTGGACTGGAGAGGGATGCCGCTGCGCCAGGGTTGGGCTTCGAGACGCAATTGCCAACGGCCGGGGCCCATCTGCTCGACGCTTCCGGAAACGCCTGTGAAGGCAAACGGACGCTTTTCGTCGCCGGTTTTGAAATTGATGCGGCCGTCGTCGAATTCGATTTTTTGCAGGTGATTGCCGGTGTCGGCGGGGCTCTGCGGACCGTAGGAAATTGTTGCGGGAGAGGATTTTGACGGGGCCGGGGGCAGCCAGCCTTCGAGATTCCAGCGGCCTTGCTCGTTGCGAACGAGAATCAGGCTGGGGCGCGAGAGCGAGATGGTGCCGAAATCGAAGTGGCCGCGCAACAGGCCAAGCCAGCGCACATTGGCGGTGAGACGGTCCGCACGAAGAAAGTATTCGTGGCCGAAGGAGGGATTTTCATCGATGCTGACTCCGTCGACGTCCACGCGGGGGAAGGGGAGGATGTCCATGGAAAAACTGCGCGCTTCGACGGGGCGGCCGAAGGATTTTTCAAGGTGGGCGAGAAGGTAAGTGCGCATGCGGCGGGTACGGAGGAGAAACGGCAGAGCCAGTTGCGCGAGAACGAGCAGAATCACCAGCGCGCCGATCCATTTGCCGTAAGTGCGGAAGCGAGGCATGCCGTTGAAGTTTCTCAAAAGTAACGGGAAAAAAATAGGGCCATCGAAAATCGGTATTGGGTCAGTTTCCGATTAGCGCTAATGAGGCATTCACTGATGGCCGATGTTCCCTGTGTAGAACAAAGCTGATCAACGTCGTCTATCTCTGATGAGCAAGAGAAGTGGCTGCTAGAAATGTAATACGATGCCTGCGGAGACTCTCGGCTGATTCTGCGTTGTCCCGTGCAAGTGGGTTCTTAAATAGTCGACCTGAAGGAGCCGAATCGAGAGGAATCGTGCTGCCTTGACGTCGATCCCAGCTCCCAACGCGGTTGCGAATGACGTATCAGATCCCAGACTGGAGAAAGCAGGATTCGTAGTCGGATCCTGCGATTCTTTGGCTACGCCGAAGAACGCATGAGCAAAGGGCGAAACTTTGGCAGGTAGTGACACTTGCGGGCCAAACACAAATGTGTGCACGTGAGTTTTCCCGCCGTCCAGTGTCCCGTAGTTTCCGTCGAAATCCGCTACCACTCCCACGAAGGGCCACACCTTGTATTGCCCAGAGAATTCCCAGCCATTCAGATTCGCATGCTGCGCGACCGTGGCCGGGTTGCCGCAGTTTGGTGGGCAGGGCGTGCCCGGGCCCAGAGGCCCGACCTGCCCCACCTGTACAGATCCCCGCAGGTAAGAATACCCGGCAAACAATTCGACCTTGTCTTGCGCCTGGGATGGAAAGGTGAAGCAGACGCTTAAGAACAACAGAACTGACGCAGCGATGACCAGGAACTGTCGGGGCACCACACTTACTCGCATGTCAAACCTCCCAATGTCAGCGCGAAGAGAAAACCAAGAACTACAACAAGCACTTTGAGAGCGTTAGCAAGGTTGACGCGGCCAAGGAGTGTAGCACCAAGAGATCGTCTCATAGCTGTCCCTGAAGGTAAAGAGTATTATACTTAATCAGAATATATAACGACGGAAACTCGGCCTTAGAGTGGACACTCTTGGGTGCCAAGCCCCGGTGAGTCGGCTTACCGTTAACTTGGGTATTGGGATCCACTTGATTGCAAAACAATGGCGACGCGTAAATCAGGCACTTAGCCGTGACCACTCATTTTCAGTAAGTATTCGGTCTACAAGCACTCTCGTCCATCGCTGCGGTGAATTGGAGCAACAATGACTCGTAGCGCCACATCGCGCCCTCAGCTTCACGGGCTTGCACTTCTTCTAGCGCTGTTTCTCGCGGTTCCACTCAAGGCCTACGACGATACCCCAACCTCGGAAAACTCAATCCGGGATGCCTATTTTTTGGGTACGCGCCAGGGGAGCCTAACACCGGAGTTCCTGGCCCGATACGCACATTGGATTCCTGAACTCAAAGATGGAACCATCTGCACTTCGCAGGCTAGGCTCGAAACTCCGTTTCTTCAGGTAGCCGACTATGCGAGCACCGCGCCAAATTTTAGCTCGCAGGACGCCGTGAAGCACTTCTATGGCAAGCAAATGTTTTTTCGCGTTTATCTGGACATCTGCTACAAGCCAAATGCTCTGCTGAACGCCATCAAAGTCAAAGTTATTCAGAATAAGAAAGAGATCACTCCCTTGTCTGCTGAGAGCAATCCCTACGTTCCGAGGGTGGACGAACTCGCAACCCTTCCTGCTAATGGAGAGCGAGTGCGACTGGAATTCAAATCTAACCAGATCGATTCTTCCACGCTAATCATTCTCATCGACACGCCCGACAAACAGCACGCCGAGGTAAATTTCGACCTGCAAACCCTACGCTAGGACCGGGTAGCGCAAAGTCCTGATTAGTCGTGCTAATCGGAAACTGACCCACTGCCCGAAAATCGCAAGCGTCAGTGGACGGTGTGGAGCATGCGGTTCCAGCGGGTGCGGGCGGGGAGATGGGTGAGGGTGTCGAAGATGGCCAGGATGCGCTGGGTGAAGGAGGAGTCCGAGTAATCGTTGCTGTTAGCGTCGACGGACCAATAGATGAGGAAGGGGCGGCCCATGATGGCTTCACGGTCGACGAACCCCCAGTAGCGGCTGTCGGAGCTGTGGTCGCGGTTATCGCCCATGGCGAAATATTTTCCGGGGGGTACGACGAGTTCGTCGCCCTGAATATACTTGCGAATTTCATGGGCCCACTCGATCTGCACGGGCGGGATGAACAGTTGGTTGCTGGGAGGAGGGAAGGTGTAGTTCAACGGATCGTAGCCAGAGGCGGGATCGTGGACGACATAGGGTTCATCGAGGGCCTTGCCGTTGACGAAGACTTGCTGATCGACAATTTTCAAATGATCGCCGGGGAGGCCGATGACCCGTTTTACGAAATGCGGATGATCCTGGTACGGATATTTGAAGACGATGATGTCGCCGCGCTGCAGGTCGCGGTAAGGCAGGAGCTTTTCGTACCAGTGGCCGCGGCCGCCGAAAATGAATTTGTTGACAAGAAGATGATCGCCGACGAGGAGGGTCTTCTCCATCGAGGGAGAAGGGATCTTGAAGGCCTGAACGACGAAACTTGTGCCGAAGAGGGCGAGGATTACGGTCACGAGGAGCGATTCGAGATATTCGGAAATGGTCGTGTAGTGTTCGTGGACGGTTTCCGTTTCTCGCGGCGCCGGAACAGGCTCTGGCGCGACGGTAACTGGATCGTGAACGAGCGATTCATCCGGCATTCGGTCCAACCTCTTCCCCTTGGTTCGCTTCGGTCTGCAATAGTTTATCAAGCGCGCTGCGGGCGGCCTTCTGCTCCGCTTCTTTCTTGGTGGTGCCTTCCGCGCTGGACATCAATTCGCCTTTTACCCAGACTTCCACGCGAAACGTCTTCTGGTGGTCCGGGCCGGTTTCCCCCGCGAGGCGATATTCGGCGGGTTGCTCGCCCTTGGCCTGCAGAAATTCCTGCAGGGCGCTCTTGCGGTCGGATTCCGAAATGCGATCGCCGTCTTCCAACGCCTGTTCAAAGACGGTGCGTTTGAGCAGGTCGCGCGCCGGCCTGAGGCCGCCATCGAGATACATGGCGGCGACGATGGCTTCGAACGCGTCCGCGAGCAGTGCCGGTTTGTCGCGGCCGCCGGTTTTTTCCTCACCGCGGCCGAGGCGGAGATGCTCGCCAAGGTGCAATCCGCGCGCGGCAATTTCGAGGGAGTGGGCGTTCACGATGCGCGCGCGACTTTTCGAGAGCTGGCCTTCGGTCCATTCGGGATAATTCAGCAGCAGGTATTCGCTGGTGAGGAGTTCGAGCACGGCGTCGCCGAGGAATTCCAGCCGCTCGTTGTCCTGCACAATGGAAGCGCTGAAGGCGATGTCCTCGCCGCGAGCGGCGCGAAGTTCCGGGACGGCGGAACTGTGCGTGAGGGCGCGGTCCAGCAGGAGCGGGTCGCGAAAGGCGTACCCGAGGCGTTCCATCAACCGGTCATCATCACCGCGGGACATGGTTTCCGTTCGTTCTCCGTGCCGCGGCACGGAGGAATTACTTCGGCGCGCTCAACTGCGTGGTGGCCATTTTTTTGGCTTCATCGGCTCCGGTCTTGCATGTGGCCTGCAAGCCGCCGGGGACGGCAGCGCACTTCGTGAAAGCGTTGACAGCGTCCTCGAAATGAGAGGTTTTCTCGTTCGAGATGCCCAGCAGGTAATAATTCACAGGATCGGCAACGGTGTCGAGCTTGGCGGCCTGTTCGAAATTTGGAATCGCTTCGGCAAATTTCGAGCGGCGGAAGGCTACAAGTCCCAGGCCGCTATAGGCGAGAGCGGCGGTCTGGTCTTTGGCTTTGAGGAACTCGGCATCGCTTAGTTCGGCGGGCTTCACGAGTGTCGGCAAAACCTCCAGAGCTTTCTTGGAATATTGCTCGGCCTTGTCCAGGCGTTTCTGCGGGTCGGGTGTGGAGCCGTTCATCACGCGGGGGAGAGTGGAGCCTACGATGGCGAGGGTCTGCGCGTCGTTGGGGTTCAGCTCGATTTCCTTGTCACCGGTACTCTCCATTTTTTCAATCTGGCCCTGGCTGAGGTAGCCGCGAACCAGCATGGAGTATACTTCGGGGCGATAGCGGCTCTGCGGATACTTTTGGAGGAAGTCTTCGCCGAGTTGGTCCTTCTTGGCCATATCAGTGATCGGGGTGGCGCGGAAGGCTTTCATGGCGGCGTCCTCCTCGGCGTTGACCGGCGGCGGGGCGTTGTCGAGAGTAAGAGGAGTTACTTCCGCGGGCTTGTCCTGTTTTTTTTCAGGATTCAAAGTCGGGGGAGCCTGCTGGGTGGCCTGAGCGGAAATACGGGCACCTGAGAGGAGAATCCCCGCCGCGAGAATCAACGTTGCAAACTGAACTGACTTTTTCATAACGCTTTCTTCCTCCGCATCAGGGCCGCTTACGGGCGTTCCGCGGATTTTCTAAGATTCAAGTCACCCAATTCTTTCTGGGCGGCTTGTTGGGCCTTGGCTGGGGCTCCCTGCACCGCGAGCGCTGCCTGATACTCTGATTTTGACTGCTCCAAGTGGCCTTCTTCGTCCAAAACTCTTGCCAGATAAACGTGGGACCATGCCAGCACCATCGGGTCCTGCGTTGCGGCGTGTTCACCGGCGGTGAGGCGGCCGAAAACTTCCTTGGCGCGCGGACCATCGTGATCCAGAAGCGCGACGAGGCCAAGTCCATACCATGCGCGAATCTGGTCGGGATACTTGGCCAGGACATTTTTGAACGCGGCTTCCGCGGCGCGAGGGTTGCGGTCGGCGATAAGGCGCTCGCCATCCGTGAGCTGCGCGATAGTGGCGGAATCATCCGGCAAAGTTGGGGAGGTGGCGCGGCGTCTGCGATTGAGGGCTTCCGTGTTGAGCTGCGCGGACTGTTCCGGGGTAGTCTCCTTGGCGAAAGTGAGCGCGGCCGCGCGGGCGACTTCCGCCTTCACATCCATGTTGCGCACCATCTCCGGGAAATAATTGCGCATGGAGGGTTCGTTTTTTTCGTAATCGGTGAGGCCCTTGAAAATCGGGCGCACCATCACGTAGCCATCGGCGTCGTTGGTATTGAGGGCGACTTCTCGCTCGCTTGGGGACACGCGCTTGAGCTTCAATTCCACGGCGCGGACTGTGCATTCCGCGAACCAGGAGGGGAAGTCGTCGCGAAGATCGGCGGGGAGCCTGGGCGCCTTGGCGGCAATTTCGTAGATCGGGCGCTTCACGGCGATGATGTGGGGATACATGAGGGGGAGAGGGTCGAGAAGGAAATGGAGGAAAGCGTGACGAACGACATCGGTGGGGATGTCTTCACTGCCGCTGAGAATAATGGCGTAATGGTCGCCGAAATTGCGGACGTTGGTGATGCGGCCAACGAGCGGCTCGACGATGATGGAGAAGGTGCGGAGTTGGCCGGGATTATTCAGCTCGCGGAGGTAGGTGTTGGCGACGAGAACGATTTGGGAGATGGGTTCGTGGAGGCGCTCGATTTCCTGGTTGTAGATGGGCTGGACCTGGCGCCAGAGTTGGCCGATGTTCTGCTCGGTGTAATACGCGGAAAGAATTTCGCTGAAGCCTTCGAGGGTCAGCAGGTCGGGAGGAAGCTCGTCGCGGCGGAGGACGGGTTGGAATTTTGGCGCGGGACCGGAGACGATGCCGAACCAGACGTAACGGGAGAGCATTTCGGCGGTGTCACGCGATTCGTGCTGGCGGTAGAACTGGCGGACCGCGTCAACGGCGGGGCCTTGCTGCTTGCGCAGGCGGTCGCGCATTTGTGCGCGGAAGGCGGACCAGTTATCGGTGCTGATGTCGCTTTCGAAGCCGGAGGCGTAGAGCGCGCACATGGTGGCGAACATGGCCTCGTTGCCGTCAACAGTGATGTTGGTGGCTGGGGCGATGCGGGGGCGCTGACGGGGGAGAGGTGCCTGCGCCGCGGCGGCGGAGGTCCACAGGACGAGTGACAACAGTCCGATGCCTACTTTATCTAAATGCTTGAAGATCATCTGGTCTTGCCGCACACGGCAGTCTGCCACTTTAGTGGGAACGGTATGGCCGGCTCATGAGTCTTGGATGGCGGTATCCCCTGTGGATACGGACATTCACGAATCGCGGTGTCGCAGCCTTTTGTCAATGTACAGGCGCTCCCCCCGGTAGTCAAGGATGTGGGGATTCCGGTGGTTGGTCAGTTTCCGGATTGCCAACAATCTGCCCGGAATGCGACCTCCGGCGCCACCGTTGGCACTTTTACGTCTTAGGATTACTTGGGGCGCGCTACTTGACCCACTAATAGATGTCCACATGGAAGCAGTCCCGCCTTTTCCAGCGTCTTGCGCGAGGCAATATTGGTTGATCTCCTCCAAGCCCGTTTCTGGATCACAATCACTTCGATATTTCGTGCTGAGAGATTTCCTCAGCCGATTGAGTATCACGCCGCAGTTCAAACTGGGCTCAGAACTGTGTGCCGGTTCCTCCGCTTCAACCCGGAGAAAGAGACGCGATCTGTTTGTGCGCCGCGCCCCTATTTTTTTGGCTCGATGATTCGCAGTGTATCGTTGGCTCGCAGGCCGTGCGTCAGCTTCTGTTTGCGGCCGGAGGGCCAGTCAACATCCACTTGATCCACCTTCGTGGCGTCCCCCAAGCCAAAGTATAGCGGCAGAACGCTCTGAGCCAGATAGCCGGACTTGCCGTCATCGTATTTCATATACACCTGGCCGCCCGCATGGACCCGCACTGTTGCCCCGAGCCCGTTGCGATTCGAAGCGGTCCCCACAAGGACGATCTTGAGCCAGTGAATCTTCTTGCGCTGCGCCAGGTCGCTCATGAGCACCCGCGGCGGGGCATTCCATTCCCCAGTCACGATATCCAAATCGCCGTCGTTGTCGATATCGAAGATCACCGACCCGCGGCTGGACATCGAGCTCATCACCGTGATTTTCCCAGTCCTCCCCGCACAGAGCATCTGGTTCATCTGATTCAGGCCCCCTTGCGAACAATCCAGGTCGAAAAGCGGTGTGTGCGTTTGCCCGTCGCGATGCGGCTCGATCCCCAGCAGAAACTCGGCATCCAGAAATTTCTCGCCGCGGTTGTTCAACAACATCGAGTTGATTCCGTAGCGAAAGGGATATCCCATCCCCGAGGTGATGAAAACGTCGTCCCAGCCGTCGGCATTGATGTCCGCCACGCTAACGCCCCACGGCCAGTAATTCTCCACCCCTTTGGCGTCGGAGATTTCCTCGAACTTGCCGTCTCCAAGATTGTGATACAAGGCGTTGCCGAAAATGAAGCTGTCGCGCGGTCCACCCAGCCATTCGTCTCGCGTCTTGCCCCGTGATTTCAGTTTTTCTTCCCCTGGGCCGACGTCTTCCCACATGTCCGAATGCATGTCGGTCAGCAAGAGGTCCAAGCGCCCGTCGTTATCGAAGTCGAAGAACTTAATGCCCATGCTTCCCCAAGGCGTCCGCGGGAAATACTCCGCGGTTTTGTCCACGAATTTCTTGCCGCCTTGATTCTCGAAAAAGGATGCGTGCCCGTGCATGTTCAGGAAAAAGACGCCGGGAAAACCATTTCCTTTGAGATCGGCAAAACCTGCATCACCGCACCAGCCGTGCGGAGTCAGCCCCACCTCGGCGGTCACGTCCTTAAAGTTGCTGTGCCCCATATTCTTGTAGAGGACGGGATACTCATATTGTTCGGGATGCAGATATCCATAAAAGGCGCCATCCACCGCGCGATATTCCCCGTCGGGACCTTTTTCGTCGTTCGTATAGTTGCCGACGTTGCAGACCAGCAGGTCTGCCAGCCCGTCGTTGTCGTAATCGAAGAAAAACGCTCCCGAGGAGTGCGCGGAGAGGTTCAGCCCAGCTTCCTTGGTGATGTCCTTGAAGTGGCC
>Ga0210403_10001642_pt1 | contig 21004 bp, 16 predicted proteins | sample IncBWC19MmetaG_FD_150863 | JGI IMG/M metagenome (GOLD analysis project Ga0210403, IMG submission 150863) | Forest soil microbial communities from Barre Woods Harvard Forest LTER site, Petersham, Massachusetts, United States - Inc-BW-C-19-M | ecosystem: Environmental > Terrestrial > Soil >... | reverse complement strand
TCCAGGTAAAGCGGGACGCCTACGATCGACTGTCCCCCGCATGGTACCGCTTCTTGGATGTGACTCGGCCTGTGCGTCATCTCCTCCGCCTGCGCCAGAAAGGCAACTCTTCCCTATGAAGACGATCCTGGTCACCGGCTCCAGCGGCCTGATCGGCTCCGAGGCCGTGGAGCATTTTGACCGCCAGGGACATCAGGTGATCGGCGTGGATAACAACATGCGCCGTGTCTTTTTCGGTGAGCCCGGAGACACCACCTGGAATCTGGAACGTCTTCGAAACTGCACGAGGAATTTTACCCACTTCAATACGGATATTCGTGATCGACTCGCGCTGGAAGAGCTGTTTCGGGCTCATACCTTCGACTTGGTCGTTCATTGCGCCGCGCAGCCTTCCCACGATAAGGCCCGTGACATCCCCATTCTGGATTTCGAAGTCAATGCGCTCGGAACCGTGAATTTGCTGGAAGCCACTCGGCTCCATTGCCCGCAAGCCGTATTCGTTTTCCTCAGCACCAACAAGGTTTATGGCGATGCCCCGAATGAGCTCCCGCTGAAAGAACTGGAAACGCGTTGGGAATATGCGCGGCCGGAGGACTACGACGGTATCAACGAATCCTGCCGCATCGACCGCACGCTCCACTCGCTTTTCGGCGCCTCAAAGGCTTCCGCGGACCTGATGGCCCAGGAATACGGCCGCTATTTCGGCATGAAGGTGGGTGTGTTCCGCGGCGGCTGCCTCACGGGCCCTTCTCACTCCGGGGTGGAACTCCATGGCTTCCTGTCTTATCTCGTCAAGGTGGCGCTTGGCGGCGGCACATATACCGTGTTCGGTTACAAAGCCAAACAGGTGCGCGACAACATTCACAGCCACGATGTTGTTCGCGCCATTGAAGAGTTCGCCGCGAATCCGCGGCCGGGTGAAGTTTACAATCTTGGTGGAGGCCGCGAGAACAGCATCTCCATGATGGAAGCCATTGCCAAAATCGAGCAAATGAGCGGCAAGAAACTGAACTGGAAGTATGTCGACGAAAACCGTAAGGGCGATCACATCTGCTACATCTCGAACCTCGCCAAATTCCGTTCCCACTATCCCAATTGGACCGTCACCATCGGCTTCGATGAAATCCTTCGCCAGATCCTCCTGGATCAGACTCACCGCCTGACACGGGCGGATGCGTGATGAGTCAGGCTGCTGGGGAAGTTGCGATCGATCCGGGTGACACGCTTTCCTATGACCCCCGAAACAGGCGCATTCCGGAACTCGACGGATTGCGCGGGCTCGCAATTCTTCTGGTCATTATCTGCCATTACATTGCTAATCCTTCCCATCCGCCCCTGGGCTTCGTTGCCGATCACCTGATCACCATATTGGATCTTGGGTGGAGCGGCGTCGATCTTTTCTTTGTCCTCTCAGGCTTCCTCATAGGCGGGATTCTTCTCGGTTCGCGGAATTCGCCGAACTACTTCCGCACTTTCTATCTTCGCCGCGCGCATCGCATACTGCCCGTTTACTATTCGTGGATTTTTCTCTATCTCCTGCTGGTCGGTATTTGTGTCTATTCTTCACTCAAGCCCGTGATCATGACCCCGCCGGGGATTGCCTTGGCGTCACAGGACTTGGCCGTCGTCCCGAAGTACCTCCTGTTTGTGCAGAACATTCTCTACTGGCCCCGCCCCTTTGAGTGGCAGTGGTTCATCGTGACGTGGTCTCTCGCCGTCGAAGAACAGTTTTATCTCATTGCGCCCCCGCTCATTCGATGGGTGTCTCAGCGCATTCTGCTGGTGATCCTCTGTCTGACGGTTGTGGCCGCGCCTCTGCTTCGTTACGTATCGTTTGTTTATTTCCCGCGGCTTGACCACTTCTCCCAGTTTGCAATGCCGTGCCGCGCCGATGCGCTCTCCCTGGGCATTCTTGCCGCGATTGCCTGGCGATCAAATATTGTTCGCTCCTTCTTCCAGCGCAATCCCGGCTTCCTGCAAAGAACCACCATATACCTCGCCGTATGCATTCTCGCCCTGCTTTGGTGGTTGGTTCGTCCTCCTAACGTGGTCACTGTAACTGCCGGGTATTCTTTCCTGGCTTTCTTTTACGTTTCCTTGTTGCTGCTCGTTCTTTCTCAAAAAGATTCCTTCCTCGCCCGCTGCATGCGAATATCGCTGCTGCGCCGGCTTGGTGGAATTTCGTACTGCGTTTACATTATCCATCTCACGATCAACGAGCTCGGGCATCGGTTCCTGATGCATCAGGAGCCAGACCTTTCCCACTGGCAAGGTATAGTGATCACCTGCGCCGCGCTCGTCTTGTCGCTCACAATTGCCTCGGTGTCATGGAAGTTTTTCGAAAAGCCGCTCATTAGTCGTGGACACCACTTTACGTACGACTCATAGAGTTTGTGGCGCATAACCGTGGGCGTACACTCGAAGAGCCAGTCCGGAAGGTGGCCCCAGGTTTGTATATCCAATATCCGGGTGGGCTCCTTGTTTAAAGCTTGTGGTCGCAAGCGGAGGATTCCGAATTTGCCCTCTTCGTTGGGCAGGACCTCTTGTCCGGAGTTTCTTTTGGGTCGCCACCGTTACCGATGGACTCGCTCGGGCATGTTCACTGCACTTCACCTTGGCGTCAGCGTTTCACCACACGGTCGATGCGTACCAGTTTGTGAAACGGCGGCAATACTGAAAAATACGGCACAGAGCCAAATTCACTCGGAGCGGTTTCCGGCGTCACTAAATACTCCAGCCTGTATTTCGGCACCACGCTGGGAGTCTGTGAATAATTCGGATTGTATGATCCCGGGGGATTGCGAACCCAGCGGCTATTGATCCGCCCTGTATTCATCAACTCGGTCCACGCATCGTATTCAAATCCCGCGTCGATCGAGTTCCGCGAAACGCCCGCCGCTTCCAGTCTCCGCGTCGCAATAACGCGCGCCTCCGCAAGTGCCCAATAATCCTGCGCACTCGCGATTCCATATAGCGCAAGTATCGCCAGCAGCGTCCAGGCAGTTGGCGCTGCCCTCCGCATCATTCCGGTCGCATCAGGATTATCGTTCTCAAACCACAGCAGCAGGACAGCTGCGGCCCAGGGTATCACCGGCAAAAGATAACGATCAAAGATGTCGAATTCGGAGGCACGAACTACCAACAGCCCAAAGTAGACGACCATCACCACGGACATTGACCCCAGCACAAAATCGCGGCTGGAGATCTGCATCAGTGAACCCGAGACGCTCTGCGCAAGCCGCCGGACGTTCCAAACCTCCCCGGCAAGAATGCAGGCGGCGACATACACGGAGATCGCCACCACCGCGCGGATCGGCCGTATCAGCACGATCGGACGGTCCGGCAGCGGCGCGTTACCGTTTATCCCTTGCCAGTTCAGTGTGCTCGGAACCCACGGAAGGGAAGCCAGCGAAGGATGGACGGCAATCGCCAGCAGCACAATCAAAAGCAGCGTAGCCACCAGTATTTTTCGACCTCGCGGCCCGCGCCAGGTTTCTGCCGAGGATCGAAGAATCAGCGGAATCGCCGCCGGCAGCGTCAGCAGCACCAGCATCATAAATAGCCGGGCCGTAATGTTCACCGCTGCGAATGGATGCTTGATGACTAGAATCAATTCGCTAAACACTGGCGGTTGGAAAACAGTGTATAGCTGGTGATTGAACCAGGAAGTGGTGAGCTTCACGCCGGCAAGTACAATCACCCAGGCCGCTTCGGCCGAAATCCGGAATGCCCGCTGTTCGCGCCTCGCCCAGGCCAGGTAAGGCAACACAATCACCGGCACCAGCCATACCACCTGCCGGCCGGTTCCCCCGATGAAACCCATCGCCGCGCCCAGCGCCATCCATCCGTAACTCTTCAATTCGCCGGCCGATTCCTCCGCTCGTGCAAAAGAATACAGCGAAGCAAACATGAAAAAAATCGCCGGAACATCGGTCATGAATGAAACTGCCACCGGCAAATACACGGGACACAGGCCGAACAGCAGCGTGACGAATACGGCCTGGAGCGGCTTCAATCCTGCTCGGCGCACCAGACTGTAGCAAAGTCCAACCGCCGCAAGCGAAAACGGGATCGTGCCTAATCGCAGCCACACAAAGGAAAACCCAAGTATCCGGATAATCAGCGCGCCCCAGTACGCGTGAAAAATCAGGAACGCCGACTCCCACCCGTTGTAGACCAAGTGGCCTGTGCGCAGCAGCACGAGGGACACATGCGCATAGGCCGTATCGTCTCCGTAGCCGATGTTCGCGAACGGCCAAACGAGGATCGTAGCGATCGCGACAACGACTACGCAGAGCGACACATTCCGGGCGTCGTTACGCCTTCTAGCTGTATCGGCAATTTGCTCTTCGATGAATGTCTCCCTAAATGCCGAAATTGGTGCGAGTAATACCCAGCTTCCGTCCCTCTCCCGCGCTGGCCTGGAGAATTGCCATGATGCAAGTCCTCAGCAATTTCCGTGGAATCCATTCGAACCGGCAGGCGTTTTGAAGAATACAATTGATCCACGAAGATCCTGGATCAAATCCCGACGTAACTATATGGTTCTGAATGCGCGATCGTACCGGCCAGACCCTGCGAGTCAGCAAACTGGGCACGAGAGGCAATCCCCAGTAGTTCCAATCCTGTATCTCCAGTTGGTGCTCAATCTTCCGCAATTTGTCCGCTCTCGTAATTGAATGAACTGGAGATATGGCTGCCGGGCAGCGCCCGAGCACTTTCCGAATCCGCCTCAGAAGCTCCGGCAAAATACTCTCCTCATTGCGGACGGGAATCGCGACAGAGAGGCGAATTCTACCGGGCATCAGCTATGGGCGTCCTCTCCTCCAGCCACACTTAAAGCCTCAATCGTTTGCGCCGGAAACCCAATCGTGGCGGGCCAAGCCAATTTACCTGCAATTACAGCCCGCAACAAGAAGCACGCCAGGTTCTTGAAAGGTTTGCTCTCGCGTCGAATTGCCTTTGCTGGAACTTCCGTATGCCGGAACCGCCGTTCAGCGGCAATCCTACGGTCCTTTCACCATGCTATATTTGAGGTACTGGGTAATCTCACAAGACTTCTCTAGATTCTGGCAGCCGGAAACTTCGGGGCTTCCTGGGTGTGCAATTGTAATTTCACGGTTGAATCGGAAATGATGTCTGACGCTCATACACAATTCACGGCAAACGAAGAGGCTGGCGCGGTTCCTGAAGCGGAGCCCCGCTTGGACGTTTCCGTCGTCATTCCCTGCCTGAACGAGGCCAACTCGCTCGCTTTCTGCGTGGGAAAAGCAATCTCGTCCTTTCGCAAAGCGGGACTCCGCGGCGAAGTAATCGTCGCGGACAACGGCTCGACCGACGGCTCCATCGAGATTGCTGAATTCAACGGAGCCACCGTCCTTCGCGTATCCGAGCGTGGCTACGGCGCTGCGTTGAAAGCGGGCATCGCCGCCGCGCGCGGTGAATTCGTCATCATGGGTGACGCTGACGACAGCTATGATTTCGGCGAGGTGCCCAATTTCGTCAACGAACTCCGCCGGGGCTACGACCTCGTCATGGGCAATCGCTTCCGCGGCGGCATTAAGCCCGGCGCCATGCCTCCGCTGCATAAATATTTTGGCAATCCTGGATTAAGCTGGCTGGTGAATTTTCTTTTCCGTGCCGGCGTGGGAGACAGTTATTGCGGCATGCGCGGCTTCAGCCGCGCTCTCTACGACAAGTTGGACCTGCGCAGCTCCGGGATGGAATTTGCCCTCGAATTTGTCATCAAGGCGAGTCAGATCGGCGCCCGTATTTCTGAAATTCCCATTATCCTCTGGCCAGACAAACGCGGCCGTCCGCCGCATCTCCGCAGCTTCCGCGACGGCTGGCGAAGCCTTCGCTTCATGCTCTTGTACGCGCCCAACTGGCTTTATCTTGTTCCCGGAAGCTCCCTTCTCGCTTGCGGGCTGGCGCTGATCTTCTGGCTGCTGCCCGGCCCCCGCCAAATAACGTCCACCGTCACTTTGGACGTGCACACCATGGTGTTCGGCGTGATTTTCACGCTTCTCGGTGCGCAGATTCTCTCCATCGGCGCCTTTGCCAAGGTTTTCAGCTATGCGGCGCGCTTTGACCGCGGCACCATTTCCCTGAAGCGCCTTCTCAAGCGGATCACCCTCGAAACCGGGCTGTTATCAGGCGGCCTGATTTTCCTCGCCGGCCTGATAGGTTGCTTTCGCATCACCTGGGGATGGGCCGCCGGCGGTTTCGGGCCTCTCTATCAGGTTCGCCAGATTCTCTTCTGGTCCACCTGGCTTTTTCTCGGCATTCAGATCATCTTTTCTTCTTTCTTTCTCAGCATGCTGGGCATCAGCCGCGAAACGTACATCGGTGACTACGAATTAAAGTGAATCGCTTTGGCTCCTCTTTTGTCCCTGTTTCCAACTGGCGTACACTAAGTGTGCTTGCTCCCCGGCAGGATTCCGGACTTTAGATGACCACGCCGCTCGTCAGCGTTCTGATCGATACGTACAACCACGAACGCTTCATCGAAGAAGCGCTTCAAAGCGTGTTGTCACAGGATTTTCCCTCCGCCGACCGTGAAATTCTGGTGGTCGACGACGGCTCCACCGATCGCACCCCCGAAATCCTCGCCAAATTCGCCGCGCAGATCCGCATTCTCCGCAAAGCCAATGGTGGCCAGGCCTCCGCTTTCAATCTCGGCATCCCGGAATGCCGCGGCCAACTGATCGCGTTCCTCGACGGCGACGATTGGTGGGCTCCCGAGAAATTGACGCGCGTCACCAACGTGATGGCCGCCGACCCGCAAGTTGGTTTCGTCGGCCACGGCATCATCACCGTCTTTCCGGATCGAGCGCATACGACGGACATTCTTCGCGACGGTTTTTGTTTCCAGGCCAATGATTTATCGGGCGCGCGATTGTTCCGAAGGCGCTGCGCGTTCCTGGGGACCAGCCGCATGACCATGCGGAGAACCCTTGCTCAACGGATTCTGCCAATTCCGAACGAGATCCACATCCAGGCGGATGAATACATCTATACGCTTGCCTCGGTTTTGAGCCCCGTGCGCATTTTGCCGGAGCCCCTGACCTTCTATCGAGTACATGCCGACAACGGATTTCAAATGTTGATCGAGGATCCGGTGAGATTGCGTCGCAAGCAAGAATCGCTCGCTACCCTAGCAAAAACGCTTTCTCAACGGCTCGCGCAGTTGGGGATAGGGCCGGAGTTGCGCCGCACGCTCCTTGAGTACACCGAAGCCAGCGCGGCGCAGTTGCGGCTGGCCCTCGACGGCGGCTGGTCCTGGGAGACGGTGAAAAGCGAGTGGAAAGTTTATCGCGTGACGCACCCGAATGTTCCCGCCGCCCACCGCGTTTTCAAATTATTAACCCTGCTTGGCGCTCTGTTCGTTCCGCCCAGGATATTTTATCGAACGCAGAAAGCGCTGGCGCGAAGTGGACTGTACCGTCGCCTCAGGGAACGCTGGCTCCCTTTCCCCAAGATGGAACACATTGAAAGCGATCACACCGCCAGCCAAGGGTCTTCGCATTGAAAATTCTGATCGCCATTGGGGTACTCCGGCAACGAGAGGCCGGCGCCGCGGGTGTGGTCTTCAACCATGCCGAGCAGCTTGAAAAGCTCGGGCACCAGGTAGACTGTTGGTTTTTCGATGACATCCTGCCGTCGCCTCACTGGCCCCGGCGTTTCCGCGACCTGGAGTTTGCCGTCGCGGTTTCCTCGCGGATTCGCCGACAGCCCTCTCGATACGATGTTGTGAATCTGCACGCCCCCTGGGGAGGCATCTATGGGCTCTCGCGCGAGTGGTTTTCGTCTGCGGGACTCCCGCCATACGTGTTTACGATGCAGGGGAGCGAGGAAAGATTCGCCCGCGCGATGAAGCTTGAACATCAGAAAGGGAGAGCGGCGAATTTCGCGTGGAAAAATCGTGTCTGGCACCGCCTCTACCACCAAACCATGTACGATTTAGCCGTTTCTACCGGGGACTTTGGTGCTGTAGCCAATCGTGAAGGATGGATTCTTTCCGAGCTGAAGTACGGCCACCCGCCCGGGCGAATCTGGTATGTTCCCAACGGCGTGAGTGGGAATTTTTTCCAGCCCAGAGATTTTGCGGAGGCCCCCGCAAACCGCTTGCTCTACGTCGGAACTTGGCTCGACCGAAAAGGAATCTATTATCTTGCGGATGCGTTCACGGCTCTGGCGGCGCGCTCGCCGGAACTTCAGCTCACGATTGCAGGATGCGTTATCACAGAAGAGGAAGTGAAATCGTACTTTCCAGCGGAGATTCACAATCGCATTTCGGTCCTCCCTTTTCTCGCTCGCGACGCAATGCCCGCGATTTACGCTGCGCATGATATTTTTGTGTTTCCATCGCTTATGGAAGGTATGCCGCTGACATTGCTGGAAGCCATGGCCGGGGCGATGCCTGTCGTTACCACCAACACCTGCGGAATGGCCGACTTGATCGAGGATGAACTGAACGGTCTGCTGGTTCCAGCGGCCGACGCGGCGGCGCTAGCCAATGCGATTGATCGCCTCAGAAATTCACCGGAACTGAGAAGCACTCTCGGCCTTCGCGCCCAAGATTCTGCGCGACGATACACCTGGAATTTGATCGCGCGTCAACTGGAGCAGGTATTCCAACTTGCCCTAGGTCGCCGCCAGGCAAGGCACCCCTGAAAGCGCTTTTTGCGCCCCGTCGAACTTCAAGTATCCTTTTCGGCAGGGGCTGTTTTCGTTCACTATGAAAAATCACATTCAATTCGTGGAAATCCCCGGCAATCCGGCGAAGAGCACCCCGCCTCTATCCCGAATGTTGCGGCACCCCGTCTTCGTCTGGGCCGGCGTGCGCGCCCCGATAGCCCAGCACACCCTCGCAGAGCACCAGGCTCTGATGCGTCACGCGCGGGCCGCCAGGACAGTTGTCGAAATCGGAGTCGCCGAAGGTGCGTCAGCCGCCGGCCTCCGGGAGGCAATGCCTGCTGATGGCACACTCTATCTGATCGATCCTTTTCATCTCTCCAGAATCTCCTCGCTGAACTTCCTTAAACGCGCCGCCCGCCGCGCCGTCGGCTCAGCCGGTTCAGCACGCACGGTCTGGATCGAATCCTTCAGCCAGGACGCGGTTCGCGATTGGAAATCGCCGATCGACTTCCTTTTGATTGACGGCGACCATCGTGAAGAGTCGGTCGAACGCGATTGGGTGGATTGGTCGCCTTTCGTAAATGACGACGGAATAGTCGCTTTCCATGATGCACGCCTTTTTCCCGATGGCTGGCCTACCCCGGATTATGGACCAGTGCGTTTCATCGACCGTGCTTTCCGCCAGGGTTCACTGAATGCGGCCTGGAGTATCGTTGAAGAAATAGACTCGCTCGTATTTGTCTCGCGGAGGCAGCACTCGTAGCATGATCACCCTCGGACTCAACTATTCCCAGATGCACGATTCCTCCGCGTGCCTTGTGCATGACGGCGAACTGCTCTTCGCCGTCGCTGAGGAGCGCATCAGCCGGGTGAAACACGACGCGCGCTTCCCGGCCCTCGCCATCCAGGCCTGCCTCGATTTTGCAAAAATCACCCCCTCCCAGGTGGATGAAGTCTGTGTCGGCTGGCAAGCCCCGGGCGCGACGTTTCGCCGGGATTTAGGCCTCTATGCCACGGGCCGCTGGCCGGCCTCTTATCTGAATGTTCTGAATTCCACGCGCCACTTTGCCAGCATGCAGCACCAGCACGGTGGAGAAAATCCCTTTCGGCGGCAATTTGGTCCCACAAAAGCCCGCTACCGGTTTGTCGACCATCACCTGGCCCACGCGCTCAGTTGTTATTCCTATTCCGGCTTCGACGATGCCGCGGTCGTCGTCATGGACGGCCGCGGCGCCTGGGAAGCCACGTCCATCTGGCGCGGCGCCAAGGGCCGCGTCGAGCATGTGCTCACCATCAACTGGCCCAATTCGCTCGGTCTTTTCTACGCGCAGTTCACCGGCTTCCTGGGATTCACGCCGAACGCCGACGAGTGGAAAGTGATGGGCCTCGCTCCGTACGGCCAGCCCGGCGTTGATTTGCGCATGTTTCTGGAAACAGACGCCGCTCCCTACAAAGTTCACGTCGATCGCCTCATCGGCAATGGCAACGGCCCCTACGCCAATTTCCCGGCTTCCCTCGGCGCCCCGCGCGAACCGGAAAGCGACATCAACGCCCTGCACAAAAATATCGCGCACGCCGTGCAGGAAACGTGCGAGCAGGCAATGTTCAGCGTCGTCCGGATGGCGCTCGAAAAAACGGGCAGCAAAAATCTTTGCCTGGCGGGTGGCGTGGCTCTGAATTCCAAGGCCAACGGAAAAATTGTCGCCTCCGGGCTCATCGAAAAACTCTTCGTGCAACCCGCCGCCTCCGATGACGGCGTCGCTCTCGGCGCGGCCCTTGCGCCGTTTCTCGATGGCGGCGCGCGTCTCCCCCTGCGCGCCATGCGCCATGCGTATCTCGGCCCCTCGTTCGATGACGACGCCATTGAGTCCGCGCTCAAAACCTACAAGATCCGTGCCTCGCGCCTTTCCGATCCGGCCGCCACGGCCGCCGAAATGCTCTCGCACGGAAAAATTCTCGGCTGGTACCAGGGTCGGATGGAGTTTGGACCGCGTGCGCTCGGCGGTCGTTCGATTCTTGCCGACCCGCGCGATCCGGAAATGAACATCAAGGTGAACAACGCGGTGAAATTCCGCGAATGGTGGCGACCGTTTGCGCCTTCCTTCAAAAAAGAGGCCGCGCCGGAATATCTGGAATCCGCATACGATTCCCCCTTCATGATTCTTACCGCTCAGGTGCGCCCGGAAAAGCGCAGCGTCATTCCCTCCGTCACCCACGTGGACGGCAGCGCCCGTCCGCAAACCGTCGAAAAAGAAATCAATCCGCTCTACTACCGGCTCATCGACGAATTCGGCAAGCGCACCGGCGTCCCCGTCGTCATGAACACGTCCTTCAATTTGCGCGGCGAAGCCATCGTCCACACGCCCACCGACGCGATTCGCACATTTTTCAGTTCCGGCATGGATGCCCTGCTCCTCGGCAGCTTCCTCGTGGAGAAATAAAATGCCGGAACCCGGCGATTACGTGCTGGCCCTTCCCCAATGACGCGCCAGCTCATCGCCCTTCTCGGACGCAAAGACGAGCCCACGGACGCCGTCGAGGAATACTGCCGCTATCTGGGTAGTGCTCTCCAGTCTTACGATTTTCAAATGCAGATCCGCCGCGTGCCCTGGGAACTTCACGGCTGGCGCCAGTCTTTGCGCGCATTGCGTCTTCAATCGACAGCCTGGCGTGACACCTGGGTGCTGGTGCAGTACACAGCTCTCGCCTGGTCCGCTCGCGGCTTCCCCCTAAATTTTCCGCGCATCCTCCGTTTGTTGAAATCCTTCGGCGCGCGCGTAGCCGTCGTCTTTCACGACGTCGAACCCTTCTCCAGCCCGCGCCTCATCGACCGTCTGCGCCATCGCGTCCAATCACGCACCATGCGCCGCGCGCTAGCTCTTGTGGATCTTGCGATCTTTACCGTTCCCCCAGAGAAACTTTCCTGGCTCATGACGATCCCATCGAATGCCTCGTTCATTCCGGTGGGCGCCAATCTTCCGTTTCCAGAAGAAATCGCATCCCCGAACTCGGGCGACATTCCCACCGTGGGGGTGTTTAGCATCACCGGCGGGGAACAAGGCGCTCGGGAAACACAACAGATCCTCGCCGCGGTCCAGCACGCCGCACAAAAACTTGGGCGTATTCGATTGTCGGTGTTCGGCAGGCATTCCGAACTGCGCGCGGAATCTCTCCGTCACGGCTTTCAGAATTGTCCTGTTGAACTCAGCGTCGAAGGCGTTGTTGATCCCCGGCAAGTTGTGCACCGCTTGGCCGCGTGCGATGTGCTCCTCTTTGTTCGCAATGGAATCTCAACGCGGCGCGGCAGCGCCATTGCCGGTATAGCCGCCGGCCTTCCCGTTATTGCTTATCCAAATTCAGAAACCGCGCCGCCGATAACGGAAGCGGGAGTTGTCTTGGTGAATCCGCGCGACCCCGGCAAGCTCAACGATGCGCTGGTTCAAGTATTATCCGATGCAAACTTTCGCGCCGATCTATCGGCGCGCAGTCGCGCCGCTTATAAAGCTCATTTCGCCTGGCCGGCCATCGCCGAGCGATTTGCCGCCCTGTTGAATTCACGCTAGCTCAATATTTCTTCTCACCACTGGCGGGCGATCACTTCCACAATGTTCCCCAGCGCATCCGCGTCCTTCGTATCAATCACTTCTCCCGGCGAGTGCGCATACCGTAGCGGCCAGCCCATCGCCACATCCACGGAACCGTAACGCACGAAAACAGCGCCATCGTTCCCGCCGCCGGTCACTCCATATTGCACCGGGATCGAATGTTCGTGCGCCATCGCCACCACGCGATCCACATACTCGCGCGGCACGGTATTTGAATTGTCCACCGCGCGAACCACGAATCCGTCTCCGATCGTCGCGTCGCCAAAGCGTTTCAATTCCAGCGGCGAATCCGAACTGACAAACGTATCGATCGCGAACACGAAATCCGGCGAGCGCCCTTCTTTCGCCGCCTGCTCTGCGAACGACGCCGCGCCCTCCAGTCCGAGCTCTTCGCGTGTCGACCAAACAAACGTCACATCGCGCCCCTGCAGCTCAGGGCCGATAGCATTCGCCGCCGCAATCAGCGCGGCGCAGCCTACCCGGTCGTCAAAGCTCCGCCCATTCGCGCGCGTGCCCAGCAATGCTCGAAACTCCTTCGGAATCGTCACGAAATCGCCAACCGCAATTTTCAGCTCTTCCGTTTCCTTCTTCGACTGCGTCCCCACATAAACCCGCGCGGGCTCATCCATCGAGCGCGAGCTCATCGGCCACTCGAAGCCGGCTTTCTCCCACGCACTCGGCAATTCCAGCACTCCGCCAATCTTGCTTCCATCTTTCTTATGCACCAGCACAACGTGGCCCAGGAAATATTGCGCGTATCCGCCACCCAGCACTTCCACCTGCAAGCGCCCGTCGTCTTCAAACTTCTTCACTTCATATCCAATCTCATCCATGTGCGCCACGATCGCAATTCGCGGCGTCTTCACATCTTTCTTCGAATCTCCGAGATGCAGCACCAGATTCCCGCCCGCATCCGTCGTCACCTTGCTGCGGATCCGAGGATCCAGCCGATTCAGCACCACCTGCCGCACCGCCTCTTCGTGCCGGCTCGCTCCATAGGCCAACACCAGCGCTTCCAAGACGTTCTGTGTCGTCCCTCCGTAGCTCCCGCCACCAATGACGCCCGTTGGTTGCTGAACCCCAAGATACGCTTCCAAAAGTCTTTGCATCTGGCCCGCGTCATGCCACGACGCATACTCCGCCGGCGTCACCGGCCACAGAGTCGGCACGCCCAATTCCACAAACCGCCCCGGGAATTCCGCGCCCTTCGTATAACTCGCAATCCGCGGAGCCGCCGCGGCCACGCTCACATTCTTGATGTGGTCCTTCTCCGCAACCGCCTGCAGTTCCTTCACAAACTTCTGCCCAGCCTCCGTCGCACTCGAAGGCGAACCCAGCACAGCTCCCGCTCCCGGCTTTGGCGCCTCAGGAACCACCTTTCCGTCGGCTAACTGTTCCGGCCGCACTCTCCCCACATAAATCATCTCGTTCGGTTGAATTTCCGTAAGCATCCGATTCAATCCGCGTCCGCCGGTGTATTGCTGAGCTACGAACCCGATGGTCGTCGTCCCTTTCGCCCTCGACGACTTCATCTCCCAAATCAGCGCTGTAAGGACCCCGATGTCCACATGATTCAGCGCGCCCAATCCCGCCTCGCCGCTGTTTCCAATCGCCATCCAGTTCGTTTGCGGCACAATCGGGTCCAGCACATCCACACCCGCCGCGCGAACCTCCTCGGCGCTCTTCGCTCCCAGGTCCACATACATTTCGTCCGGATGATTCATCTTGGGCCCGTTCACGCGTCCCGGCTGCAGGTGCACGGAAAGCCCCGCGAACACGCCATTTACCCTTTTTCCATTTCGCGTCAACACCCACACCGGCTGCGCAAAATTCAGCGCGTCGAACACTCCGTTGGGAGCCGCTTGCGGCAAGCGTTGCACGCGCAAATACCCCTCGCTGGTAATCCCGCTGACGATATAACCGGGCTGATCCATCCCGGTCGCGATCAGCCGGTGCGGTTCTCCGCTGCCGAACTCCACCCAAACATTTCCGACTTTATCCGTCTTTGGGGAAAACTCTTTCAATTCCCGCACGAGTTCTTTCGAAAGCTCCTGCTCGTATCCGGAGATCGCCGGCGTTTCACCCGGCATTGCGGGATTATTTGCGATTTGTGAGGATGAAACTCTGGCAGACGCGGCAAGAAACAGTGAGGCGAGCAATGTCCGGGTGAACCCCTTCATCTTGTATCCTCTCGAGTTGGAATCGCGAGGAAGAATAGTAACGGATGGGGTGCTCTACCGGCAAAGTGTTTCGATCAGCAATTCTTTTTTGCGTTCCGCAAGAACGCTGAGTGGATCGAGCGAGGCGAGGTATCCCCCCAGTGCCGCGGCGGTCAAGCCGGCGAACACCACCGGCGGCAACCAGGCATTCCCGAACCACCGCCCTGCCAGCAGAACGAAAGTGGCAATTCCTCCAATCAGAATCTGCGCGCCAAACGCGGTCCACACCGCCACGCCGGAATTGCGCTGTCCTTTCATTTTTCCGATTTCCATTTTCTTGGGAAAACTCAACGCGGACCAGTTCGCAATCGTCAACTGCCCCACCACCGCGAACGCGGCCGCGGCAATCGTCGAAAGAAATAACGGCAAGCCCGGAAATCCGATCCGCCAGACGAGAACCCCGAGTGAAATCGTCAGTTCAACCGCCACCACGCAGACAAGAAACAGGTTCTTGCCCACCAGGATGTCGCGCATGCGCACCGGGGCCATGAAATACGACTGAATCCCCTGACCTTCGAAAGCGAATGAGTTGTACGCCGGCGAAAGCAGAATCAAAATCAGGTAAGCCATCGCCATTGGGAAAAAAGTCTGCGGTGACAGCCCGTGCTCCTTGAGCTGTGAGTGGGTACCCGCAAACTGCATCGAAAAGAACATCACCATCATGGGCGGAAGTATCAACGTGATGAATGAAAACCCATTCCGCGTCAAATAATGAAATTCCTTGCGCATCACGCCGGCAACTGGCGGCGAGAGAAAGCCCGGCAGCCCCGGTGAAGTTGTCTGCCGGCGAGCCCCGCGCTTGACCGCCGAGGGCGCCGCGGTCTCGCTCTGCTCCTCGCCCAGATACTGCGCGTGGTATCGCAGCCACAGCAAGCCGCTCGTTGCACCCAGCCAAACCAGCAAACCCGCAACCGTCACGAGCAGCGCCTGTGAATCTCCCTCACTCGCCGCGGCGAGCGCATTTCCCGTCAGCGAGCCCGGCAACCACGAAACATACGGCACCAGATGAACAAATCCCGGGCGTGTCCCATGATCGCCCCACCGCTGAAAAGCCGGACTTAGGAAATTCATCGAGACCATGGACAGCACGAACAATCCCACCAGCACTTCCCGTGCCCGTCGTTTCGATAGGATTTTCTCCAGCCATGAGCCGATCAACCTCTCCAAAGTTACATTCACAAGAATGAACAGCAGGCTCGCCACCATCATCACAGGAAGAAGCTGCACCCTTCCCACCGCCGCCGCGAACAGCATCGAAACAATCCAGCAGATCGACGACACCGCCGCAAAATCCGCGAAGCCATATCCCAGACCCAGGATGTAAAACGCGCGCAGGCTCAATGGAAAGCGCAGCAGGGTCCGAAATTCAAAATTCGCTCCAAACCCCGCCACAAGTATAGGAATCACCTGCCACCACAAAAATATCGCCCAATACAGAAGCGGCATCCAATTGGCCCGCTCCGTGGTCAAAAAGAAATAGGCGCCCGCGTAAAACGCCACACACAAGCCGACCACTATCACCGCACTCCAGCCCGCGGCCAGGATCATGCCGATCAGGTCCCAGCGGCTGTTCTTGCGTTGCAGGCTGTTCTTCAGCAGATTCCACCGCAGCTCCGCGATCAGCTTCAGCTGTTCCCGCACGCCCGGCATCTGGATCACGTCAGCCAAGTCAGTTCCTCCAGCCGTGCCTGCTCGCCGCCGCTCTGCCCCACAATCGAAAGGAAAATCTGTTCCAGCGTTTTCTTCTCCCCTTCCGCTCCTGGAATTCCCGCGCGCAACTCTTCCAGCGAACCCTGTGCCACCAATCGCCCCTCATGAATGATGGCGACGTGGCTGCACAAGCGTTCCACAATTTCCAAAACGTGCGACGTCAAAAAAATCGTCACGCCGCGCTCGGTCATCCGCCCCAGCAGCGCCTTCAGCGCCCCCGCCGCCAGGGCATCCACGCCCTCAAACGGCTCGTCCAGGAAAAGAATCCGGGGCCCGTGAATTACGGCCGCGGCCAGCGCCAGTTTTTTCTGCATCCCGTGCGAATAATCGGCGATCAGCGTTTTTTCCCGATCCGCCAGTTGCATGAACTCCAGCAGTTCCGCCGTCCGTTTTCCGGTCGTCGCGCCATCCAGTCCGTACATGCGCCCCACAAAGTGCAGGTATTCGCTGCCGGTCAGCCGCTCAAACAATCCCATTCCTTCGGGAACCACTCCGATCTGGCGTTTCACTTCGATGGGGTTGCGTTGAAAATCCAGACCCAACAGTTCCATCCGTCCGGAGGTTGGCGCCAGCAATCCGGTCAACATTTTAATGGTCGTGGATTTTCCCGCGCCGTTTGGCCCCAGGAATCCGAAAAACTGCCCTGCGTTTACGCGTAAATCCACGCAGTCCACCGCGGTCAGCGCCCCGAATCGCCGCGTCAGTTGCTCTGTGCGGATGGCAATTTCATTCATGTCCCAGCCTTTTGCCCACACCCTTGCCCGCAAACTCCACCGCGAGCTTGTACGTATCCTGCCGCCGCAAATTTCAACCGCTCCGCCGCGATGCCCTGCTTAAGATTGTTTGCTGGTTACCGGCGCGGCATTGGGAGGCACGGCGCCCTTGCTGGGCAAAACCGCGAGAACCGCCGGCAGCTCCACGCGAAATACCGCGCCGCCCGTCTGGCCGTTGTAACAAAGTATTTTTCCGCCATGCTCCTGCACGATGCCATAGCAGATGCTCAGTCCCAGCCCCGTTCCTTTTCCCACTGGTTTTGTCGTGTAAAACGGGTCGAACACCCGATGCGGTTCTTTGATGCCCGGACCGTTATCCGAAAAAAGAATCACCACGCTCCCGCGGTCACGCAGTGTCTTGATCGTCAGCACGCCGTCGCTTTTGTTCCCCATCGCATCCAGCCCGTTGTTCACGATGTTGAAGAAAACCTGCATCAACTGGTTGTGGTCGCCGCGCACACCAGGCAGCACGGATTCGAGCTGTGTTTCAATTCGCGGGCCGCCGCTGTGCAAATCCAGCGCACGGAGCTGCACCGCATTCGAAATTACGGAATTGATGTCCAGCAGCGTCCGTTCCGGCGGCACCTGCCGCGCGAAGCTGAGCAGATTCTGCACCAGGTTGCGCGTGCGCCGAGCCTGCTCCCGGATCTTCCCCGCGGTCGTTCGCGCGCGATCGGGCAGAGCAGGATCGTCCGCCAACAAATCCGAATATCCGAGTATCGCCGTCAGCGGATTATTAATTTCATGCGCCGCTCCGGCCGCCAACTGGCCCAGCGAAATCAGTTTTTCGGATTGCACCATCTGGGTCTGCAGGCGTTGCAGATTTTCAATCGAAGATTCGGACTTGGCCAGCAGCAGCGCGCGGTCCTTATCGGCTAGGTGTGTGCGCAGGAACACCAGCAGCACCAGCGGCACCGCCGCAACCAGCGTCATCGTCAAACGAAAATCCCGGATCGCCTGGGTGTCGTGTTCCAGGTGCATCGCATACAGCGCGAACAGGGGCAGCGACAGCACTGCTCCCATCGCCAGTCGCGCGGCCCACACATTCCCCTGTGCGGAGCTTTCCGTTCCCCCGGCGGCGCTGCCGTCCGATGGCAAATCCAGTTGCGCCCTGCGTTCAAAAGCTACAAATCCGCCCAGCCCGTAAAGAAAAAACACGCTCAGCAACGGCAGGTCATAGAGGCTACCGGTGTAATAATCGTGCCGGGAAATCGCCACATTGCTGGTCAACGAACTAAGCATGTATAACGCCGAGGCGATAAAAAGATAGGCGTAGACGGTTCGCCACGCGTTTCGCGTTCGCAGCCAGAAGATGCCGAATCCCACGATCACCACTAATTGTTGCAGCGTATTCAGCACGTTGTACGCGTAGTTGTAAACCGGTCCCGAATAGCTGACATACATCCACGGCAGCACAAAAAACGCGTAAACAAACGTCCACCACGTCAGCAGCAGCGCAAAATCCAGGTATCCCAGCCCCATGCGCAGTTCTTCGCGCTTCAAATGGGGGCGCAGCGCAAGCGCCGCAATCAGCGGAATGCCGCGCAGGAAAAAAATTATGTCGCCGGCGAATGGGTCGGGCACTTCCCGGTGCAGGTAGATTTCGTAATACGTCCACTCGAACTGCCCCATCATCCACATCGAGCAGCTCAGCGCCAGCAGCATCCAGAAAATGTTCCGCCGCCAGTGTGGCGTCCCCGCATTGATCAGCAACCCGGCGTTTGCGATCAGCGGCACGAAGCACTGCACAATGTCCCCGAACGCGCTCAGCGATGCGCCCGGCTTCAAATAGTAAGAGACCCCGGCGTATAAGCCGAGGAAGACGGCCCAGGCCGCGACCAGACGGGCAATTCTGCGCGCATCGGACATGGTTTTGCTTACTCTCTATTTTAAGGGCGGAAGCGAAAACAAGGTCGGAGCGACTCGCCGCATCATAGCGTAATGATTACCCAAGCGAGGCCCGAAAAATCCGGCGCATCCATTCGGCGCATCTGGCGGAGGAGGAGGGATTCGAACCCCCGAGGCCCTTTCGAGCCTAACGGTTTTCAAGACCGCCGGTTTCAACCGCTCACCCACTCCTCCGTTTCTAAGTATAACGTGCAACTGCTTTTAGTGGGGCGTTTAGTGACAATTTGGAGGTCGATTGCTGCATTTTGGTGCACACTGTCACCAAATTGTGACCGAAATTTTTTTCGGCGAGCCGGAACGCACGAGCCGGGAAACGCACACATTCCCCGTATATTCGGGCAGATACTGACTATCGAATCGAAACCTTTTCAGATTGTCGGTGACTGTCGATGCCAAAAACATCCGCCGGCTCAAACCACCAGAGCACTGCCAGCAAAACACGACAATGCGTGTAGCAGATGGGAAACAACTGCAACTATTGATGTTCTGCCTGGCAGACCGCTACTACGGTGTTTGAAACCGTTGTCTGTTCACTGGCCTCAAGAGGTCTGGAGGCCACATGTGCGGAAAGGCGGCTTTCCAGCCAAGTAGTCGAGGGGTTACGGTGGACAACCCTGGGGTTCCTACGCGAAGGTCTTTCCGCTAAGGGTTTGAGACCGTGCCACGAGGAGGGCACCTGGGCCGTGAGCGTGTGGTCGAGACTTTCCCGAGGACCTGCGACGACGGTCTGTGCAACCGTTGTACTCGAGTGGCGTTAGCCTACGAAGACGATCCAGTCATCTTGGATTTCGCCGATGCAGCGGAGCTGCCCTGCGCCCATGCACCGCATCATCGTCGCCGGTCACCGGGAACTCGTGGGCCAGCGGCACTGCTCTAGGCATTCAAGCACCTGTCAACTCTGCACCAATGATGGGAAGTGCTGTTTGGCGAAACAGTGCGAGCCACTCTCTGAACAGGGTGGGGCTGATGGCCATCCATGCACACCCCCGAATCACTTCCGAATCGAGATCGCTCAATTTGTTGCCGCCCAGGACTACCCACCAAAAGTACGTGAGGCAAGCTTTTTCGTCGTCGTGGCTTTCGCTGACATCGAAAAGAGTCGCGAACGCCGGATGTTTTTTCATATGCTTGAAGACTCCGTTCACGACCAACGCAATGCGGTACAAACCAATCTCGAGCGCGAGATTTCTGCTCTGTCGCAAATCAGCCATGTTTGATTCGATACCTGGTGCGATTTCTTGAACAGTCATGGCTTCTCGTCTCACTCTCTCAAAATCTTTCAAGCGCTTGCACGCACATGGTGACTGAGCGCTTGGCCGGGTCGAGTTTCTTCTTGGCCCTGCGCCAGCCAGAGGCCAAAGCGCAACGAGTCAAATGGTCCAAATCCTTTGCGGTAACGCAGCACGCGGTACCACTTGTTCCAGTTAGCTGTGAAATTCAGAACTGATGACATGACGCGCCTCCTTTTCAACGACTCATGTTCTTGCCGCCAATCGACGCTTGACGCTTCGAGTGCCAGTTGCGGCGTGAAAGATTAGCGCCGGTCGCCGGGTTGGACTTTTATGCAGGTGTGAAACTGGCTGGCGATTTGCCCAAATCCACGGAAGTACGAATCGCAGCTGCGGCGTCCTTCGCAGCGCGGCTCTCGCGTGAAACAGGCGTGCTTTTACTGCCCCGACAGAAATCCCAAGAACCGTTGCCGTTTCCTCCAAAGTACGTTCCTGCAGCATATGAATCTCGAGTGCTTTCCGAATACGTGGCCGCAGCTTCGCGATTGCATCTCTCAGGGTTGCTTCCCGCTCGCTCTTTGTGTAGAGCTCTTCGGGGTTCGGAGAAAAATCTGACACTTGGTGCTCCAAGCAGGGCTCGCTCGTCTCTACGGACACGCCTATTGGAACTTCTCGGGACGCGTGATTCTTGCGTAGTTTCATCAGCGCTGCATTCATAGCGATGCGTGTCAGCCAAGTGGAAAATCCTCAGCATCCTCGCGATTTCGTGTAATGCGATAAGTAATGCGGAACATCTTTTCCGCATGACGTTTGTACACATCATCGAAAGCACCGCTGTGACCGATTTTCGCGGCCGCCACAAGCCTCTCGTCACTCACAACGCAGAGTCGTCGGATGAAGCGTGACCGTCCCTTCTCCAA
>Ga0210403_10001641_pt1 | contig 21012 bp, 21 predicted proteins | sample IncBWC19MmetaG_FD_150863 | JGI IMG/M metagenome (GOLD analysis project Ga0210403, IMG submission 150863) | Forest soil microbial communities from Barre Woods Harvard Forest LTER site, Petersham, Massachusetts, United States - Inc-BW-C-19-M | ecosystem: Environmental > Terrestrial > Soil >... | reverse complement strand
ACTTGGCTACCGGCTTTGACTTGGCTACCGGCTTTGACTTGGCCTTCCGTGACGCCGCCTTGGCGCGTTTCGCCTTCTTGGCGCTGGATTTGGTCTTGCTCTTGGTCTTCGCCGTCGTCTTGGCTTTTGCCTTGGCCTTCGCGGATTTCGACTTTTTCCTGGCAATCATGTGTAACCCCTCTGCTACGAATGTCGGTCGGCCAGGTCGCGTGACGAGGCGGACTAGCCGCAACCAAAATCAATGGACAGGTCGAAACTGGCGATCAAATATGCCCGCTAAAATTGCATCATACACCGAACGACACCGAAACGCCAAGTGCTCGTGCGTGTGGGTCATATTGATACGCCGATCCGCGCTAATGGAATCCAACATCCTAGACGATCGTCCGGTGCGCACGACGTGCCTGCGACAGCTCAAGGAGCAGAGGCGGAAGGCATTTCAGTCTTGATTTCCCGGTGTGGGATTGCTTGGATTCCACCATGCGATCTCCGCGTGAAATCCTGATTGAACTCTGGCGCTCGGCCTCCGGCGAGGCGTCTGCGCTCGATACGGTCACGCTGACCGGCGAAGAGCCGATCCTGCCGTCCTCGTTTCGCGTCGCGGCCGCGGCGCAGGCTTCGATCGCGGCGAGCGGGCTTGCCGCCGCCGAAATCTGGAAACTGCGCAGCGGCGAGGGGCAGAAGGTCGCGGTCGACATGCTTCATGCCATCGTCGAATGCCGCTCGGAGCGCTATTTGCGCGTCGATGGCAAGCCGCCGCCGCCAAGCTGGGATCCGACCGCCGGCATCTATACGACCCGCGATGCGCGCTATGTGCGGCTGCATACCAACTTCAGGCATCATCGCGCCGCCGTGTGCAACGTGCTGCAATGCGAGCCCGAGCGCGAGAAGATCCAGGCCGCGCTGAACGAATGGGACGGCGAGGCGTTCGAGACCGCGGCCTATGCCGGCGGCGCCGTGGTCTCGCTGATGCGTTCGCACGAGGAGTGGTCGGCGACGCCGCATGCGAAAGCCTTGGCCGCGCTGCCGCCGCTCACCATCGAGAAGATCGGCGAGGCGCCGCCAAAAGCATGGCCCGGAGGCGAGCGTCCGCTTGCCGGGGTGCGCGTGCTCGATTTGTCGCGGGTGATTGCCGCGCCCGTCGCGGGGCGCACGCTCGCCGCGCATGGCGCCGACGTGCTGCTGATCTACGGCCCCAACGTGCCGGCGATCCCCTGGCTCACCATCGACACCGGGCGCGGCAAGCTCTCGGCCTTTGTCGAGCTCAAGAGCCGGGAGGGGCGGGGACAGCTGCGCGATCTGCTGGCGCAGGCGGATATTTTCTCGCAGGGCTATCGCCCGCAGGCGATCGCCGCGTTTGGCTTCTCGCCGGAAGAAGCCGCGGACATCAATCCGGGCATCGTCTACGTGACGCTGTCGGCCTACGGCCATGCCGGTCCGTGGGCCGGGCGCCGCGGCTTTGACTCGCTGGTGCAGACCTCGACCGGCTTCAATCACGCCGAAGGCCTGGCCGCCGGCATCGAGGGGCCGAAGGAATTGCCGGCGCAGATGATCGACCACGCCACCGGCTATCTGATGGCGTTCGGCGCCATGATGGCGAAAGCGCGCCAGGCGCGCGAGGGTGGCAGCTGGCATGTCCGCGTGTCGCTCGCGCAGACCGGACGCTGGCTGTGGAATCTCGGCCGCGTCGCGAATGGATTTGCACAAGCGGACATCGCGAGCGAAGCCGTCGCGCCGTACCTCGAAGATGCAGAGTCCGGCTTCGGCCCGCTCCGTGCGGTGAAGCATTCCGCGATCCTTGCCAAGACACCGGCGTTCTGGGCCCGGCCTGCGGTGCCGCTCGGCTCGCATCCACCGCAATGGTCTGCGCAACGCGATAGCTGAAATCGCGTTACAGCTGAAACACCTCCGTGAGACGTGACTGGACCGTGTGCGAATGCGCTGGATAGCGTCTCCGCGCCTTTTGATAAGCACTGGAGAGAGCGGATGGCGTTTCCGAATCCCGATGTCGAAGAGTTTCGCAAGATGGTCGTGCCACTCCTTGCCGAGTTGCGGAGCAAGGCACCTCCGGAACAGCGAGTGATGTTCGACGCCAGTATGGAAGGCATTCCGCTCGCCGACGGCTGCGTGGTCGAAAGCCTCGATCTCGCCGGGGTCCCTGCCGAGAAGATCACGCCACGCGGCGCGGTTGCGGGCAAAGCACTGCTCTATCTGCATGGCGGCGGCTATGTCATCGGCAGTCTCAAGTCCTACCGTCATTTGGTGTCGCGGTTTGCGGTCGCCGCGCGCACCGCCGTGTATCATCTGGACTACCGCCTGGCGCCGGAGCATCCCTATCCCGCGGCGCTGGAAGACGCGATCAAGGCTTATCGGCAGCTTCTGACGATGGGAGTTGCGCCGCAGGAAATGCTGGTCGGCGGCGACTCCGCCGGTGGTAATCTCGCGGCCGCGCTCGTGTTGAAGGTGCAGGAAAGCAGGTTGCCGCAGCCGGCCGGTCTTTATCTGTTGAGTCCGTGGCTCGACATGACCTCCGCGGGCTTGTCCTATGACAAGGTCTCCGCGCGTGATCCGATCTGCTCGAGGCAGGTGATGGAAGCCTATGCCGCCATCTTTCTCGGCAGCAAGCGCGATGACCATTTCACCTCGCCGGTGCGTGCGGAGCTCGCCGGCCTGCCGCCGATGCTGATCCAGGTCGGTACCGAGGAGGTGCTGCTGTCGGATTCGCTGACCCTTGCCAGTCGCGCGGCGCTGGCCGGGGTCGATGTGACCTTGCGTGTCTGGGCCGGGATGCCCCACGTCTGGCCGATGTTCCATCCCTTCGTTCGGGCCGGGCTGCCTGCGATCGAGGAGGCCGGCCAGTGGATGCGCCAGTACCTGCAGGCAGCGAGGCTTGAGGCCGCCTGAGCGCCTCGCATCCCGAAACGTCAACCCGCGCTGCGGCTCGGCACCGACAGGGCGGAATGGCCGGCGCGGTAGCTCCGCTCGCGTCAAACGGCCACACGCAGCACGGCGGTCCTGCTGACCTTCGCGACTTGAGCGAGTTGGCGAAAGAATGCAAACTGGCTTTCTCGGTCTTTGCATTTACCGGCCCTCACCGTCCTGCAATTCATTATTCGGCGCCATGCGCGAGAGTATCGAGACGATCGTCATCGGCGGCGGCCAGGCCGGCCTCGCGATGAGCTATCACCTCACGCGGCTCGAACAACCGCATGTCGTGCTCGAACGTGGCCGGGTCGCCGAGCGCTGGCATAGCGAACGCTGGGACTCGCTTGCTTTTCAGTTCACCAACTCGATGCTTCGTCTACCCGGCCATGTTTATTCGGGATCCGCGCCGGACGATTTCATGGCGCGAGAAGGTGTCGCACGTTTTATCACGGACTACGCCATGAGGATCGCTGCTCCTCTGCGCTGCGGGGTTGCGGTTACCTCGGTGCACCCGACAGATCAGGGACGATTTGTCGTGCAGGCGGGGCAACACACGATGGAAGCGGCGAATGTGGTGGTTGCGACCGGGCCCTATCAGCTTCCGTCAGTTCCGCCATGCAGCGGATCGTTTCCCCGCGCGATTTATCAGGTCACGGCGAACCGCTACACCCGGCCCTCCGATCTTCCTCCCGGCGGCGTGCTCGTCGTCGGATCGGGCGGCTCCGGGTGTCAAATCGCAGAGGATCTTCGCGACGGTGGACGGGAGGTGTTCTACGCTGTTCGCCGACATCGGCGATGGCCACGTCGCTACAGGGGCCGCGATGCCGGCTGGTGGATCGAAGAGAGCGGCATGACCGATGCGACCGGCGATCGCATGCCGCCGGAGTGGCGCAATTTCAGGGCGCCCTTGATCACTGGCGTGCGGGGCGGTCACACCATCGATCTCCGTCAGATCGCTACCGAAGGGGTTACGTTGCTCGGCAGCCTGCTGGACGTCGGTGATGGCCGACTGCGCATTGCCGGCGATCTGAATGCCAATCTGAAGGTGGGCGACGACACGTTTGTGCAGTTCGTTCGAACCATCGATGAGTTCATCGAGGGGAAGGGAATTGATGCGCCGGCCGAAGCCGGTTTTGACCCGTATTTGCGCCAAACACCAAAGACATTGCCTGAGGTTGAGACGCTCGACCTCCGCGACGCCAGGATTACGACCGTGGTTTGGGCGACAGGGTATCGCTACGATTTCGCGTGGATAGAGTGCCCTGTGTTCGACCAGCAGGGGGCACCGGAGCAGCGCCGCGGAGTGACGGGTGTGCCCGGCCTTTACTTCCTTGGTTTGCCGCGCATGTACAAGGTGAAGTCAGCATTTCTCTGGGGAGTGGGCGAGGACGCCGAATATCTCGCAAATCACATTGCGGCCAGGACGACCAATCTCAACTGACAGCTTTGAGTGCCGGGCCGCTAGCGCCGCGGCTTTAGCTCGCTGAACGTATTAGTCGCGTGGACTAGTTTAAGGAAACCAACCAGCGGTGTCATCTACCGCGCGAAGGACCCCTTTCATATCAGCTAGCAAGCCGCAGCATTACCAGGAAACTCGTCATGCCCGGCCCTGTGCCGGGCATCCACGTCTTTGGTGCAACTTGCAACAAAGACGTGGATGGCCGGGCCAAGCCAGGCCAAGCCCGGCCATGACGAAGCTGCTTTTCCGTCCAAGCTCCATGCAGACAGCGGCCTTAATAATATACATAAAAACTGTACAGACAATATGTACAGGTAAACTGTATATATGCTATGTCGGAAACATGAGCAGGACGTCCCGGACTTCCGAACCGCCGCAACTCGCCGCCCTTGCGGGTGAACTGCGGGTCGTGATCGGCAAACTCATTCGTCGCGCGAGGGAGCAGTCGAATGCGGGGGATTTCACCAATGCGCAGAAATCCGTTCTTCTGCGGCTGGAGCGCGACGGTCCCGCAACCGTGTCCATGCTCGCACGCGCCGAGGGCGTGCGCCCGCAATCGATGCGAATAACGGTTGCTGCGCTGGAAGCGGCGGGCGCCGTGAGCGGGAAGCCCGATCCCCAGGACGGCCGGCAGACCTTCCTGAGCCTCACTCCCGCGTTCGCCAAGATCCTCAAGAACGGCCGCGCGGCGAGGGAGGACTGGCTGTTCCGCGCCCTCCAGGCGCAACTCGCGCCCCGTGAGCACGAGCAACTCGCCGCGGCGGTGAAACTGCTGAGCCGGCTTGCGGACTTCTGATCAAATGGAAGGTGAACGATGGACTGGTTGAATCTCATCTCGTATTTCTTCGGCGGCGTGTTTCTTGGCAATGCAATCCCCCACGTCGTCAGTGGATTGACGGGGCGTCCCTTTCAAAGTCCTTTCGCCAAGCCGCGCGGGGAAGGACTTTCCTCTTCGACCGTCAACGTGCTGTGGGGCGTTCTCAATCTCGTCATCGCCTACATTCTGATCTGCCGTGTCGGAGACTTCAGCCTGCACTCCACCGCCGACGTGGCAACTCTTGGGCTGGGCTTTCTTCTCATAGGCCTCTTCGCCGCCCGGCACTTCGGTCGTTTCCACGGCGGCAACTCGCCCGGAGACGCGAATGGCTGAGGAGCGGCCTGAGACCGCGCAAGCCAGTCCGCAGCTTTGGAGGATTTCGTCCGTTGCCGTGCTCGGGGCGTTCCTGTCCCAAATGGACGCCACGGTCGTCAACGTCTCGCTTTCAAGCCTCGCGCTGGAATTGCACTCCACGCTTTCGAATATCCAGTGGGTGACGAGCGGCTATCTGCTCGCGCTTGCACTCACCTTGCCCCTGAACGGCTGGCTGGTCGACCGCATCGGAGCCAAGGCACTTTATCTCTGGTGCTTCTCGGCATTCACGCTGACTTCGGCGCTGTGCGGCCTCGCCTGGTCGGCGAATTCCCTGATCGGGTTTCGCATCCTGCAAGGCATGAGCGGCGGCCTGCTGGCGCCGATGGCGCAGTTGATCATGGTGCGCGCCGCCGGCGATCGAATGGCTCGTGTGCTCGGCTTCGCCGCCACGCCGATCCTGCTTGCGCCGCTTCTCGGACCTGTCATCGCGGGCGCATTGTTGCACTTTGCGTCCTGGCGGTGGCTCTTTCTGGTCAACCTTCCTTTCGGCGCGCTCGCGCTTGCCCTCGCCGTTTTGTTTCTGCCCTCCGACCGGGACGAGAGGAGGCCGCGCCATCTCGACCTCATCGGTCTCGGTCTGCTGTCTCCCGGGGTGGTGCTTTTTCTCTACGGATCGGAGCGCGCGTCTGACCCTAGCGGCCTTGCGGCGCTGGCGCTTTCCGCGCTCCTGCTGATCGTTTTCTTCCGCTGGGCGATCCAGAAAAAGCAGGACGCCGTCATCGACCTCGGGCTGTTCAAGGACGACATTTTTTCTGCCGCCGTCGTCACGCAATTCCTGTCACAGGGGATCTCGTTCGCAGGTCAGATGCTGATTCCCGTGTTCTTGACCCGTGCCAGCGGTCTCTCGCCGAGCGGCGCCGGCTTGCTACTGGCCGCGCAAGGGCTCGGCATGATGTGCGTCTATCCCCTGGTGGGATCGCTTGTGGAACGCTTCGGCAACCGCAATGTCTCGGCCGGCGGTGCAGTGACGGCGTTCGTGGCCACTTTGCCCTTCATCTATCTGGCCGCTCACGACCTTGCCGGTACACTGGCCGCCGTCGCCTTGTTCGTTCGCGGCATGGGTTTGAGCTGCATCGGGGTTCCGTCGATTTCGGCCGCCTATTCGACGGTCAAGCGCGAAGCCCTGCCGATGGCCACCACCACCCTCAACATCGTCATGCGCATGGGCGGACCGACGCTGACGACGATATGCGCGACATTTCTCGGATGGCGCCTGGCCGCGCAGACGTCTGCGCCGGGCGCAGGGGCCTATGGCGAGACCTTTGCTCTGCTCTGCGGACTCCACCTCGTTTTGCTCGCCGCCACCATGCGGCTTCCGTACCGGGTTCGCAAAGCGCCGGCGCAGGCCGGCTTCCCGGCCTGTGACAAAGCGAAATAGCCCATGGGGCAGTGAGCCCACCAATGGGCACTAGCCCATAAATCCTGCCCACTTGGTTTGTGGTTGACGTTTCCCACTTCCTGGTTCCTGAATCGGACCAGGGATGGAAACCGCGGGGGAGCCACCATGCGGATGGAAGAAGCAGAGGCGCGCCCTCCGAGCGGGACCTCGGAGGAAATCCTCGGCGAGATCAGGGAATTCTGCCGCGCGACGCAGACGGCGGAATCGACCTTTGGCCGCCTCGTGGTCAATGACGGCAAGCTGGTATCTCGCCTGCGCGACGGCGCCAAGATCACGACCGGTACGCTCGACAAGGTTCGCGCTTACTTGAGCGAGCATCGCCCCGCGCCTGCGGGCGGCAATGGCGCAGCCGCGACCGCAGCCAGGCCCGCCGGCGGCGTTGCAGCGAGTACCGACATCGCGCCGCCCGGTTTCCGCTTCTTCGACAACCGGCAGAAATATCTGCTGTTCGTCTCGACCTGCAGCGAGAAGACCGAGATCGCCAACCGCGTCTCGCTCGAATTGGCAAGCCTGCAGCCATCGCCGCCGGCGCTGCGGCTGTTCGATGCCGGCGTCGGCGACGGCACCGTGCTGTCGCGGGTGATGCGGGCGCTGCACGCGCGCTTTCCGACCATGCCGCTTTATGTCGTCGCCAAGGAAATCTCCTACGAAGACGTGCGCATGATGCTGGAGAAGATGGCGGATCGTCTGTTCGAGCATCCCGCGACCGTGCTGGTCGTCACCAACCTCTATTACGCCGAGGCGCCGTGGCTGACGCCGCGATCGGTGACCTCGGCGCAGGGGCTGATCTGGAAGGACGTTGCGCTCACCGGCAACACCGCGCACGGCTTTGCCGAGCAGATCGGCGAGCTCGAAGGTTTTCTCGCCGAGAACTGGCGCGCCGGCATCAGCCCGAAGACCGGCAATCCCGTCTACCAGCGCCCGATCGTGCTGACCTTGCGGCGCGAGGATCATTCCTTCCTGCTCGATCCGATCATGCCGCGGCCGGGCCGCGTCATGGCCGACTACGACATGGTCATCGCCTCGCAGCCCTATCGCGCGCGCATCGGCGTCGAGTTCAAGGCTTCCAAGGTGGTGACGCCGCTGGTGCGGGCGCTACGGCCCGGCGGCCGGCTGATCGGCATCCATTCGCACGGCCACGACCCCGGCATGGAGATCATCGAGCAGGTCTGGCCCGGCGAGGATCCATTCAAGACCGACCGCTATGCGCTCTTGCGCCAGGTCAAGCACGAGCTGGGTTCTGCGGCGCGCCACTATAATTTCAACGCATCGTCGGATGCGCGCTCGATCTTCCGCTACCAGATGCACACGCTGCCGGACGAGGTGTCGGGGCCGATCGGCACCTCGACGCTGTTTGCGGCCTGGAACGCTGCGATCTATGTGGCGCAGATCGAGGACGACCGGCTGTCGGAAGTGGTGCGCGACGGCCGCTATCTCGAAGCCACCGACCGCGTGCTGAAGAAGCACGGCGGCCTCTGGTTCAACGACGAGACCTATGTGATCTCGCGCCGCCGCGCGCCGGCTTGACGGAAGGAGAGGGCTGTGACGGCGTCATGCGAACTCGTCTCGATGCTGGCTTCCGCCTCGGTGGAGGTCTCCTCGCATGGCCATCAGCTGGCCGAGCTGCGCGACCATTTTGCCGCCGGCATCGACGTCACCATCACCTTCCTGCCCGGCGATAATTTCCGCTCCAATGTCGAGACCGCGGTGGGCTTGCGCCGCGCCGGATACAATCCCGTTCCCCATATTGCGGCGCGCGAAATCCCCTCGCGCGAGGCGCTCAATGATTTTGTCGCGCGGCTGCGTAGCGAGGCCGATGTGCGCCGCGTGCTCCTGATCGCCGGTGACGTCGCCGCTGCCAGGGGACCGTTCAAGTCGAGCCGTGATGTTGCCGCCACGGGCCTATTGCGAGCGCACGGCATCACCCATGTCAGCGTCGCCGGCCATCCCGAAGGCCATCCCTTCCTCGACGAGGCCGCCAGCTTCAGGACATTTGAGGCGTGGCGCGACTGGTCGGGCGAGACCGGGATCCGCGTCGATATCGTTACCCAGTTCTGTTTCGAGGCCACGCCGATCCTGAGCTTCCTCGGCGCGATCGAGGCGCGCAACATCAAGCTGCCTGTCATCATCGGCCTGGCCGGGCCCGCCACGCCGGCGACACTGACGAAATTCGCGCTCCGCTGCGGCATCGGCAATTCCATGCGCGCGCTGCGCGCCCAGATCGGCCGCTACGGCCGGCTCCTGGTCGACAACGGACCCGACGATGTCATGCGCGGGCTCGAAACCGCGCCGAAGGAGATGACCGCGGCCATCGCCGGATTCCACATCTTCCCCTTTGGCGGACTGCGCAAGGCGCGCAACTGGCTGTGCGAATATCCTGGGCAGGCGCATCAGCCGCCCTGCGCCGTGGCTTCAGCGTCTCATCCAAACCCGTAAAGCTCGCGTGCTCACGCGCCGACGGCGCGGCGTATCTCGGCGACCAGTTCCGCGATGGGCCGCGCACCATCGAGCCGCAGCACCGGACAGGGCATGCCGACGATTGGTGTGCAAATGCGCTATAGCTGCATGGGTTGCCCGAATCCGGGCGCCTTCTCTCACGCGCAGGCCAAGCCGGATGCCAAAGTATTTTTCCGATCCCGAAGCGATCGCCGATGACATCATCCGCGACGTCGGCAAGAAGCTTGTCGTGGGGCTGCCGCTCGGGCTCGGCAAGGCCAACCACATCGTCAATGCGCTCTACGCCCGCGCGAGCGCCGACCGTTCGATCGACCTGACCTTCTTCTCGGCGCTGACGCTGGAGAAGCCGAAGCCCGAAAATCTCCTGGAGGCGCGGTTCATTACGCCCGTGATCGATCGGCTGTTCGGCGGCTATCCCGATCTCGCCTATGCCGCGCCGCTGCGCTCGGGGCGGCTTCCACCGAACATCCGCGTCATCGAGTTCTTCTTTCTCGCCGGGCAATGGCTGCATGTCGCCCAGGCGCAGCAGAACTACATCTCGGCGAATTACACCCACGCCGTGTCCAATCTGCTTGCCTCCGGCCTTAACGTCGTCACGCAGCTCGTGGCCAGGCGCGTGGTCGATGGCGTGCCGCGCTACAGCCTTTCCTGCAACACCGACACCACGCTCGAGGTGTTGAAGGCGCGCGCCGAGGGCCGTGCTTCCTTCAGGCTGGTGGCACAGGTCAATTCCGAATTGCCGTTCATGCCGGGGCCTGGCGATCTTCCGGGCGACGAGTTCAGCGCGGTGCTGGAAAGCCCCGCGACGGATTTTCCGCTGTTCGCGCCGCCGTCGGAGCCGATCTCGGACGCCAAATATGCCATCGGCCTGCACGCGGCGGGCCTGGTGCGCGACGGCGGCAGCTTGCAGATCGGCATCGGGCAAATCGGCGATGCGCTGGCGCAGGGCCTCATCGTGCGCCACAGGGATGATGCCCAATTTCATTCGATCATGACCCGGCTCGCGCCGGGCCGCACGCCCCTGGAGTCCGGGCCGTTCGAGCAAGGCCTCTATGGCGTCAGTGAGATGGTCACCGAGGCCTTCATCGGCCTGATCGACGCCGGCATCCTCAGGCGCGCCGTCGACGGCGTCATCCTGCACGGCGCGTTCTTCCTGGGCCCAAAATCGTTCTACCGCGCGCTGGGCGAGATGAGCGAGGGGCAGATCGCGCGCATCCAGATGATGCCGGTCTCCTTCACCAACGAACTCTATGGCGATGAGGCGACCAAGCGCGCCGCGCGCGTCGACGCGCGCTTTGTCAACAGCACCATGATGGCGACGCTGCTCGGCGCCGCTGTCTCCGACGGCCTCGACAACGGCCAGGTCGTGAGCGGCGTCGGCGGCCAGTATAATTTCGTGGCGCAGGCCTTTGCGCTTGTCGGCGCCCGCTCGCTGCTGGCGCTGGAATCGACGCGATCATCGCGCGGCAGGACGCAGTCGAACATCCGCTGGAACTATGGGCACGAAACCATCCCGCGGCATCTGCGCGATGTCTTCATCACCGAATATGGCATCGCCGACGTCAGGGGCAAATCCGACGCCGACGTGATCACAGCGATGCTGACGATCACGGACTCGCGGTTCCAGGACGAACTGGCGCGCGCCGCCAAGGACGCCGGCAAGCTGCCGAGGAATTTTGAGCTTCCGGCACGGGCGCGCGAAAACACGCCGGAGCGGATCACGGCCGCGCTGAAACCGGCGCGCGAGGCGGGGCTGTTGCCCTCCTTTCCGTTCGGCAGCGATTTCACCGAGGTCGAGCAGCGCCTGATTCCGGCGCTCCAGATTTTGCAGGACGCGCAGCATGCGCCGCTGCATCTGGCGCGGTTGCTATGGCGAGGCATGATGTACCCGCCGGGCGCGGCTGAGCAGCAATGCCTGGCGCGGCTGGGGCTCGACAAGCCCACGTCGTTTGCCGAACGGATGTATCGCGCGCTGGTCAGCGCGGCGCTGAAAGAGAGCAGGGCCGTCTAACGCCGCTGTCGTCCCCGCGAAAGCGGGGACCCATAACCACAGGCGCTTGTTGCTGCGTCGCGCTGGGGCTCCGGCCTTTGCTAGCATAACCGGTTGTGGTTATGGGTCCCGGCTCGCGCTTCGCTTGGCCGGGACGACAGCGATTAAAGCGTGCTACCTGTTCTTGTTCACCGGCTTGCGCTTCTCGATGAACGCCGCCATGCCCTCGGAGCGGTCTTCCAGCGCGAAGGTCGAATGGAACAGGTTGCGCTCGACATTCATGCCTTCGGACAAGGTCGTCTCGAAGGCGCGGTTGATGGCTTCCTTCGCCATCGCCGCCGCAGGCCGCGACATCGCGGCGATTTTTTCGGCCGCCGCCAGAGTCTCTTCCATCAGCCTGTCCGCCGGCACGACGCGGCTCACGAGGCCAGAGCGTTCGGCTTCCGCCGCATCCATCATGCGGCCGGTCAAACACAAATCCATCGCCTTCGACTTGCCAACCGCGCGCGTCAGCCGCTGCGTGCCGCCGATGCCGGGGATGGTGCCGAGCGTGATCTCGGGCTGGCCGAACTTCGCGGTGTCGGCGGCGATGATGATGTCGCACATCATCGCAAGCTCGCAGCCGCCGCCGAGCGCATAGCCCGAAACCGCGGCAATGGTCGGCTTGCGGCATTTGGCGACGCGGTCGCCGCCAACAGCGGCGAAGTCGCTCGCGAACATGTCGATGAAACCCTTCGGCTGCATCTCCTTGATGTCGGCGCCGGCGGCAAAGGCCTTTTCGCTGCCGGTCACCACGATGCAACCGATCTTGTCGTCGGCCTCGAGATCGTCGACCGCCGCTGCAATCTCGCGAAACACGCCGAACGACAGCGCGTTCAGCATTTTCGGGCGGTTGAGCTTGATGATGCCGACCGCGCCCTGGCTCTCGACAATGATGTGCTCGAACGTACTCATGACCCACCCCGCTGGCTAACTGCGCGAGGCAATGTGCCTGCTGGCGGAGTGGGCTTCAAGTAGGCGGAAGGGTGAGTAGGCTTACGCCATGAACATCCGCGCGGCGGAAGCCACCGTCAGCAGTGCGCCGAAGCCGATGAAGATCTTTCCGATCAGCGAGGTCTCGTCCCAGGTCGCGTTCTGGCTGCCGGCGGCGACCGGATTGGCCCGCGTTGCCTGCGCTGGTGTCTCGGTCTGTGTCTGCGCCTGCGTCACCACGACCGGTGCGCGCACGTCGTCCTGGCGCGCGGCGCGATCGGCGTCGCTGAGCTGCTGGTCGGCTCCAACCGCCTGGTTGGCGGGGGCAGCCTGCGTGTCGGCCGGATTGGCCGGCGCCGTCACGGCTGCCGCATCGGTCTGCGGATCGGCGGCCCATGATGGAACGGCAAAGCCCACTCCGAGTCCGACGGCGAGGATGAGTGCGGCGCGCCCGCTTGCTTTGTGGATCATGTTGGCAATCTCCCCAATCTGCCAGTCTCTGTCCCAAGCGGGAGAACAAGACCCTGCGACATGACAGCAGCGGGGCAGAAAAAGGGAATCTTTGACCCACACCGGGCGAAAGCGGGGCAGTGCCCACGCGAGCCGCAAAAGAACATCGTTTAAAATCAATGCGGCGATGCGATGCGACGCAATCGATGTTATGAGCCCCGGGCAGGGGTGAGATGCAGAGCGGCACATCACCCCAAGGCGATATCACGACTTCGTGATTAGAACTTTGCCGCGTAACAAATTGAAACATCGATCGAATTGAAAGTTGGGAGCGCGCGTGCGCGAACGTGAAGACGAATGGACCGGCCTGATGCGGTCGGCCATATCCGGAGACAGCGCGGCGTATCATCGGCTGCTCAAAGCGGTCACGCCGGTCCTGCGGGCGGCCGCGCGCCGCGGCCTTTCGCGCGCCGGTCAAAGCGTCGATCAGTCCGAGGATATCGTGCAGGAGATCTTGTTGGCGGTCCATCTGAAACGGCATACCTGGGACGCGAACGCGCCGTTCGCGCCGTGGCTGTTTGCGATCGCGCGCAACAAGCTGATCGACGCGCTGCGCCGCCGCGGCCGGCGCGTGTTTGTCAACATCGACGATTTCTCCGAGACGCTGGCCGACCAGCCCGCGGCGGAGACGGCGTCGCCGACCGAGGTCGCAGCCCAATTGCAGTCGCTGCCGGCGCGCCAGCGCGAGGTGCTGCAATCGATCGCCGTCGAGAGCGCCTCGATCAAGGATACCGCCGCGAAATTCGCGATGAGCGAGGGCGCGGTACGGGTGGCGCTGCACCGGGGACTTGCAAGCCTCACTGCGAGGCTGAGGGAACAATGAGAATGGATACCGATCAGCTCATCAACACCCTTGCCGCCGACAATGCGCACAGCGGCCGTCCCGTCAGCTTCGTGCTGGCGCTGGCGCTGCTGGCCGCGGCCCCGGTGTCCATCCTGATGTTCGCGACGGAAATGGGGGTGCGGCCCGACGTGATGACCGCGATGCATAATCCGTTCTTCGATCTGAAATTCGCCGTCACGCTGGCGCTGGCGGCGGCTGCGATCACCATCAGCCTGCATCTGGCGCGCCCCGAGGCGTCGCTGCGCGGCTTCGTCTGGCTGCTGGCGATTCCGGCAGGCCTCCTGGTCGCCGGCATCTCCGGCGAGATGATGATGCCGCAACGGCTGCCGATGATGACGCGCCTGGTCGGCAGCAATTCGAAGGTGTGCCTGACCGCGGTGCCGCTGCTGTCGCTGCCGCTGCTCGCAGCTTCGCTGATCGGCTTGCGGCATGGCGCGCCGACCAGGCCCGCGCTCGCCGGCGCAATGGCCGGCATACTGTCGTCGGGACTGGCGGCGACGTTGTATGCGTCGAATTGCACCGACGACTCGCCGCTGTTCGTCGCGACCTGGTACACGCTCGCCACCTTGATCGTCGCCGCAATCGGTGCGCTGGTGGGATCAAAGGTGTTGCGGTTCTGAGGTATTGGTCGCCGACTCGGGCTTGATGGCCAGCACCGTGTTGTAGGGGTTGCCGAACACAAATACCTTCCCGGTGCGCCAGATGATCTCTTCCAATTCCACGAAGGTGCGCATTTTCAGCCGGTATTTCCACAATATCAGGTGTTGAATGAAGTTCCAGGTGAGGCCCCAGGCCCAGAATGGCAATCGCCGGTAACGGATCGGGCCGAAGCCTAATCGGCGCATCTTGTAGACGAGAAGATTGGCGCCGACAAAATTGTAGCGCCAGTTTTCGAAGAAGGCGGTGACGCTGAGGTAATCCTCTTCGCGACGACAATGATCCAGCGAGCCCGGTGAGCGGATCAACAGCCGTCCTCCCGGCTTGAGCATCCGCCAGCATCGCGCCAGCCACGCATCCAGGTCTTTGCTGTAGCCTATCGATTCGAACGAATAGATCGCATCAAAGCTTTCATTCGGAAGATCCAGGCTGTCGAAGTCCGTGACGATCACCTGTCCACGCCCATCAAGTTTGGCAAATTTCCGCCGGCAGATGTCTGCCTGGACGGATGAATTGGTCACGCACACGATTTCGATATTGCACCGCCTGGCGAGGTATTCGGCCGCCGCTCCGGATCCGCACCCGAGATCCAAGAACCGCATCCCGTCCTTCGGCCTCAGAAGAACGTATTCGGCTTCGTAAGGCTTCGAAAAGGCCGTTCGAGGGAATACGCATGTGCTGTAGTTCGCCTCCTCGTCGCGGTACGTGCCGAACACGTCATCATATGTACGCTTCTCGTCATCGTGCTTGAGAAAGTCGCTGGGCTGCGGTGTCCACTCGGCCAGTTGGCGCTGTTCGAATTGATTCAGCTGATGGCCGATCCGGCTCGCGTCCTTCGGTTGAGTCACCAGGAGAAAAAGTACGTAATGAAGAAGGTTGTAGGCTACGAACAACGCAATGATGATGGCCGCTGCCAACTCAAATATCAGAACAATGTCCAAAGTTGCTCCCTGACCGCTGAAACGTTCTAAAAACCACAGGCATTCTCACGTCGATGAGGAGCCGTGCACAAGCAGCATTGTGCGCTATCTATTATACGATCTTATGTTCGTCTTGGGGAGCCCGATGGAGAAGCCGATAGCGCGCCGGGGATCAGCGTCTGCGAGACAGATGTTACCGGCTTGACCGCGGTCGCCATTTCTCCGCTGTCGTTCCGTGCAAGCGAGCAAAGCGAGCGCGACCCTGGACCGATAACCACAGGATCAAGTCGTCGCGCCGATTGTCGAACACGCGCGCTTCATGGATAGCCTCCGCCGCGCGGTTTTATGTTGCTTTCGGCTGTGCGTGACCCACGTCGTCACGGTATTCCGTCCACGCCTGCCTCAGGATCTGCACCGATGATGTCAGGAATATTCCCGCCATCACGGCCGCGACGGCGAGGTCCGGCCAGGCTGTCGCGGTGCCCCATACGCCGAGGGCTGCGATCATCACGATGATGTTTCCGATGGCGTCGTTGCGGGAACAGAGCCAGACCGAACGGACATTGGCGTCGCCGTCCTTGTAGGGAAGCAAGAGCAGGACGGAAGCGAGATTGGCCGCCAGCGCCATCACGCCGATGAGGCCCATGACCTCGGCTTTGGGCAGCCCGAGCACCAGCGACTGGTAGACGGTAGAGCCGAACACCCAGAGCGCCATGGCGCTCAGCGAAGCGCCCTTGAACAGCGCCGCCGAGGCGCGCCGGCGCAAGCTCGTACCGATGACGGCGAGGCTGAGGCCGTAGGTAACGGTATCGGCCAGAAAATCCAGGGCGTCGGCTTTCAGCGCCTGGGAGCCGGCCAACTGGCCGGCAATCATCTCCGTCAGAAACATCAGTCCGTTGATGCCGATCACGGTCCACAGGATGCGCTTGTAGCGCGGGTTCATGCCGTCGAAGACGGGCACGCCGCCGGAACAGCATGACGCGGATGGCGTGTGCGTGGAATGACCGGGAACCGGTTCCTGGCGCTTGCGAAGCGGCAACAGCAGAGCGGGGGGCTCGCAGCAGTGCGATTGCTCATGTTCGCAGCAAGGATCGGCCATCGGATGTTCCTTCCAATCTCCTATAAAGCCGCGAGACAGGAGATGTTCAAGGCCTTCATGCACCGATTGCCGGCGGCAGGGTTTCCTTCTGCCACAACCAGCCCGACAACATCACGGCGAGCGCAGCTCCCAGCAACTGGGCGCCGATGAAGGGCAGGACTCCCGCCGGCGCGATGCCGGCGAACGTATCCGACAGCGAACGCGCGATGGTCACGGCCGGATTGGCGAACGAGGTCGATGCCGTGAACCAGTAGGCCGAGGTGATGTAGAGGCCGACGGCGTAGGGAACCGCGCCGGGAGCACGCGCGAGGCAGCCGAAGATCGTAAGCAGCAGGCCAAAGGTTGCGACGCCTTCCGCAAACCATTGTCCCGCGCCGGCCCGCACCGTGAGCGAGGATTGCAAGACGGGCAGTTCGAACATCAGGTGCGCGGCGAAGACGCCCGCGATGCCGCCGGCGATTTGGGCAACGATGTAAAGGCCGCCGATGGCCCAAGTCGACTCGCCCAGATGAGCCAATTCGCCTCTAAAGGCGAAGGCCAGCGTCACGGCTGGGTTGAAATGCGCACCCGAGAGCGGCCCGAAAATCAGGATCAGCACGACCAGGATCGCGCCGGTCGGAATGGTATTGCAGAGTAGGGCGAGCGCAACGTTTCCGCCTGCGAGCTTTTGCGCCATGATGCCGGAGCCGACCACAGCGGCGAGCAGGAAGGCCGTGCCGAGCCACTCGGCGACCAGGCGTTGGCCGAGCGAAGGCATCAGGCGGCCGCCGAGCTTCGGGGGTCAGCGACGCGTTCGCCATCTTCCTTGACGAACACGCCACGCTGCGGCGGCAGCAGGTCCATCACCAGCTCTGACGGCCGACACAGCCGCACGCCATTGGGCGTGACGACCATCGGCCGGTTGATGAGGATGGGATGTGCCATCATCGCTTCGAGCAATTGCCCGTCACTCAGGTCTGGATTTCCAGGGCCTAATTCGTGGAACGGCGTGCCTTTTTCACGAAGCAGCGCGTGAGCCGGTATGCCCATGCGCGCGATGAGCTGCTCGAGAAGCGTCCGCGACGGCGGCGTCTTGAGATATTCGATGACGTGCGGCTCGACGCCGGCATTGCGGATCATGCCGAGCGTGTTGCGAGACGTGCCGCAATCGGGGTTGTGGTAGATGATGACGTCCATCGTGCGGCTTGCTCCCTAACGGTCAGGTGCGTTCCGGCATCTGCGTGGTGCCTTCCATGCGGCCGATCTCCCTGAGCTTGCCCCGCAGGGTCAACGCATCCAGCGAACGCAGGGGTAGGGCGGTGAAGATGCCGATCCGCTGATTGAGCAGTCGATAGGCTTCCTTAAACGCCAGGGAGACTTCCGCCGGATTGCCTTTGGCCTCGGCCGGATCGGCAATTCCCCAATGCGCCGTCAAGGGCTGTCCGGGCCAGATCGGGCAGGTCTCGGCCGCCGCGTTGTCGCAGACGGTGAACACGAAATCGAACTGCGGCTCCTTGAGGAATTCCGTCCACGACTTCGAGCGAAGACCCGCAACGTCATAGCCGAGGCTTCGCAGCAATTGCAGCGTCTGCGCGTGGACTTGCCCCTTCGGCTGACTTCCGGCGCTGTAGGCTCGGAATTTGCCGCCGCCCGCCTTGTTGAGGATCGCCTCGGCGAGGATCGAGCGGGCCGAATTTCCCGTACAGAGGAAGAGCACATTGTAGGGCTGGTGCGACATGGCGCGGCTCTAGGTGTTGCAGCAGGCCGTAACTTGCTTCGCAGCGGGCTGTCCGGCGCAGCAGGCGCCTTCCTTCTCGTGCGCAACACGCGCGCTGTTCTCGCCGGTGCCGTCGCCATAGACCGTGCTTTCACCCGTGGTGTGGAACGTCTCCCAGGCGATGCCGGCGGGGTCGTCGATCCACGATTTTTCGGACTGGGCGTAGCAACAGACGGTTTGGCCCTGCTCGATGACACTGCCGCCGGCCTGACGCAGGCGCGCATACACCTCTTGCAGCTCGTCGGTGTTCTCGACCTGGATGCCGAGATGATCGAGTCCTACTTCGCGCCCGCGCGTCGAAATGGCGAAATTGACGCGCGGGTCTTCGAGCATCCACTTGGCGTAATCGGATTTCACCACAGATGGCTGGGCCGCGAACAGAGCGGAATAGAAGCCGATGGAGTGCGTGATATCCTCAACGGAAACATGAACGTGGAGGCGCTTCATGGCGTGTCCTTTCAGGCCGCGACTTTGGCCCGCTTGCGCGCGGGTTTGCAGGCGACGGCAGGCGCGCACGACACGCCGCCGCAGCAGTTTTCGGTGAGAAAGCCGAGCAGGTCGTTCATCGTCTCATACCGCGCGGCGTAGATCATCGAGCGGCCTTCGCGACGCACGGTGACGAGGCCAGCCATCCGCAGCCGGTCGAAGTGAAAGGTGAGTGTGTTCGGAGCGAGGTTTAGCGCTTCGGCGACAGCGCCCGCTGGCATGCCTGCGGGGCCGGCCTGCACCAGCAGCCGGAACACATCGAGGCGGTTGTCCTGCGCAAGCGCGCCGAGCGCCGTGACGGCATCTGTCTTTTCCATATTTCAACGAATATAGAAATAAGATATGAGGGTCAAGATATCTTCGTTTGGGGGTACGCATTTTTGATGAGGAAAGGTTCTCTACCTGTCGTGCTGGCGCTCGGCACGGGCCAGACTTTGGCATGGGGATCGAGCTACTATCTGCCCGCCATTCTGGCCGACCCGATCGCGCACGATCTCGGCATTTCGAGCAACTGGTTCTTTGCGGCCTTTTCTGCTTCGCTCGTGATCTCGGGACTGCTTGGTCCGCGCGTCGGGCGGCAGATCGATCGCGTCGGCGGCCGGCAGGTTCTGTGCATTTCCAATCTTGTTCTTGCGGGTGGTCTGGCCCTGCTCGGTGCCTCGACCTCGGTCTGGACGATGTCGGCGGCGTGGCTCCTGCTCGGCATCGGCATGGGGCTCGGTCTTTATGATGCCGCTTTCGGGACGCTTGGACGCATCTACGGCAACGACGCGCGAAGCGCCATCACCGGTATCACGCTGATCGCGGGTTTTGCCAGCACCGTGGGCTGGCCGTTGAGTTCGCTCGGCCTCGAGACGATCGGATGGCGCGAGACCTGCTATGCCTGGGCGCTGGCGCATATGGTGATCGGCTTGCCGCTCAATCTTTCGCTGCCGCGCGCCGAGACGGCACATGTCACCGAAGGTCAAATTGAAAAACCCCACATTCCAATCGACCGGACGATGGTGCTGCTGTCGTTCGCTTTTGCCGCGGCCTGGACGGTAACTTCGGCAATGGCGGCGCATCTGCCGCGCATTGTCGAGGTCTTCGGGGCGACGCCGGCGCAGGCCGTGTTCGCCGGCATGATGATCGGCCCTGCCCAGGTCGCCGCCCGCGTGATGGAAGCGAGCCTCCTCAACCGTTTTCATCCGATCGTCTCCACGCGGCTTGCCTGCATCACCCATCCAATCGGTGCGTGCGTCATCGGCATCTTCGGTGGCGGAGCGGCGGCTGCATTTGCGTTATTGCACGGCGCGGGAAACGGCATCCTGACCATCGCGCGGGGCACGCTGCCGCTTGCGATCTTCGGCCCCGAGAACTACGCGTACCGTCTTGGGCTGATCGGCGCACCGTCGCGCATCTGTCAGGCACTGGCGCCGCTGGCATTCGGCCTGTTGATCGAGCCGATGGGGCGGCTGGTGGTCGTGGTGTCGGCAGGTCTCAGTCTCGCGGCATTGATCGCCCTGCTGGTTCTAAGGTTGCAGGCTGAGGCTCGTAACGTGACGGCCGTTGCCGAATAATATCGATATTTCAATGGGATCAGTCAGCTGATTTGCCCGACAGGCTGAATTTCCGAAATCCTGTCAATCCCCGTCTTGAAAAATATTTCGCTTTTTCAGAAGCAAAAATCAGGTGTATGGTTTGCGCCATCCCGTGCCCGATCAAGAGGGGCGCTTCGCGATCGTCACGAGTGTTGGGCGCGGGATGCGATGGACGTATTGGCGCAGTTGACGAACGCGCCAATGCGGACGGCAAAATCGTGTGGTCCTGATCTCCCGACGCTGGGATCAAGCTTGTTAATGATCGACAAGCGACGGTGGCTAACAAGCCCGGACACCGGGGAGAGCGCGTTATAAGCCGTACCCCATTGCGCAGGGAATGCTGTGACGTTGCGGCATACCTGTGGTGACTACACTCGTGTGCTTTCTACCTCTGCACACGAGGCTGCGGGTGTGGCCGCACGCCGGCATTCCCTGCGCCCTCTGTTCTTCGAGGGACGACGACGACGACGCAGAAACTCGGGCGCTGTTAGTGCCGCGGGAATGCTCAGGCGCGCGGTCGCCATTTCTCCGCTGTCGTCCCGGGCAAACGAGCAAAGCGAGCGCGACCCGGGACCCATGACCACAGGCCGTTCGGTAGGAGCACGCTGGGCTACATCGTGCCCAACGGGAATGTCAGTGGTTATGGGTGTGCGCCGTGACAAGGCGGCGCTTTCCAGTGGGTGTAAGTCCCACCCGGCAACCGCTCCAGCCGGAAGCAACCGGAGCAGCTATGGAGGTGACGAAATAGCTGAAGCCTTCGGAATGC
>Ga0210403_10001640_pt1 | contig 21013 bp, 16 predicted proteins | sample IncBWC19MmetaG_FD_150863 | JGI IMG/M metagenome (GOLD analysis project Ga0210403, IMG submission 150863) | Forest soil microbial communities from Barre Woods Harvard Forest LTER site, Petersham, Massachusetts, United States - Inc-BW-C-19-M | ecosystem: Environmental > Terrestrial > Soil >... | reverse complement strand
CGGGTCGTCATTTTTCGCCTGACCCAGGACGAGTACCGCCAGTTGGAGACGATCTCCTCTGCGGGAGGGGCTCGCAGCCTGTCGGATTTCGCCCGGTCGAAGATTCTTGGCGGCGGAGGCGGCGATCCCTCACTGGCGGAAATCGCGAAAAAGTTAGATGAGTTGCAGGGCGTCGTACAGGGGCTGGAACGTATTCTCGGGAAGTCGAACACATAGAGGTATCCATGCGCACGCTCATGACATTGCTGCTTTCGATGACAGCTCTGGCGCAGCCGCGCGTCAATCTGATGGAGGAAGCCGGCAAGGCGAATCTGCCTTCGCAACGGCTCGGCGTTGACGATCTGATCGCAGTTTCGGTGTACGATGCGCCGGAGTTGACGCGCACCGTTCGCGTCGAGACCGACGGCGCCATCCATCTGCCTCTGCTCAAGAACGGTATCCCGGCGAGCGGCCTGTTTCCCGGAAAGCTCGAATCGAGCATCGTCGCCGCGCTCAAAGACGAACAGATCCTGGTCGATCCCGTGGTGAAAGTCACCGTGGTCGAATACTACAGCCGTCCCATCGCAGTGATGGGCGCGGTGAAAAAACCACTGACGTTTCAGGCGATCGGAGTGGTAACGCTGCTCGACGCGCTGGCCTACGCCGAAGGGCTCACCAACGAAGCCGGCACTCAAATTCTGTTGACTCGCGAAAATCGAATCGAACGCATTTCGGTGAAGCGCCTGATCAAGGATGCCGATCCGGAGGTCAACTACACGCTTCACGGCGGCGAGGAAATCCGTGTGCCCGAAGCCGGGAAGATCTTTGTCGTCGGCAATGTCAAGAAGCCCGGCGCGTTTCCGATCCGTAATGCTGGCGACGAGTCCGTGCTCCGCATGATCGCGATCTCCGAAGGACTGACCCCGTATTCCGCCAAGATCGCCTACGTCTACCGTCGCGATGGTGAGGGCGCGAAAAAAGAAATCCCCATCGAGCTGGACAAAATCATGCAGCGAAAATCTCCCGACGTCGCACTGGAAGTCGACGACGTGCTGTACATCCCCGACAACAAGACCCGCCGCGCGACCATGACCACGCTCGACCGTATCGCGATGTTCGGCGCTTCCACTGGATCCGGATTGCTCATCTGGCATTAACCCCATGAAGAAGTTTGAACCCAACCTCCCCGCCCTGCAGGAGACTTTTCGCGTCCCGCCGCCGGGTCCGCCGATGTTCGATGCCGAATATGAGCAGCAGGCGACCCACGTTCCCCTGGCTCACTATCTCTGGATTCTGCGCCGGCACGGCTGGAAAATCGGTGTATTCATCGCCGGCACCGTTCTCGCGACGCTGATCATTTCTCTGCGCCTGACCCCGATATACGAATCGACCACCACCGTCGACATCGATCGTCAGATGCCCACCAGCGTGCTGGGCCAAGAGGCGTTGCAGAACGTCTCCAACGATGCCGATCAGTTCCTGGCCACGCAGGTCAAATTGATCCAGTCCGATTCCGTGGTGCGGCCGGTGGTGGACAAATATCATCTCCGCGATGTAGAAAAGGACGCGCTGGAAGAAGCGGTCGACAAATCGTCGACCAGTCTCGAAGCGCCCGTGATCCTGAAAAATCTCAAGGTCACGCGTCCTCCGAATACGTATCTTCTGCTGGTCAGCTACCGCTCTCCGAATCGCCAGCTTGCCGCCGACGTCGCCAATGAAATCGCGCTCTCCTATCTTGCGCATACCTATAAAATCCGCTACAAGGCGACCGCGGGACTCAGCGATTTCATGGAGCGCCAGCTCGAGGAGCTTAAAGCGCAGATGGAAAAATCCAGCGAAGCGCTCATGAAATTCGAGCGCGAGCTGAATGTCGTCAATCCCGAAGAGAAGACCAATATTCTTTCCGCGCGTCTGCTCCAGTTGAACGAGGAGTACACCAAGGCTCAAGCCGATCGCGTCAAGAAAGAGGCCGCCTTCAACTCCATCAAGGACGGAACGCTGGCCGCCGCGCAGGTTTCGACGCAAGGCGAAGCGCTGAAAAAGCTCACCGAAAATCTGAACGACGCGCAGGAGAAGTTCGCCGAAGCGAAGACGCATTTCGGTATCAATCATCCCGAGTACAAGAAGGCGCAAACCAAAGTTCAAGAGTTGGAAGCGCAGGTCGAATCCACCAAACGCAGCATCGGCCAGCGCATCGAAATCGAATATCACCAGGCCGTCAATCGCGAGGGGATGCTCGAAACGGCTGTGAAGGACAGCAAGACGGAATGGGATCGCCTCAATGCCCGGTCGTTTGAATACCAGACCTTGAAGCGCGAGGCTGAATCGAACAAGAAGCTGTACGAGGAACTGGTACGCAAGATCAAGGAAGCCGGCATCAACGCGAGCTTCCAGAACAGCTCGATTCGCGTGGCCGACACGGCGCGCCCCGGACTGAAGCCGGTTTTTCCGAAAACGTGGTTGAACGTGCTTTTGGCATTTCTGTTCGCGACGTTTTTCGGCGTCGGCGCTGCCGTCTTGAGCGACGTGCTGGACAACACCATTCGCGATCCCGACCAGGTGGCTCGCCTGCTGAACACCGACGTGATCGGATCGCTGCCGGCGGTGAAGGACTGGCGCCGCCACCTCAGCCCGATTCCCTCCGCCAACGGAGCGAACTCCACAGCTGTGGTGCACGTGGCCAACGAGCAGGCGCTTTCGAATTATGAAGAAGCCATCCGCACACTTCGCAATTCCATCCTGCTGACCGATTTCGACCGTCGGCTGCGGAGCGTCCTGTTGACCAGCGCGTCGCCGTCGGAAGGCAAGTCCACGGTCGCTGCACACCTCGCGGCAACCCATGCAGGCCAGCACAAACGAACTCTTCTCATCGACGGCGACCTGCGACGCCCGAGTGTGCATCGTCTGTACCAGGTCCCCAACAGCGTCGGGTTATCGAACGTGCTGTTGCAGCAAATTTCCTGGCGCGACGCTGTGATCCGTATGGACTCTCCCAAGGACCTGGACATACTGCCCGCCGGCCCCTCCACGCGTCGCGCTTCGGATCTGATCGGGATGGGTTTGGCGGAGCTGATCGAAGAAGCGACGCGTGATTACGACCTGGTCGTCCTCGACGCCCCACCGCTATTGGGTTTCGCCGAGCCGTTGCAAATGGCGACGGCCGTGGACGGAGTGATTGTAGTCGCTCGCGCCGGGGATACCAGCCGGAAGGCTCTAAGCGCCGTGATCGCGACGCTAGTGCGGTTGCGGGCGAATTTGGTGGGTGTGGTGTTGAATGAGGTCCATCGTGAAGTGAGCGCCGGATATTACTACTACTACGGGCACTACAGCAAGTATTACAACCATCGTGCCGAGCATTAGAAAACACCTTCGAACAGAGGTCGCGTTTGATTCCCGCCGCTGAATTCGGGAGAGGGTACGTCGGCCCCGCCGACTCAATCTTCGGCTTGGGGCGGGACGCCAGCGCTTCGCTCACTCATGGTTTTTTTCTCGGCGCCGTTCTCTTCCCGTACTTGCAAATCGTGCCGACGGGAACGGACGTGCAGCCCATCGCATTGTGCCTCGCCGTGTTGTTACTCGTGTTCAGTCATCGTTGGTTGGGCGCGCCAAAGGAACTATGGCTCTTGGGCTTTCTGTTCGTCGTCGCCATATTCGTCTTTCTGGCGGGCGATATTGCGTTCGAGGCCGTTCGCAGTGTGGGCAATTACGCGAGCCTCTTTCTGATCTCTTTGGCGTCCTACTGCTGCGCACGAAATATTCGTAAGCTGACCCTTCGACTCTTGATCGTCGCGATCTGGACTTGGTTCTTCGTGGGAGTTGTTCAGTCGCTGGTCTATGACGAGTTTCTTTATCAAATGCTTCCCGACGTCCGGCGCTCCTCCACTCGAGGCGTCGTAGCGCTAGCTCCTGAACCCGGGTATTACGCGACGATGTGCTTGTTCTTTCTCTTGGTCCTCTTTCTGTACAACCGGGAACGATCGATCCACGGATTCCTCTGCGTCGTCCAGATCACCTTGCTCGCTCGATCGACTCTCTTTACGGTGATCCTCGCCCTTGCGATGCTCCTATACGGAGTGATCCATCTGAGTGCGAAAAAAATGCTTACGGTAGTCGCGATTCTGCTAGGTGGTTGGGGTGTCGCAACCCAAACGGATTTCTTTGACAATACGCGCATCGGAGATTTGACAAAGTTGGCGATTGTAAAGCCGCTCGCCCTAACCAAACTGGATTTGAGTATTAGCGACCGCGTCGCACATCTGGTATTTTCACTAAAGGGAGCGGTGGATAACCATCTCCTTCCGAATGGATTTACGTCGTGGGGCAACTATTACCATTCCGAGACACTAAGCAACCACGAGTACTTTCTCGACTACTATCCGGACCCATACCCGAAGCGGATTCAGAGCGGGATCGGAGCCCCATTCTACGAATTGGGCTTTTTCGGAGCAATCCAGATTTGGGTACTCATCGCGGGAATTCGACACCGTTTTAGATCTCTCCGTACGAGTTCTGCGGCTGTTTTTGGTACGTCGCTCGCGCTATGTCTACTCCCAGGCACACCTATAGCAACTCCCATCTATGGTTTCATCGTCGGACATCTTTTCGCCTTTCAGGAACAGAGTTCGCCGACGGAAGCGCCAGGTGAGTTGGGGGCTAAGTGATACCGCGACAGTTCAAGGAATCGGCACGAAGGTTCCTGTCGACCCAGCCCTGCGCCCATGTGATTTTGAGCGGACCTCTCCGTGGCGCGCGTATCCATACCTCATGGCATGACTACCCAGCGGCCATCCTCGGAACAACAGAGCGGCCGCTGATCGCTTGGCTAAGATCACAGGCGGCGTTAGGCGAGACCTGGTTGGATATTGGCGGACACTACGGCTACACCGCGATCGCGCTATCGCGGCTCGTCGGCGCTTACGGACAAGTCTTCGCCTTTGAACCGGTAATCAGCACAGCCGGGTGCCTGGCTCGGACCCGTGAACTCAACCATCTGGATCAGTTGACCGTCGTACCGCTCGCCCTGATTGCGGACTCTGAGCTGCAACTCATGGAAATCCCAGCCACGCGGGGTATGGCGGACTCCACAATCACCAACGCCAGAACCTCGGAGCGGATTTTTGGAATCGCCTTCGACTCAATCTGGTCCGCTATCGCGGGCGTTGATCACCCTATTCACGGGGTGAAGATCGACGTTCAAGGCCTGGAACTCCAGGTTCTCCTCGGAATGCGAGAGCAACTTGCACGATGGAATCCCAAGCTTGTGATCGAGTTCCATCGCGGCGTCGACCGCCTGGAGATCCTGGACCTCCTTATTTCTTGCGGCTACTCTCCGCGTTTCGAGCCAGTCGGAAAAGCTCCGGCTGACATTCTCGCCGACGACTTCAGTTACGTTTTTATCCCGGAGGATCACGCGTGCGAATACTTATCCACACGATCAATTACCGCCCGGAGTTGACCGGCGTCGGTAAATACACTGCGGAGATGTGCGAATGGCTCGCTGCCCGCGGACATCAGGTCACCGTGGTCGCGCCTCCGCCCTACTATCCGCAATGGCAGGTATTTCCGCCGTACCGTGCGTGGAGTTATAACAGCGAAACGATCGACAAAGTACGAGTGCGCCGCGCGCCCATCTGGATGCCGAAACGCCCCGGCGGACTCGCTCGCGTCCTCTACGCGTTGAGCTTCGCGCTATCCAGCTTTCCATTGGTCCTACGTGAGGCACTGCGTGCCGACATGGTCTTCGTCATAGAGCCATCCTTTCTGAACTCCCCCGTGGCATGGATTGCGGCCCGCCTCGCACGCGCCCGCGCTTGGCTTCATATTCAGGACTTTGAGATCGATCTTGCCTACGATTTAAAACAGCTCCAAAGAGGCCGATGGCTTGCTCGCGTGATCGAGTCGTGGGTTTCACGCCGTTTCGATATCGTGTCGTCGATCTCCCGGCGAATGATCCGGCGCGCGGAAGCGAAAGGAGTGAAACCAGAGAGACTATTCCTGCTGCCAAATTTCTTCGACTGTGACACCATCTACCCAATCGGCGGCGTCAGCCCGCTCCGCACCCAACTAGGGATCGACTCGCGATCCGTCGTCGGACTGTACTCAGGCTCGCTTGGAGCAAAGCAAGGCATCGAGGTTATTCTGGAAAGCGCCAAGATCTTGCAAGACGCCCCGGTTCACTTCATCATCTGTGGCGAAGGAGTTGCCGCTAGTGCACTAAGGGAGCGCGCTGCCGGAGCATCCAACATCACCTTCCTTCCCTTGCAACCCGCGGCTGATTTGAACTCGCTCCTAAATACAGCCGACGTGCATTTGCTCCCGCAACGCCAGGGAGCCGCCGAATCAGTGCTGCCATCCAAACTCATCGGGATGCTGGCAAGCGGCCGGCCGGTGATTGCGATGGCCGCACGGCAATCCGAAGTCGCACATCTGATCAGCGGCTGCGGAATTCGCGTCGATCACGGCGATGCCGAAGCCTTTGCACGATCGATCCGCAAGCTTGCAGACCATCCAGCGGAGCGCCGCCGCATGGGCGAAGAGGCGCGCTTGCGCGCACTCAGTCAATTCACCCAGGATGACGTGCTCCAACAATTCGAGGCCCGCCTGGTAGCGTCCAGCGCGAAACGGAAGCCCGCAAGGGCCGAGCGAAAACTCGGTCGAGCCTCAGAGCAATTCAGAGCATAGCCGGTCCGCTTCATCGAAGTCCGCTAGCATAGTAGTCATGGAAGACGTACATGCCGGACTCGTCAAAGCCAAGCGAAAAATGGAAGGCGATTTGCAAAAATTGCTGGAGTCCTTCGAGAAGGAGACCGGGCTGAGCGTTCACGAAGTGAAATTATCGCGAGGCAATATCACCGGGAATACCAGCCCCGCGCTTTCGCGGGTGGAGACCACCGTCCACCTGATCGGCTAGTTGACGCCGCTGTTGCGCCACGGCCACCCCCTGAAGCGGAGGCAGACTTGCACTCTCTTCAGCGCACCGCGTAGCATGAAAGGGATGCTGGCGTAGCTCAGTTGGTAGAGCATCTGATTTGTAATCAGAGGGTCGGGGGTTCAAGCCCCTCCGCCAGCTCCATTCCTTTTCAATACTATAAGGGTTGTTTTCGATCCTCCTGGCCCCCGTGCGGCTGAGCGTGCCTTGCATTCCACTCTGCGTCCTGTCATAGTTGGGACACCTCGATCCTTAGAGCCCCGTCGCATCCGTACGCGTAGGACGCTCCTCTTTCTTCAAGGCAGGAGCGCTTATGAAATCAGCATGTGTTGTGACGTCACCATGAACACTATCGTAGTGATCGAAGATAAGAGGACCAAGCAGAGTTATGAGCGTGAACCGTATCTGATGGGAAGCGCACTCGACGTTCAATGCTTGTGCGGCGCTCGTATTCATCCCATTGTTGGCGCTTGGTGCCTAAAATGCGGTGCGAAGGTTGTACAGATCCGCGCAGTCAGTTGAGCAGAGTTGCGAGTAACCCACGCTTCGACAACAAGTTACGCACGCGCTGCCCTAGTCCCTAGTACGAATAGTACCATTCGTAGCCGTGACATATTGGATTTGCCTTAGGCCCGCTCTTACAATGGGCCATGCGAACCAAGCTTTCGATGATTTTCGCGGTCGCACTGGCGGGTATGACGATCGCGCAGGCACAGACCGCAGTTCCCGACGGGCTCCCCTGGCCTCGCGGTGTCTATCTGCGCGCCGGTAGCGATTGGGTCGGCTTGCCGGTCAATCCGTTGCTTCCGATCGCCGTCGGATCGTCTGCGCGCTGGCTGCTCGGCTTCGGCCAGAGCGACGCCATCGCCGAAATGCCTGGACCGCACGCACTGGTGCAGATCGGCAACACCAAGCCGGTCTTCTATCTGCGCGGCCTGCCCCAAGCCAACGGGATCTACCTGGTCCGCAGCGAACAGAAGGAAGATTATCGCCAGGTGCGCATGCCTGTGACGCGCGATTTCCGCCAGTTCACCAAGCTCCGCGCCCAGGATCTGGTGGAGCTCGATATGCGCCAGATGAGCGGCGACGTCCTTTCGGCGACGCCCAGGACCGAACTGAAGCCGGGTGAATACACGATTATTTCCGTCTTTGAACAGAATTATCGTCCGATTCGCGCCAGCTTCGAATTCGGCGTCAGCTCCCGCTAGAACCGCAACAATTTAACGCCCGCCACGTCCAATCAGGGAATGTGGCGTTCGAAGATTGCGATCTCTCTGTTCCTGTCCGCGGTGGCGGTTGCGCAGACTGCTTCCAAGACGGCCGGCGGGATAAAAGCTCGCGCTCCAGTCGTGGAAGACTGGCCCGTCTGGGGCGGAAAGAATCGCGACTTCATTGTGAACACCTCCGGACTGGCCGATTCCTGGCCGTCCTCAGGACCCCCAAAAATCTGGACGCGCCCGCTCGGTGACGGATACTCCGCCATCGCCGAAGAAAATGGCGTCCTCTACACGGCATTCCGCCGCAGTGGCGCCGAAGTGATCGCGGCGCTCGACGCGGCTACTGGAAAAACCCTGTGGGAATACGGCTATCCCACGGTGTTCATCAACGACTTTAAGGAAAAGGTCGGCCCCGGTCCCTACGCAATGCCGCAGGTGATCGGCGATCGCGTGGTCACGGCCAGCGCCATCGGAAAAATTCATTCGCTCGACAAGAAGACCGGGAAAGTGGTCTGGTCGCACGATCTGTACAACGAATTTCACGCCTCCCATTTGGTCTACGGATATTCGTGTCACGCGCTGCCGTACAAAGACACGCTGATTTTCCTGGCCGGCGGCAGCGGGGACGCTGCGATCGCGTTACGCCAGAGCGATGGTACGGTGGTCTGGAAATCGCTCCAGTTCAGCAATGCCTATTCCTCGCCGCTTCTGATTAATGTAGACGGTCAGCAGCAAGTGGTCGCCGTAGGCGCAAAGACCATCTTCGGATTCAGTCCCGACAACGGCCAACTGTATTGGTCCCATCCGCACGAAACTCAGTACGGCCTCGCTGTCAGCACGCCGGTGTGGGGACCCGGCAATCTTCTATTCGCCGCATCGGCCTACGGCCTGGGTGCGCGAGTCGTCGAGCTGCACCAAGCCGGTGGAAAGAATTCGGTTAAGGAATTGTGGTCCGATCCGCACCTGGAACTGCATTGGGGCAGCGTGATCCAGCGCGACGGCTGGCTGTATTTCGTCAGCGGCTATAACGGTCCCGCGCTGTTGAGCGCGGTCGAGATGAAGACCGGCAAAATCGGCTGGCGTCAGCGAGGATTCGCCAAAGCCGAGCTGCTGTGGGCCGACGGAAAATTCATACTGGCCGACGAAGACGGCACGCTTGCACTGTGCCGCATGAGTCCCGAAAAACTGGAAGTGCTGTCGAAAGCGCAGGTCCTTGAAAGCATAGCCTGGTCGCCTCCCACGCTGGTCGGCACGCGGCTCTATTTGCGCGATCGAAAAAATATCGTGGCGCTGGATTTGGGAGCCAAATAGTAAGTACCGCTGCGAATTTCGCGGCTGTTCTATGGACCACGTATGATCCGCCGATGTGACGACAACGACTTTGATCTGATTTGGACCATCATCAACGATGGCGCCCGCGCCTACAAAGGCGTTATCCCTGAAGATCGCTGGACAGAACCATACATGTCGCGCGACCAACTGCGGCACGAAATCGATGAGAGCGTTGTGTTCTGGGGATACGAGGAAAATGAAACTTTGGAAGGCGTGATGGGCCTTCAACAGGTCCAGGACGTGACTCTGATTCGCCACGCCTACGTTCGCACCACCAGCCGGAATCGAGGAATTGGGACCCGCCTGTTGTCTCATTTGCGGCAGTTGACACAAGATCCGGTGTTGATCGGAACCTGGGCGGATGCGGTATGGGCAATCCGCTTTTACGAAAAGCATGGATTTCAAATTGTTCGTCCCGATCAGAAGGATCGGCTTCTCAAACGGTATTGGAAATGTGCCGGAGCGGCAGGTGGAAACTTCAGTGGTGCTGGCCGATTCCACGTGGCGCGATCTTGACGCGAATTTAGCTAAGCCGCCGCGGGCTTGAACAGGCCGATGGTGTTGCCTTCCGGATCGGCAATCCAGGCGAACGTTCCGGTCGGGATCGGAATGGGTCCGACCAGTTTCTTACAGCCCAGTGCTTCCGCTTTCTTGATGTGCGCGGCAACGTCATCGACCTGAACATAAAAGATCGTGTAGTTCTGCGGTTCGTGGCCCAGAGTGGTGATATGGCCAGAGATGCCCGCACCCTGAATGGATGAGGCATCGATCTTCCAATCGAACAACGCGCGATAGAGTTGCTGGGTGCGAGCGCTATCGCGGCACCCGATTTCGAAATGGATAACTGGATTCGCCGTCGCCTTCTGAGGTTCCGCGCCCGCCGTCTGCGCCACCAGCCCCGCCGCGGCAGTGCCGCCTAGCTTCAAAAAGGCCCGACGGCCCGCTTGTCGATCTGGAGTCTTCTTCATTCCACGCATCCTTTCTGGCTCGCGCCGCTTCTGCCCCGCCGCGCGATTTCTTTCCGCATCATAGACCTGGAAGCGCCGCCACGCAACTGACTATCGACACTATCTATCGACGGCCATTCAATCTGGCAATCTGCTCCGCCAGATCCTTTTTTCCCTGCTCGAACAATTGGACCGCCTGCGCCGGAGGCGTGCGATCCGCGCTCAGTGCGACGCTCAGCGCCGCGTTCAACTCTGCGACCGCAGACGTGAGGCTCGGTCCGCCTCCGCCGCCGCGTCCGCCCGATCCGACAATCGCGGCGGCGTCCGCTGAACCCGAAGCGCGAGCCTTGCGGATCGCGTCCGTGCCCTCTTTGATCGACGCCATCACCGACAAACTGAAATCGAGCTGTTTCTGCAATTCTGCGGGAGTCGCCGTCGACCGCGGGTCCATCGCGACGTTGAGAGACTGCAAGTACGTCTTTCCCGCAGCCGTGAGCCGCACCCCATATTTTCCTGGCAGCACTTGCGGACCTTGCGAGCCTCCGCGCCCGCCGCCAGCGCCTTCCGGCAGCGCGTAGCGCAAATCCCACACGAACCGGTTCATGCCCGCTCGTGTAGTGACGCGCAATGGCGGCGTGATCCACACATCCGCAATCGCGCCTCCGCGCCCGCCCGGTGTCGGCCGATCCACGCTCGATACCCGGCGAACCACCTGCCCCTTCGCGTCGATGAACTCCAGCACAACCTCGCCCGAGGGGGCCGACTTGAAGTAGTAATCGATCATCGCGCCGTCTGGCGGATTCTTCGCCTTCGGCTCCTCCACTGGAAACGGCGTCCCCGAGAACGATTCCGGATTCAGCCGGATCGCCTTTGCAGGGTTGTAGATGAAGGTGTCTCGACTGTCCGTCGCTCCTTCGCGCAGTGGCGACATATTGTCGAGCACCCAGAACGCGCGCCCATGCGTCCCGATCACCAGATCGTCGCCATGCACCACCAGATCGCGCACCGAAACCGTAGGCAGATTCAATTGCAGCGATTGCCAATGATCGCCATCGTCGAATTAAACCGCGACGCCGAGTTCGGTACAGGCGTATAGCAGTCCCCGCCTCACCGGATCTTCGCGAATGCAATTCACATAGGCAGGCTCTTCCAAACCGTTGGCAATCAGATCCCAAGTTTTGCCGTAGTCGCGCGTGCGATAGATGTACGGCTTGTAATCTTCCATGCGATGCCGGTCCACCGACGCGTACGCGACTCCGGCATCGAAGTGCGACGCGTCAATTTGGGAAACCTTGCTCCACGGCCCCAGGCCTTTGGGAGTCACGTTGGTCCAGGTCTCGCCGTCGCGCGATACGTGGATCAGACCCGTGTCGCTTCCGGCCCAAATCACGCCCGCGCGCAGCGTCGACGGCGCGATCGAATACACGACGCCGTATCCTCGCTGGATCGTTTCATCCGAGGAACGGGGAGTCTTCAGAGCACCAGTCAAATCCGGACTAACCTCTTTCCAATGCAGCCCGCCGTCAACGGTCTTCATCACGAACTGCGATCCCCAGTACAACGTATTCGGCTCCACGGTGGAAAATATCAGCGGCGACGTCCATGGATACCGATACTTCTGCTGCGAAATATCTTCGCGAGCTCCACGCAGAGGCCACGGTGTGATGTTCTGTGCTTCGCCGGTCCGCTTGTCGAACCGATTCAGCGCGCCGTTCGTATTGCCAACATAAATAATGTTGTGATCCTTGGGATCGATCGCGACGTAGCCGCTCTCCTCGCCGCCGAAGCTGATCCAATCCCGCGCATCGATCTCGCCATGATTGGTCCGGCTCGGCACCGCCGCTGTTCCGCTGTCCTGTTGCGACCCGTAAATCCAATATGGAAACTGATTGTCCGTGATCACGTGATAGAACTGCGCAGTCGGCTGGTTGTACCAGCTCGACCACGTCTTGCCGCCGTTCAACGAAATGTTCGTCCCCTGATCCGACCCGAGCACCATGTGCCGCGGATCTTTTTCATCCATCCAGATGATGTGATAATCGTCGCCGCCGGGCGCGCCGCGATTGATCGTGAAATTCCGCCCGCCGTCCGTCGAGCGATACACGGCGACGTTGGGAATCCACACGTCGTCCGGATTCTTCGGATTCACCGTGATCCCGCTGAAATACCATCCGCGGCTGACGATCCCCTGATTCGAGCTGACCTTAGTCCAATTCGCGCCCGCATCGTCGGATCGATACAGCCCGTCCGGATCGATCAACAGATACACGCGCCGGCCCGCTCCGGTCGCCACGCCCGATCGACGCCACTCCTTCGGAAGCCCAGCACCGGTGACCTGAGCCCAGTGATCGCCTCCATCCGTCGACTTCCACAATCCGCTGCCCGGCCCTTCCAGCGGCGCATATTGAGACCACTGCGAACGCCGCCCGTTCCACACCGTCGCATAAATCACCTTCGAGTTTTCCGGATCGAACGCCAAGTCCACCGCACCCACCTCGGGCCCGCGATCGAGTACTTTCTGCCACGTCGAGCCTCCATCGGTCGACCGGAACACGCCGCGCTCCGCGTTCGGTCCATAAGCATGACCAAGCGCCGCCACGAAAACTAAATCCGCATTGCGAGGATCCACCAGAACCTTGGCGATTTGCCGCGAATCGCGCAGCCCCACGTTTTTCCACGTCTTTCCCGCGTCGGCCGACCGGTACATGCCGTCGCCGAATCCAATCTGCGAGCGCATGTCCGCTTCGCCGGTTCCCACATAAACAACATTGGGATTCGATGGTGCCACCGCGATCGCGCCAATCGACGCGATGTGCTGCTGATCGAAAATCGGCGACCACGTGGTCCCTGCATCTTCCGTCTTCCAAACGCCGCCGCCCACCGATCCGAAGTACGCCGTCGCGGGATCCCCGGCGACACCGCCCACGGAAATCACGCGTCCTCCGCGAAATGGCCCCACCAGCCGCCATTCCAAGCGGTCAAAAAGGCTCGGGTCCGCGGCATTCGCGCCGATCCAGCACAGCAGTATCAGTAGAGAAGCCTTGCGCATCTCTCAAATTTACAACCATTTGCCGGTTTCGCGTACCCACGCTTTTTCGGCCGTCGATTATCGTGTTGCCAGAGAGGCGAGCGCTGCCATCGGCGTCTCGTCCGCCGACGAGCGACGCCTAGGGAACTTCGCAGGAACGTTAAAACGATGGCCGAGAGCCGCCAGCGTTAGTGTGTGCCCGCTTGGTTTGCGGATAAACGAACTACCTTGGGACGTCCCATCTGAAAGTGTGTTTCCACTGAGGCATGTGGCAAACTGAAGCAAGAAGTTTGCCCACCTCAGTCATCGGAATCGACCTCGGCACCACCAACTGTGCGCTCGCCTATACACGCGGCGAAATGGTGGACGTTTTCCCTATTGCGCAGCTCATCAATCCCGGTGAGGAGCGCGAAGAGCCGCTGCTGCCGTCGTTTCTTTTTCTCGACGATCCGCCCATCGCCGGCGTCCTCGCCCAGAAAAAAGGACTCGACAACGCCGGTCGGTTGGTCTCCTCCGCGAAATCCTGGCTGAGTCATCCCGGCGTGGACCGCACCGCCGCGATCCTTCCGCCGAGCGCACCGGACGGCGTCACAAAAATTTCTCCAGTCGAGGCATCGCGCCGCTATCTGGCGCATCTTCGTGACGCGTGGAACAAGCAGCATGGTGATTTCGACCAGCATCAGGCGCTGGTCACAGTGCCCGCTTCGTTCGACGCCGTTGCTCGCGATCTGACGATCAAAGCCGCCGATGAGGCCGGATACTGCAACGTCATTCTGCTCGAAGAGCCACAAGCGGCGTTTTACGCCTGGATCGAAAAGCATCCCGATTGGCGCGAGCGAGTCAGCGTCGGCGACCTGATTCTCGTAGTCGACATCGGCGGCGGCACCACCGACTTCACGCTGATCGCGGTCCGCGATCAAGAAGGCGAGCTGGCGCTCGAGCGCATCGCCGTGGGCGAGCACATTCTGCTGGGCGGAGACAACATCGACGTCGCGCTGGCCCGTCACATCTCGCAGCAGATCCCCAACAAGCTGGACGCGATGCAGTTCCATCAGCTCTGGCAGCAGTGCCGCGCTGCCAAGGAAAAATTGCTCGCGGAAGATAATACGGCAAAGGACGCCCCGATCACGATCCTCGGCCGTGGTACGGGACTGGTTGGCGGCACCATCAAAACGAAGCTTAAACGCGAAGACATCGACAAGATTCTGCTCGACGGATTCCTTCCCGCCGTCTCAATGGACGCAATTCCGCAGCGCCGCAGCGCCGGTTTGATGGAACTGGGCCTGCCATACGCGGCCGATGCGGCCATCACGCGGCACCTCGGAAATTTTCTGCACCGCCAGGGAGCCGCGCCGACGCATGTTCTGTTCAACGGCGGCGTTCTGCGGGCTGATCTGATCCGCAAACAAATCTTAGAGGTGCTGAACGGCTGGCTTCCCCACCCGGTGACGCCGCTGATCGGGGAGGATTTAATGCACGCCGTCGCGCGCGGCGCAGCGTACTACGGTCTGGCGCGCCAAGGCAGAGGCGTGCGTATCCGCGGCGGCGTCCCACGCAGTTACTATGTCGGTATCGAAACCGCCATGCCCGCCGTTCCCGGCTTCCCCGCGCCGCTCAAAGCTCTGACCGTCGCGCCCTTCGGCATGGAGGAAGGCACGGGCCACAAATTTCCCGATCGCGTCTTCGCGCTGACCGTGGGCGAGCCGGCGAAGTTCCGCTTCTTCCAATCGACGGTGCGCAAGGACGACCCGCCCGGATCTCTGATCGAAGACGTCGGCGACGATTTCGAAGAGCTCGCGCCCATCGAAATCTTCCTTCCCGGCAATGCCGGTGAATCCGTTCCAGTCAGTTTGGAAGCGCTGGTCACCGAAACCGGCGTACTGGAACTGTGGTGCGTCGCGCGCGACGGCCGGCGCTGGAAACTTGAATTTAACGTCCGTGCAGCGGCATGAAGATCGTCAGCGTCGGTGAAATTCTGTGGGACATTTTCCCGGACGGAGAGCGCCTGGGCGGCGCACCTTTCAATTTCGCTGTTCATGCTCATCGCCTGGGAAATGAGGTGATCTTCGTGAGCGCCGTTGGCGACGATGAACGCGGTGGACGGGCGCTCGCGCGCGTCAAAGAACTTGGCTTGTCGACGGAATTTGTGCGTCGCGTTGCTGGACAACCGACGGGGACCGTAACAGTCCACTTCGATTCCGCCGGGGAGCCTGACTTCACCATCCATCGTCCCGCGGCATACGATTTTCTTGAACTGCCGCGGATGGACGCGGATTGGATCTACTTTGGAACGCTGGCTCACCACAGTACGATCGACCGCTCCCTGTGGTCGCGGCTCAGGGCGTCGCCGATTGCGTCGCGGTTCTATGACATGAATCTACGAAGAGATTCCTTTACGCCGGCGCTCGTCGAAGACTTGATGCGTACGGCCAACGTCGCCAAGCTGAATGAAGAGGAACTCCGGTTCACCGGCCGAACCCTGGAGCAACTTCGCGATCAGTTCGGCTGGCAGGCCTGCTGCGTCACGCGCGGTGACCGGGGTTGCGCGATTCTGATCGGCAAGGACTATGCGGAGGTCCCGGCGTATCCTGTGAAAGTCATCGATTCCGTGGGCGCTGGCGATGCTTTCGCCGCAGCGTTCCTGCATGGATTGGATCAAGGCTGGCCCGCCGCGAAGATCGGCGAGTTCGCGAATCATCTGGGCGCCTTCGTCGCGAGCCGTCCGGGCGCAATTCCCTAGCGCTTCAACTCCTGCGCAATCAGCGGCGCGACCGTTCCCAGCTCGAAGGACGCATTCAACCGTTTGCCGTTGATGAAAAACGTGGGCGTGCCTTCCACACCGGCATCGTCGCCCTGCTTCCCTTCGGACGCAACGCGCGACGCGTATTTGTGGCCGCTGAGGTCGGCCGGAAAACGAGTCATATCGAGCCCGATCTCTTTGGCCCATGCCAGAATCCGGTCGCGATTGATTGCTCTGAAATTCGCGTACAGCTTGTCGTGCATTTCCCAGAACTTTCCCTGCGCCTGCGCGGCCAAAGCGGCTTCGGCCGCCAACCCGGCTTGCGAATGGGTGTCGAGGGGGAACTGCTTGAAAACCAGACGGACGTCTTTGGGATATTTCGCCAACACCTGGTTGACTTCGCCGATCGCTTTGGCGCAATACGGGCACTGGAAATCCGAAAATTCGACGATGGTCACCTTCGCGTCCGCAGGTCCGCGCATCGGATCGCCGTCGATCGAGAGCTTGACCGGCGCTTCGAGCAATGGCGGCGGCTCATTGGCCAGCTTCACGATGGCCGCGCGGATCGCTTCGACGCTTTTACCGGCGGCGGCGTCCTTGACCACCATGTCCGACCAGCGCCGGCTGACGGCGCACTTCGGATCGAACAGGCGGCACTGCGCGATCTTCATATCGCATCCGCAGCCGCAAGCTTCGGACCGCATCACCGATAGCGCCACGTTTTTCTGCGCCGCCGAGAGGCCGGTCAAATCGACACCGGGAAGGACCGTGCTGGTCTTCCAATCGACCTGTGAAAAAACGACGGTGGCGCACAATAGCAGAAACGGGGTGAGCTTCACGTCTTTATCTTAACCTGAGTCACTTTTCGGCGATCCGGTCCTCGCCGGCGAAGTTAGTAAAAGGCACCGTGTTTATGTCCCAGCAGCCTGTCGATCCTCACCGTGGATCCGTTTCGATCCGTGTATTCGATGGCGAAGCGCTGTGGGTCGCTGTCCGTTCGCGGACTACGGAAAATCGCGCGCGACCCGACGCTGGCAAGCGCGTCTTCGACGACGATCTCCGGCACCGGCGTGCAATCGATCACAATGGGACCCGCAGCACGGGCGGCAGCGGCTTTGAGCAACTCGGTGGGTTCGGCGCGCTCGCGAAACTGGGACATTTTTTTCACCCATAGAATTTCGACGTTTACCGTCAAGATCACCATGCAGATCGCAGCGAAAGTTGGAATAGGAATCTTTTTCGAGACCCGCGCGAGGGCAACTCCGGCCAGCAGCGCTAGCCCGCCACTGGCAAGATAGGTGTGGCGGCTCGCCAGGTATGGCATGTACGTCAGAAAACTGTGTGGCGCCAGACCGAGAAGAATCCATAGCCCCGCGAATACGACGCGTCCGCGGTCTGCCCGGCGGCGGATCCATAAAAGAGTCGCGATCGCCAGCAATCCTTGCGGGAACACCAGCCGCCAGAGGCTGTTCATCGCGACGAAGATCCATTTCGTGCCGAGCACGGCAAAGCGGTCGTCGAGCCGGGCGCCGGGCGCGACGCGGGTTGTGAACATGAACGCGACGTAGGCCAGGGAAATGACCAGAAACGGCACTAAACCGATGAGCGCGCGCCTGCGCGGCTCCCAGGCTGCTACCGCTACCATCAGCACGACAAACACCCAAAATGTTTCCTTCGAAATCGCCGCAATCAGAATCGAAACGAGGGAGGCGGCATACCACGCCCACTTGCGCGTTTGCTGCCATTCGATCCAGCACAGCAGCGCCGCCATTCCGAACAGGAACACAATCAAGTCGTAAGCGGCGGCCAACCACATGATCGCTTCCTGATGTTGTTCATGAACTGCGAAAACGCAGGCTGCCCAGAAGCCGACGGATTTACCGATCGGCGGCCAGTTTCCCAGCGCGTACACCATCAGCACACACAGCGCGTGGAGAACGATGCTCACGGCGTAAAACGGTATCGGACGGAATCCGAAGCAGCGGTCAAGCGCGGCGCTCAGGAACATGTATGTCGCACGAGTTCGCAGATTCTGGTCGTGCAGCAGCGGCGCCCACCCGGCCTTGGCCTCCATTCGGGCGAGGGGGATCTGATGGTAGTCATCGGCAATAAACGGCAGGGTTAAGGACGGCGCGTAGGCTCCGATGGAGAGAGCCAGAAGGGCCAGAATTCGAACGGAGCCGTTGGAAGGAATCATAGATTCAAAGCCGTGTCGCCCATACGACTCGCACACGATCCGCTGATTGTTCCACGCGATCGCGCTCTGGAATGTGGAGCGTGTCAGGACGAAACTGCGGTTACTTCCACTCCGGATTTTTTCCGAGGCTCACCAGATTCGCCAGCAGCCGGTACGCACCCGGGACACCCGACGGCAACTGCCGGTACAACGCGAACGCGTCGTAGATGTAGAACCCTTTGCCGTAGCGCGCCAGCAGCAGGCCGCCTTTTTGCGGATCCTGCTCCGGATCGTGCGTTTCCACCAGAGGCGTGTAGTGATTGTCCCAACTGCGCATGAATCCGTGACCGCGCTCCTCCACCCAGCCCTTGAAATCCGCTTCGGAAATCTTGTTGGGCCATCCGAACGCCGGATTCTTAGAGTCGAGCAGCGTCACCGGAGAATTCTCGTCCACCACTTTCTGCGGATTCGAACCCAGCGTGAACGGATACGGCCCGTAGTTGTGGTCGAAATCCTGAAGGTTGTATTGGACGATCAGCACTCCGCCGTTCTTGACGTACTCCATTAGGCGGCCGTTGGCTGCTTTCAGCTCGGAACGGACCGCATAGGCTCGCGCCCCCAGAATGATCGCGTCGAACTTGCTCAGATCGCCGTGCGTGATATCGGATGCGGCCAGAATCCGGACATTCTGATCCAGGTTTTCCAGCGCTTTCGGCACGTCGTCGCCCGTTCCTGGAAGGAACCCGAGCGTCAGGCCCGGCGCGGTCTTCACTTCGACGCCCACCGCTCTATAAGTCGACGGACGATAGAACGGATACGGCCGCAACCCCGGATATCCGGTGAGATGATAGCCCTCCGTGTAGGATCGTCCCTTGTATTCGGCGACCGCCGTAATGTTGTATTCCGCGGCTTTCACGATATCCGGCGAAATGGAAAAGACCACGGTCTGATCCTCGCCGTCGCGCGCAAACGAGAACGTCGCTTCCGCTGGATTCGATCGCCAGCCGTTGGGCAGTTTCAATTTCAGCACGCCTTCCGCGGGACCTTTAACGTTGCTGTGCACCGTGCACATGAACGGAAACGATTTCATGTTCATCGGAACCGCACCGGCAGCGGGCGAGACCCACACCGATATCGCCGGTGCGACGATCAGCGGATTCTGAACGGTCCCGAATCCGGTGAGTCGCTCATTGGTCTGCACGTATTCTGAAATTTCGAAGGGGACGCCTTGAAAGGAAAGTCTCGCGCGCGCAGCCAGCGGATACGGCGCATTGGGCAATCCGCGATAGCGCTCATCTTTGATGTCGTAGTACGGCTGTTCTTCGTCGGGACGCGAATAGTAAGGCCTGGTGATGGCAGCGTCGGCCGGCACAGTGACGCCGAAACGCGCGACAATTTCCTTCCCTGCTCCGATCTCCGCTGGTGGGACGCCGTTGATGCGGAACCCCCAGCTCTTGCCATCGGACGCGACCGGATCGACGCCCAGCAGTTGTACGTTCTCGGTACTCTGATTGAATATTTGCGTCTCGACGAAGAAGGACTGCTCGGGAATGGCGATGGTGAACGTCGGCCCGCCGCCGCGTCCCGCGAATCCTGCGCGTCCGGCGGCGAACGCGGCTTCCGTGCTTGTCGGCGTCGCGGCCGGAGGAGCCTGCTGTCCGCGACCGCGTCCTCCACCCGGATTTTCGGAGGCCACCAGCGACTGGAACGAAATCTCCAGCGACGCCGCCAGCGCTTTTTCGAACTGCTGTTCTTTCACGTTGAGCTCGAATAACACATCCGACTTGCCTGGCTCCGGCAGCGAACTCGAGTGCACCTGCGCGATCAGCGCGCGCGTGCTCTTTAGTCCATCCGCCAAGAGCGGCGCGATTCCCGAAGGCCGCTCGACTTGATATTGCCGCATGGCATCGGAGGCAATCTTGGCGATTGCCGCCAGGCCGTCTTTCAGAAATTTCGTGTCGCCCGTCGCCAGCGCCGCAATTCCGCCGAGTGATACGTCGATGCCGTCGAAGTAACTTGTCTCCTTATCACCCGCCTGGACGCGCGATCCGAAACGATGATACGAGACGTTCTGCGGCGCCGGCATCGGAATCGCCCCGCCACCGTTTTGCGTCTTCTGATATCCCAAGCCTTCGCGAGCTATTTGCAGGAACGTCAAACCGGCCGCGGGCGACGGCAGCCCTTCCGGAATTTCCAGCGTAACCGGTGGACGCGCTGCGTACGGCGTGTGCGTCACGTAGTCCATGAATTTGACGGGAACGAACTTATCGATCGCGTAATCGTACATGCCTTCATTGGTCACTTGAAAATTCGGCACGCGCGCGTACACTTTGAGCGGCGACCACGGCCGCAGCCCTTCGCGGATCTGTTCCGGAAACTTGTTCGGATCGCCCGCGGCGTTGAAAACTTCCTGCGCCATGACGCCCGCCATCTGATGATGACCATGGCCGTCCGTCTGCGCTCCCACGAATACTGATGCGACCACCAGAGGCCGGAACATTCTGACGATGCGAACCGAATCCGCCAGCACGCGGTCGTGTCCCCATTTTTCGGTGGCCTCTTCCAGCGTCTTCGAAAATCCGTAGTCCACCACGCTAGTGAAAAACTGATCGACGCCCATGTAGCGATCCGCCATCAGCAGCTCCTGCGTGCGGACGATTCCCAGC
>Ga0210403_10001639_pt1 | contig 21016 bp, 18 predicted proteins | sample IncBWC19MmetaG_FD_150863 | JGI IMG/M metagenome (GOLD analysis project Ga0210403, IMG submission 150863) | Forest soil microbial communities from Barre Woods Harvard Forest LTER site, Petersham, Massachusetts, United States - Inc-BW-C-19-M | ecosystem: Environmental > Terrestrial > Soil >... | reverse complement strand
CCGCGCGAATGCGAATTGCTTCAAGCGCCAGTCGATCAATCTTGCGCGCGTCCAGCTTCGATTTGCCCATGCCTCATTATACAGGGCCTCTGCTATAATGTGTAGTAATTAATGGACTGATTAGTAAGCCGTAGCCGCGCTCGAGTGGAACGGAACATGGCGGATGGACCTATGGTGATGGATGCTGCGAGCCAGGGTCCCCGGCGGCAACCACGCGGAACCGGGGAATCTCAATCGGAGAGTCAAATCGGACCTAGTGCGCCGGTGGCGTACCGCGCGGCTTCTGCAATTCGATCGCGCGAATGTTGCAGCATTTCTTTCCGCACTTAGAACAGCGCAACCGCTTTTCGAGGTCAACGAGTTTCGCGTCCCACCCGCAGAAACGCGCCAACAAATTGGGATGCGCGCGACGTTCATGTGCACACCCAGCGCATTTCATCATGAGCACGTACTGCCCAAACTCATCGGAAAGGCGCTGCACCTTGAAATCTCTTCGCATGAACGATACTGTATATATACACAGGTCCCGGTTGCCACAAGTTTTTACCCGTTTTGAGAGCAAAAATAGGCTAAACCCCGATGAATGGGCTCGAAAAGGAGTTCCCGTTCTGCAGCAATCCGGACTGCGCCCTCTACGTGCGCGCTGGCGATCCTGGTGTCATCGGCTCCGGGAATTGGGCTGAGCTCCCAGACGGTCGAATTGTGGGTCGCAGCATCTATAGCGGCGTCTACTTGTGTGACCTCTGTGGTCGTGTTTGGCGTCCCGTGTTGGCGATTCGATTAGGAATTGCGATGTAGAATTCTTCCATGTGCTACTCCGCCCAAGTCATCCAAGCGGCCCGCAAACTGCATCGTCAGCTCGGCGTTCGGCTCGACTACGCCGAAATCGAAAAACTGTTCTTTCGCCGCCTCGACGCTTCCAGCATTAATATCTCACGCGGCTTCGAAGCCAATTTTGATGACCCGGCGACGGATGAAGAGCGACGTATCAAGGAGGCCGTGGACGAGCACCGCTCGAGGATGGCGTCGAAAATGGAAAAAGACCTCTTCACCCAAAAGACGCGACTCGTAAATGCAGAGCGTAACTTGACCTCCAAGGAAACCAAGAAATCTCGCGAAGATGTCCGCATTGCGAGGGCCAAGATCGACACCCTCTCAGCGAAATTAAGCCGCTTAAGAAGCACAGAGCCCATCGAAGAGGACAACCGAATCTTTCCCTTTGTCTACGCCGGCGTGATCCGCAACAAGGACGGCAAGAACCTGCTGACGCCAATGCGATACCACTGCAGGCCGGCGGGCAAGCCTGCGTTCATTGATCGGCAATTCCCGGGTCTGTACAACGCCCGTCGCGACAACTTGGAGAAATTTTGGGGCCACCAATTTGGTAGCCATCACGCCGTCCTGGTCGTCGAGAGCTTTTACGAAAACGTCAAACGCCACACCATGGAACACCGAGAGCTACTCACAAGCGAGCAGGAAGAAAATGTCGTACTGCAATTCAGGCCAGAACCTAAGCAAACCATGTATATCGCTTGCCTCTGGTCCCACTGGACGGAACCGAAGGAGCCCGATCTTTGCAGCTTTGCCGCAATCACCGATGAGCCACCTGCCGACGTTGCGGCGGCCGGTCATGACCGTTGCATCATCAATCTGAAACCCGAACATGTCGAGTCCTGGCTAACCCCGCAAGGCCGATCGACCGCCGAACTTCAGTCCTTGCTCTCTGATCGCGCCATTCCCGTATTTCAACACGAAATTCTGAAGGCAGCGTGATCAAGAAAGCGACGGAACGACACATTCGAAACCCGCGCTCCGCCGCAGCTCCACGCCTTTCATGACGTAGAGCCACGGCATGCACGTTGGCGTTACATAGCGCCCCGCTCGGCCATCGAAATAACTTCGGCCCCCGCGACGATGAGATGGTCGAGGACGCGGATGTCAACCAAGGCCAAGGCCTCTTTGACGCGCTGCGTAATGAGCTCATCGGCTTGACTCGGCTCCGCGACGCCGCTCGGATGGTTGTGAACCAGAATGCAGGCGGCGCTGTTTCTCTGCAGAGCCTCCTTCACGATCTCCCGCGGATGCACGCTGGCACCGTCGATCGTGCCGCGAAACAGTTCCTGGCAGTCAATCAGGCGATTCCTCTTATCCAGGTGAATCACGCAAAATACCTCGTGTTCCCGCATCCCGAACCGAAGCATCAAATAGTCTCGGGCCGCCCTGGGAGACCCCAAAGTAACCCCGCGGCGGATACGCCTTGCAAGGAACTCACGGGCCATTCCCAGTATTTCATCGCCGGTTGCTTCGCGAAGCGTGCCGTCGCCGGCATCACAAATCAGTAAGGTGCGTTCGGTTTTCATGATCGACTCCGTCTTGAATCTCGGGCGGGATTGCCCGAGGGCGGAGTCACACGCCGCAGCGCAAGCGGTCAGGGCCGCCGAAGGCGCTCGCGAGCACGGACTGAAGGTCCGCGCGGAGGCCTTGACGGCGCGAACGGCGTGTAAAATAAAAAGACCAGGCAAGCCCCTCCGATTTCCAACCTAGATTCCATCCAAGATCCGAGTGAATTTGGCGTGGCAATGCCACGCCCGCGAGAGCGATATGGCGGGCGGCTTGCCGTCCCGCAACAGCGGGATGAGCGTCTAGCGAACCCGAAGGAGCGCGGTCGCGGTCGGCCGCGACTCGCCCTGCCCTGGATCTTTAGGGCCTTTCGTCACCCGACTCATCGCAAACCGACAACAGCCAATGTCAAAACCTTCGACGGCTGCCCGATTCTCTTGAAATGAGAAACGCCAAACCCAGCAGTGAGAAAGCACCCAAGATTATCCCGCTCAGTATGCGCCGGGACGCTGGCACAAAGACGAGAAGCAAAATCACTATCAGAGTAATCATTATTGCGCTCGACTTGGAAGATTGAGTCCACCAATTCCCAATTGCCTATTGGAAGCTTATCAGCATTTTACGTTCTACAATCACATGCCTCGCAAGCGCCCGGCCTCAGGTCAAACTAACGACGAATCGACCGAAGGCGCGATGCCGCCTACGAGCTAATGCTTACCGCGGCGTGCCGGCGAGGCTCCGGGAACAGATCGGAGAGCCTTTTCCAGATGAAAGCTCGCGACATCGATCCTCTCCACAACTTCTGCCAGCATTTCCGACACATACCCGAGCGTGACTTCGGCGGCAATTCCCTGTGCCGGTGCTGGCGACGTCGCAGCTGCCGATGCCACCGCGGTGATCATTTGCGCGACCATGACCGCCTCGTGGGCCTTCTTGAGACCTTTGATTGCGGTGACGCTGTCAACGATCTCCGCGCTGATCCTGTCAACGATGTCCATATGACTAGGACCTCCTCAGTGCCGGTAGAGTGGGTGAGGCGGATGGTGCGCGCATCGGTGAACCTGAAAATGATCGCTGTATCTCCGTCGTTGCAACGGACGCTTGATCGATTTCGTTATAAACGTCCTTCAGCAGTCTGATGGCCCGACGAAGCGTCTCTTCCTCGTCTCCGACGATAGCCGATGGTCGCGTGGCAAGCGAACGGTGGCAGACGACAACTAGGGAGAGCGCGTCGGCAAAATGGCCCATGATCTCCTGCAACTTCCGTGAAACCGGGTTCACTTCAATTTTGGCCCGTTGATGATTCTTGCGCGCGCGGTGACCAAGCGGCTGACCCTTTTTTGAGCTGCTGCGGCGATCCTTCACTTTGGTCATATCGTGTCTCACAGATGTTGGTGCCCCCACTTGGTCGCAGACCTCGTGCTGGGGCAGCTACTTCAGATTTAAAGTAACGGCCAGACGCGCAATCTCCGCGAAGGAAATGCCATGGCAACCGATCTGCATAGATCCGTCTGCACAGACCATTTGCACGCTCCATCGCCCAATGCGCGGTCGCTCCGAGACGATGCGCCAGATGAGTGGGCGTTGTTGTTGACGACATTCGCATGCGAGACCCCACAACAAGGCTGCCGGTACAGTAGAGATAGCGACCTTTTCTCCCTCGGATGTTTCGATGGTCTGCCCGTCGGACGAAAGCCGCAGCATGACCGGGCCTAAGAAGACATGTCGCAGATCCCGGCCGCCGCGCCACAGGGCGCGCAGAATATCGAGCGACGGTCTGGCGTCCTTGCTCTCTCGTCGGCTGGCAACTGCATTGCGGCGAGCTCGCGACAATTCGTCGCGCGAAACGTTGAACTTTGGTTCGGGCAAATCGAACGCCCAGGCGTATAGCTTTGCTAGGGCGGCTTTGTGTTGTGCGCCTTGGAAGTTACCCCATGCATAACGCGTCGAGCGGGCGGTCGTAGCGATAGATTGCCGCCACGCCCCCACCAGGTGGTTGATGTTTTCCGCGTGCTGGATCAACGTCGGCGAGGGTAGCGGGCATGGCACCCTGAGCGACGTGCCTCGAGCGGCGTACACCGCTTGGTCGACGTTGGTTTGGAGCCAAGACCGACCCATACGCAAGGCATAGAGCGCTATCTGTGCGCCGGTCTCGTCTGCCCTGTCCAGCCAACTGGCCACTGGACGATCGCCGACGTACAGGGTCGGGCCGATTGACTGCAGGCCGTCGGCCGCGGCGCTTCTTTGTTCAACCCATGCTTCCAAGACTTCCGTCTGACGCATGGTTGTATGCTAGAGCACTTCTCTAGCATTTGCAACCTCCTAAATCAAAAAATGGCGCTTAGGACAAGACCCATGTCTCGACCTGCGCGTTACGGTAAGCTATTAAGACCATCGTGCGTGGGAAGTGTTATGGCAGCATCCAATTCCAAGACTTCGAAAAAATCTGTGGTTCGCCTACCGGGGAGCGGCACAGCCAGAATCGAGGCGCTGGCGGTCGGAGGAAGCGTTGCGGAGGCAACCCGATTTGTGGTCGACAAGGGGACTCCCGCTGCTGCTCAGAAATGGCAGGATGAGACAGTCCGCCAATGGAGCGTGAACGTCAATCGTGTGAAGAAGGGCCTTCCCGGAAGCAACTTTACTGTCGAACGTATGACCGACTTCTCCCGTGAGGGAGCGCTCTTATGTGCGGTGGTCATTACGCGCATCGCGTGATAGTCGATGCGCGCTCGCGCGGACTCCGCACTATCGATCTCATTACGTGGAATTCTCAGGGGCAAGGAGCAATTAGATGCTAATACTCACCAGACGCGTTGACGAAACGCTCATGATCGGCGACCAGATAACGGTGACGGTAATGGGCGTGAAAGGGAATCAAGTTCGCTTGGGAATCAACGCCCCCAAAAACGTCGCGGTGCATCGTGAAGAAGTCTATGCGCGCGTCGTTCAAGAATCTCGAGATAAAACTAATTATAGTTAGCAGCCGCCCGAGCTCTTCTTACATGCGCCGCCGTATAAGCTCGCCGACGGCAGGGTGATCACCTCGCCCGTCGCCGTCGATCCCTCCGTGAACGTAGATTACGTGTTGCCAGCATGGGGACGGCGCATGCGCGGCGCGACTCAGTGCAGCAAGTTACAGCGCCTTGTGAGCAGGCTGTACTCAACGGTAAAGGATCAGTCATGATCGTGACGGCGTCACATCCGAGTATACCCCCGCATGGACAGTGATAATAAGGCTGAGGATATAGCGAAGGCACCAGCCAAAGTCGTGCTATTTGCCGATCTTCTTGGGTTTGCAGCGCTAACCGAGCAATATCCGATTGATGCGTTGTCTCTCAGAACCTCGGATCGATTGGACACCATGTTCGGGGCAGTCTTCAAGAAGAACCCATTAACTCGCGCATTTACGGAGTTCCATCGCTCGATTCGAGGGACGCTCCAGCTTTCCCAGTTGAGGCACTCGTCTACGGCCATCACCTTCTCCGATTCCGCATTTGTGGCGACTACGAAGCTGCACGAAGCAGTCGGGATCGCGGTCTACCTAATGCAATCGTTGCTGCGAAGAGGTGTTCCCATGCGTATGGGCATCGCCAGTGGCTCGTTTGAAGCCGTTCGGTTTCGCTCCGACATTACCGTCGACGGTGGGGATCACGCCGCTCACTTTCTCGGGACTGGTGTAGTCTGGGCACACGGAACCGAGAGTTGTGGCATTAACGGATGTCGAATCCTTCTACATCCCAGCGCAGCCATCCTGCTAGACGACCCTCTTCACAATCCGCCCGCGCCTGCTTCTGAGCATGTGATGCATCTTGAGTGCTCTGCTGCTGAGTGTCAGAACAAACGCGGAATTGTGCATGAGATTAACTACTGGGATTTTGGTTCAACCAAGGAGAAGCGCGCATGGTGTGAGCTTCAGAAGATGTGGGATGAAGCACCAGAAACAGAGCGTCGTCATTTTCAGGCTACGGCCGAGGCCATTGATCGCATGCGCGTGGCTCGAGGAGAAGCACCTATTAGTAATCTGCGGCGTCGTACGATTGCTCATAACTCGTCACGCAAAGCTTGACCTGTCCACATTCACGTAACGGGGGCTACGCTTCGGCGAGAACGCTTTTTCGATGGACGTAGTGAGCGCCGGAATGCCGATTACAACGGGAGTCAGTGTCAGCCACCTAGCGAAAAACCGTCGGACGCCGGGGCGATCCAGCAGTCCGCATAGCAATGCGTCGAAAACCTTGGCGAGTATGTCAGACATGGCCCGACGGGAGTCGTCGGAAATGGGAAATGTCGCGTGCTCTAGCGGGACGATAGTGAGCGGTACCACTTGCGGACGACGGGGGTCGCCGTCGTGTCGTCATAACGGAAGCAGTCGGCGAGAGCATCGATGCTTTGCACTATCCCCTGAAGCATGGGTGCGGAAAGGCTGCTGCCGGCGCCGGTCTCGTAGTGACTGACCCAGTTCCCTACGATCGCTGGCACATGCACAGTATCGAGATTCGTTACCTGATTGGCATCCAGTACCAGCGTGCTTGCGCTCTTGTGCAGCTCCGTGTGCACCTTGATCGCTTCCAGGCAATTTGAAACCATCCGTGATTGGTCTTTCATGGCGAAGTCAATCGGCACCGGGATATTCACCTTCCGAATGATCTGTTGCAGCGCGAACTCAAGATACTGGCGAATGAGTGGCTCGGCCTGCGTGGTCTGACCCGCCGACAGCAATGTCGAAATCGTCGTCTTGAGTCGGTTTGCGTCCTGAGACTGGCTCAGTATCGCCCCCATCGGGGGAGCGCCCTGTAGTTTGTGGTGCTTCCAGGCGACCGCTGAATCCGAGCCGAGACGGTCAAAGTACTTCTCAAGGAGCCCGTCATGGCTTAACAGGATAAACTGAAGTCCTTGGGCGTTCAGTCCGAACTGCAACTGGCTGCGCAACAATTCCATCAAGGCGAGCTGGTGTCCGGAGTCGAAGCTCGATGTGACATCATCCGTCACGACAAAGCGCGGTGCGCCAACGTGTCTCATTGCTGCCGCGAGAAATACAGAAATCGCCAGTGCGTTTCTGAAACTTTCGGACAACAGCGCGCGGGCTGAGAGCGCATGCTGACCATGAAAATCGCTGAGCTGGACATGAAGGTCCTCGCGTCCCGCATCGCGGCGCAATTCGGGAACGATGTCCGCCACATTCATGATGCGCCGGAACATATCCTTGTATTCGGAGTCGATCGCCGCAATTCGGGCGGTGGAGAGTGCAACTTCCGCGTCCGCATAGACGCCTGTCGCCCTCGTCACGAAATTGCGCCATCGTTCTCGGATCGCGATACGGGCGCGGATACGTCCTTCGTCCTGCTGCTTGTCGCGATAGGCAACGAGGCTCCCCTTGAATTGCCGTCCATATTCAACCTGCTCTGTGAGTTGAACGAGGCTTTGAGGGAGTTCCTTTTCCAACTGGTCCTTGCGGCTGCGCAGTGCCGACAGTTTGTCCGCGAGCTGCGTTTCGAGCGTCGTCAGACGTGCGAGTGCATTCGTTACGGCCGCCGAGGTGAGTGTTCCCGCCGTCACGTCGCGGTCTAATGTTCCCGAGAGCCGCTCGGCCTCCGGAACAGAGAGCGCGGCAAGCTTCTCAAGTCTTGAGAGACGCTGGATGCAGGACGCCGAACGCCACTGGTCGCCGATTTCCTTGATGCTGTCCGCGACCTCCCGGTAGTGCCCGAGCTGCGACCGGATGTGTTCTGCGATTGGAAAGTCGAGCGTCTCCATGCAAAGGGGACATTGGTTGGCCTCGGCCCATGTTCCGGCCGCGATAAATTTGTCGGCTGCTTCATGCAGGCGCTTGAAGAGGTCGCCGCGCGTGGCCGCAAGCCGTGCGTCTCGCGTCGTAATCAGGTTGAGAATGGCTTCTTGCTCGGTCGCAGCGCCGTTCGGGTCGCCGGTGCCCAACGCTTCTATCGACGTGATCGCCTCAAGGGTCTTTTCCAGTTCTTTGCGCTGCTCTCCTCCCTCTGCCTGACGGACGGCGTCCTTGACTGCATTGAAGTCAACATCGAGCAGTAGCTTTCCGTCGAAAAGCGTCTTCAGCATTTCAACGCCGCCGAGCGCTGTGGCGACGTCGGACGCGTACTTGTCCAGACGGCCAACATCGTCAAACGGGTGGCCAGTGACGTGCTGATAGCTGGTGCGAAGGATCGTGAGCTGCTGCTGGACGGTCTGTTGTGCGGACGTGGCCTGCGTATTTAAAACCGCAAGGCCAAGATCGCCATTCAGGGCCGTCGTGTTCGATGCCGCCTGAAGAGACTGACGCATGTCGGAATAGGCGGAAAGGCCGAGCAGCGAAGAGAATGCTCGGCCGCGCTGAAGCGGCGTATCGTCAATGAAGCGGGTAAAGGTCCGGTAATCCAGAAGGCTGAAATCCTCGCCAAGGCTTGTCAGCAATGCTTGTGGGTCGGCGTGACCGGTTGTGCTGGTAACGGTACGTTGGCCTTGCCTGCTGCGTTCGATCTTGACATAGACGTCCGGCGTGCCGTCATCCGGTGCCAGCTCAAGTTCGATGGTCGCCCCACTTCCGGAATGAAAGCGGTTGCAGTAGTAAGCGTCTGGGTTTTCCTGTGCCTGGAGCAAGGCGAGACGCGGGATTTCGCCATGGAAGGCATAGCACAGCGCGTCGAAGAGTGAACTTTTGCCGTTCGCGTTGACGGCAAAGATGGAATTAACCGAATTTTGGCTAAACTTCAGGTCAAGCGGCTCGCCCTCGTTATTGATGCCGCGAAAGCCCTCGACGCGCAGACGGGTCAGAAAGTAGCGTGCCATTACGATGCTCCGCCTGCTTGTGCCACGAGCACGTCAAGTGCGGCGACGATCGCCGCGTTGAAGGTGCTACGCGCCTGGCTATTGCGTTCTCCCTGTCGAACGATGGCGGCGAGCTTGTCTTTGTTCGCGGCAAGAATCGCAGCCATTCCCGCATCGACAGCCTCCAGTTCCACCATGAACGCAGACCAATTGGCCTCGAATGTATTGCTGTCGTCAAAGCGAAACACTGGCATCGCTCGCACCCTCCTTTGCTATTGGCGACGTACACGTCACGAAGTCGAGAATCTCGAAATAAGTCCGTCGATTGTGGCGTTGCCTCTGATCTGGTCGTCCGGGATGAGCAGATAGACCCACGGCTTCGTGCCGCCGCCGGGCGCGTACTGCGTCGCGGTCTTGCACCACTTCGTCGCCGCGGCGGCCTTGGCCCTGACGGTCGGGTCGTCAAGTTCGTTCTGCGCCTTCACCTCGCAGATGAGCATTGTCGTCTTCGTTTCGGCGACAAAGTCCGGCTCGTAGGCTTCGCCGGAACGGTAGTCGATGCGGAACTGGTTGCGCGCAGGCTTGATCCATTTTTCGACGCCAGCGTCAGCGTCGATAAGGACGGCGAGCCGTCGTTCGGGGTCGGTATCGAATTTCTGAAGGGGGTAGCAGCATTTCGTGAAGCTGCCGAAAACGTGCTTTCTGGTATCGGATAGCGGCGCGGCGGCCTGCTTGAAATCCCGGACGCGCTGCCCGGCAGGGACGTTCATCGCCTGTGCCTGAAGAAGCGTGAACCCACGCGTGACGGTGACTTGATAGTCGTCCTCGCCAAGCGGCGTTTCGCGGTAGTGGTGCATCATCTGCGCGAACACGAAGTTGGCAAGGTCCCGCCCGTGCCGGAGCAACACATTTTCGACCTCCGCGTCGTTGTAGAGATAGGACTTCACGCGCGCGACGACTTGGCCGGCCAGCTTGTAGAGCAAGGCCGCGTGGGCGTCGTAATCGATCTCGTTACGCTCGATGAGGTAGCGCAGCAGATAGTCCTCGGTGCGGGTCTCGCGCGGGTCGTCGATGGCGCGGGCGAGATATACGCGCGCCTGTGTGCGCAAATCTTCAATGATGATGCCGTCGTCCATCGGCCGCATGTTGATAGTCGAAAGGTCGTCGAGGTCGAAATCCTCGAAGGTGAATGTCATCTGCTTCTTTGGAAGTACGACGATCTGCGGAATGGATATCGTGCGGTCGGCGACCGTGTTGGCCACGGTCTCGACGATCTTGTCTATGCGCGGCTGTTCGATCATGCCTTCGAGTGTTCCCTGGACGGGACGCACAAGCTCGCGCACTTCATCGGCAATTTGTCTCTGAACGTCCAGGTCGCGCAGCCCCTCGGCGCTTCCAAGCTTGCGTTCGTAGCGCTTAATGACTTCGAGGGTGACTTCCGCGGCCTTGCCTTCCGTGGGCGAGTTGAAGACGAAGGCGTCGCGTTGCTCCTTATGGAAGCCCGGAATCTCGGGTTGCGCGCCGGTCACAACCATTTCGGCAACGGACGGTGACGAAACCAGCACCGAACCGGTTGCGGAGATATCGCCGCCGTCGCCGATCTCGACCGTCTTCATCACGATGGAACCAGGCTCCCGCGCCTTGGCGATGATGTCGTCAAAACGGTCGTGGGCGATCACGGTCAGGCGGTCAACGGCAGCAAATTCATCATCGCCGCCTTTGGACACGCGCTTTCCGAATGGCAGGCGCAAGCCGCGCCCCAACGTCTGCTCCGTCAGGATTTCGGAGGCGGAGGCGCGCAGCGGAACGATCGTATAAAGGTTGGTTACGTCCCACCCTTCCTTGAGCTTGTTGACGTGGATGACAAATTCGGTGCGGCTATCCTTCTCCAGCGCCACGAGACGCTCCGTCGCTTCTTCGCTTTCTTCGCCCCGGAGGGCCGAATGCACTTCGGCGACTCTGCCTTTGAATCGCCCCTTGAAGAATTCGTTGGATTCGATAAATTCGCGCAGGCGCTTGGCCTCGGTGGTATCTGCTGCCACGACGAGGATGAACGGCGTCACCTTTGGCGCGCCGGTCGTGCGGTGATAGCGGTCCAGCTCCACGGCCACATGGTCGTGATAGTGAACCGCGTCTTCGAGCTTGATGCGTTCCAGCTCGGCTTCACCGACGGACTTCGGGTCGAAGTCCTTGCGAGTGGCGACGGCCGGCTCCTTGACAAAGCCGTCGGCCATGGCCTGCCCGAGCGTGTAACTGTAAATCACGTTCTTGAACGGAACCGACTTCGCGCCGACAGTCTTGGGCGTCGCCGTCAGTTCCAGCCCGAGAATAGGCTTGAGCCCGTCGATGGCATTGGCACCGGCGCTGGCACGGTATCGGTGGGACTCGTCCATCAACAGGACAAGGTCATCGAGCTTGGAGAGGTATTCATAGTAGCTCTCTCCGATGGTCTCCTGAAGGCGTTTCATGCGCGGCTTTCCGCGCGGGCTCTCTTCCTTGTTGATCTTGTCGACGTTGAAGATGTTGACATGAACGTCGGAGCCGAAAATATCCGCCGAGCGGCCCGTCTCATACCGCACGCCGACGCCGCTTTCATAGTTGTCGCCGGTCACGATGAGCGGCGGGTTCGCGGCAAATTCGGCGACGCCCTTGAAGACGTACTTAGGGCTGTTCGGCGAGAAGTCAGCGATCAGCTTCTCGTAGATCGTCTTGTTTGGAGCCAGCACGAAGAAATGACGGCTCTTGCCGGTGAGATAGAGGTAGGAGATGAAAGCGCCCATGAGGCGGGTCTTTCCAACGCCGGTCGCAATCGCAAAACACAGTGACGGAAAAGCGTGCTCGAAATCCTCGACGTTCGGATAGAAGTCGCGGATGATGGCGAGCGCAGCGGCCGCATCGCCGACCTTGGTCAGCTCCGTCTTCGCCAGGACGTCGGCAAGGATTTCGAGGGAGTCGGTCTGCGGCTTGCGAAGCGAAAGGCGCTGGCTGATGCTGCGGACAGTGCGGTCGCTCACTTGCCTTCCTCCTGCCCGAAGAGATCGTCCTGTGGCGTGCCATTTCCGTTGATGCGTTTCTTGTGAGACTTGGCGCTCTGCGCCGAATAGTCACCAGCTTTCTTCGCGCGCGGCACTTCGGGCAGGTTGGCGACGTTGAGGCTGTAATCGTCATGGCCCCATTCGCACTTGCGAAGCACGGCTTGCGGTATTTTCCTGACGGTGAGGTTGGGGAAGGCGTCGGCGTTGGCGCGAAACGCCTTGCAGCACACAAGCAGCGTGCGTGTGTCACCAACTTCTTCTGAAATGGCCGCGAGTTGGTCATGTGTCAGGCTTTGCGTTGTGACGTAGATGAAATCCGTTTCCGATGAACAGCCCTGCATCCAGTAATGTGCTTCATCCGGCCGGTAGATGAAACCCATCAGCTTACACACGGCCTGCGAGAGTTTGGCGGCGTCAAACTCCTTCGAGATGACCCAATTTCCCCACGCATCCTTTTCTAGGAGTGACGGCGCAAGGCAGTAATAGCGGAATCCGCCGCCGCCCTTCCATTCAACGGCCTCCGTGATGCCGCCCGCATCCGTGCCGTCGATAGTCTTTCTCAAGCGCGGCGCGATGTGAGTCTCGCAATGATTGCCAAGTTCTACCATGATCCAGCGGCGACCCATTTTTTGGGCGACCGCGCCTGTCGTCCCTGACCCTGCGAAAGAGTCGAGCACGATATCGCCGGGTTTCGTGGCAAGCGCCATCACTCGCTCCAGCAAACGCTCCGGTTTTGGCGTCTGGAATGCGTCACGTCCAAATAGAGCGTTCGATTCCGCCTTCGAGGTGCGATTGCTTCCGACGTCGGCGTGCGTCCAGATTGTTTCCGGGGGCCGCTTCGACTCCAGGTCACCGTAGATGCGGTAATAGGGTGTCCATCCTGCGCGACCGGATATCCATTCGATGAGGTGCGCGTCGTCGCGCGTGCGCTCTTCGCCCCACCGCCACCGGCCATCGGACCCATCGTTCCGCTTCGGCAATATGAGTGTGCCATCAGGCGCTGTCATCGGAAAGAATAGCGTTGGACGATCCGCACGCCGGTCGTCACCGCCCATCGCGCGCAGGGGTTTCAGGTAATAAGGGCGCCCGGCGTCGTCCGTCTTGTTGTAGTGCTCCGGAAGTCCGTCTCCACTTGTGACTCCCTTGTTGATGACGAAAGCCCCAGCGTCCTTGGCGTAAACCAGGATATGGTCGTGCCGCGAGGAAAAGAACTCGGCGTCCATTCTGGGGCTGTCGGATTTTTCCCAGATAACGTCGGCCAGAAAATTCGGGCGGCCAAAGACCTCGTCGCACAGCACCTTGCAGTAATGGGCTTCGTTATCGTCGAGCGTGATCCACGCAGACCCGTCAGCGGACAAAAGACGGCGAAGAAGCTCCAGGCGATCACGCATCAGCTGTAGCCAGAGGGAATGTTCAACCCCGTCGTTATAGTGCTCGAAGGCCGATCCGGTGTTGTAGGGAGGATCGATATAGACGCATTTCACTTTGCCTGTGTATTCCGTTTCCAGCGCCTTGAGCGCGAGCAGATTGTCGCCCTGGATCAGGATGTTGTCGAAGATGTCATGGTCGGTCACGCGCGCCTTGGCGTGATACGACTTGTCGGTGTCCTCAAGAAGAATCCGCGGCTCGAGTCGCGGGCGTTCGTCCTTGCCGATCCAGGTCAGTTCCAATCGTTGCTTGCGCGCGCTCATGATGATCGCCTTTCTTGTCGTTTTTGCTGGTATTCATGCGACTCCAGCAGAAACTCGCAGAGTGTGAAAGCGACGTTCACCGCGAGTTTTGCGTGATGCGGAGCCGGATTGTAGCGGCGCGCGTGCCGGTCACTGGCCTTGTTCGAGACCTCGAACAATCCGCCGATTTGCTTCTGAAGTCCGTCAAGAATGGTCTTCAAGTGCGTCTCCAGGGAATCATCCTTCGGCGCGAGATTCAGGGGAACGGCGAGGAGTTTGTAAAGGGCGCGTACGTCGCCCTCGCTTTCCTTAAAGGCCGTGCCGGTCTTGCGCAGAAGCTGCTTAAGGAACTCTTCGACCAGCGTATAGGCGCTGGCGATTGCGCCGGCCGAATCGCCATTGGCAATCTTCTGGCGGGCCTTTTCGACGTGTTCCTGAATGGACTCTTCCGTGAGCCTCACAAGGGACGGAGCGGCGACGATGGCGGTGCTCAATGCGTCGGACACGAAATGTCCGTTTTCGTATCGAAACCCTTCGCGTTCCATGCGGCGCACCAAACTCTTTATAGTGGCCTGTAGCGTATCATTCGGCGCGGTCTCCTGGCCGCGCTGAAGCCCCTCCATGATCTCTTCGTAGGTGATGAGAAGCTTTCGAACATCGGCCACTGACGAGAAATCTATGTTTGCATAGTAGGTCTCAACCAACCCGCGGCGCTGGCCGCTGACGGCAGGTTGAAATCCCTCAAGGGGCGTGAGCCCTCCTGCATCAAAGAGCATGTCAATCTCACGCAGAACGTAGCCCGTGAGCACCTCGCGGAACTCGTTTCTCGTCGCCTTGCTGATAAGCTCCCTGCTCATGTCACTTCCCACCGAATTGTAAAGAGAGGGGTCAGGGAAGGTTCAAGCTTCAGGCTCTCCTGAATTTTGTCGAGCATGGATTCGACATCGGCGCGAATTTTCGCGCGGCGGTCGAAGAACTCCGCTTTCAGCTTGTCGCGCTTGGTTTCCAAGCCGCTGATACGGCGCTTCTCGGCGACCTTTTCGGCCATGGGGAGGCCGGATCCGCGCAGGGCCTTCTTGGATTCTTTGATCTCGGCCTCGGCAGTCTTGATTTCGGTTTCGAAGGCACGCTCCAAATCTTCCGCGTAGTGATCGAGGTTTTCGCTTTCGACGTCGAGCCATTCGGCGTTTTGCTGTTCCGCTTCATCGAGCAACTCTTTACGCCGCACGGCCTCGCGGCCTTGCAAATAAGACTCGGGCGGCGTGCCGGACGGCGGCTCGTTCTGCGCCGGAACACGGAACAGGCGCTCGAAGATTTCAGGATGGATCGGGTCTCCGTCATCAGCGACGGCCGCAATGACCAGATGTTCGCGCGTGACGGCAGGCGTCTTGATGTGCAGCTTGGCGACCCGCGCCCATCCGGCCATCCCGCGCAATCCCTCCACGTCAGTTAGCCGTCCGGCGCGATAGGCGGACAGGTCGAAGCGGAGGCACGAGGCCGCGTCGAACCGGCGTTCCGTCGCCTTCTTGACAACTTCCGTCGCCAACGTGCCTTCCAGCAGGCGGAAGAACTTCCAGCCTTTTTCGTCGGCCAACGGCCATTCGGTCGTGTAGGTGTCGCCGCGATAGTCGAAGCGGCGCTCGTCGTTCGCGTGAAATCGCGCGTCGGGCAGTTCCGCGCGCGCGACATAGAGAAGCTGTTTGTCAAAATCCGAAAGCTGGCTGTTGATCTCGTCCTTACGGGTCTTGAGCCGGTCGATCACCCTTTCATCCACGGTTTCGAGAAGGCGCTTGCGCACGTCGAGCATCTGTTCGTCGATGCGCTCTTTGAGTTCGTCCTGAAGCTTGTCGAAGGCAGCGTCAATCTCGGTTTCAGTGCGCGCGCTCTGCACGATCTGAAAAATGCGGCGCTCGATATCGACGCCGCGCTCGATGACGCCGAGCACCTCGTCGCTCGCGCCGAATACGCCCTTGAACAGGTTGAATTTCTCGTCGAGAAGCTGGTGAATGCGCTGCTCGGCATGGTTCTTCAGGTTGAGGAAGTTGACGACGGTCACGTCGATCTTCTGGCCGTACCGGTGGCAGCGCCCGATGCGCTGCTCGACCCGCTGCGGGTTCCAGGGCAGATCGAAGTTGACGAGGAGGGAGCAGAACTGAAGGTTGATGCCTTCAGCGCCGGACTCCGTCGCGATGAGAATAGTCTTGCGGTCGCGGAACGCTTCGACAACGGCTGCTTTCATGTCCGCGGTCTTCGAGCCGGAGACGGTGTCCGAGCCTTTGTGGCGTGCGAGCCAGTCCTGAAAGATCGTCTTGCTGTGCGGGTCGCTGTTCTGCCCGTTGAGCAGAACGATGTCCTCGCCGTAGCCGTTGTCGGCAAGAAGCTTCGCCAGATAGTGTTGCGTGCGGACTGATTCCGTGAAGATCACAGCCTTGCGCTCTCCGCCCTTCTTGACGATTTCATCCAGCACGCCGGGAAGCGCCTTGACGAGCGCATTGCCTTTCTCGTTCTCGCCAATGGAAAGGGCCAACCTGCGGTATTCCTCCAGCTCCGCGATTTCGGCCTTGAGCCGGACGGGATCGACGGGCGCTGCGGCTTCCGTATCGCTGTCCTTGTTCTCGTCAAGTTCCTCGGCCTCTTCGTCGACTACGTCGTAATCGGCGACGGTCTCAATCGTCGGCGGTTGCAGCAACGTGAGCCGCTCGATGATCTTTTTCAGCGTTTCGGAGATGGCGAAGGTCGATGAACCGAGAATCTTGCGCACCACCATCGTGACGAGCTGGTTGGGCTTGTCGCCGAAAGCAATCGTGTCCTTGCGCTGAAGATAGGCTGAAACATCGGCGTAGAGCTTCAGTTCGTCCTTCGACGGTGCGTATTCCATCGTGAGCGGACTGCGTTCGGTGTAGCGGATGAGACCCGCCTGCTGCACCTGCCGGCGCAACGTGCGCTTGCAAATCGGCTCCAGCCGCTTGCGCAGGAAAATATGACCGTTGCGCGCACCCGGTCCCGCGACATACTGACTGCGGAATGAGTCCTCATCGCCGAAATGGTGTTCGTCGAGCACGGAAACAAGGCCGTAGAGTTCCATCAAGGAATTCTGAAGCGGCGTGGCTGTCATCAAAATCTTGAAAAACGGCCGCGTGGCGTCGCGCAGGCGCTTGGCGCGCGTCCCGCCTTCCTTCCGATAGACATTGCGCAGGCGGTGCGCTTCGTCGAATACCACCAGGTCCCACTGACCGGTGCGAACGTCGTCCGCCTTGAGCGCGGCGAACTCGTAAGACGTGATGACGACGTGGTCGTTGTGTTCAAACGGCCGGGCAATCCCCTTTTTGCGGAGGTCGTTGTAGCTTTTGCTTTCGACTATCACGGAGGGAAGAGAGAACTTGTCGTAAAGCTCCTGACTCCACTGCTTGCGCAGCGACGCAGGCACGATCAGCAGGATGCGCCGGCGGCGCTCAGCCCAGCGTTGAGCAATGACGAGGCTGGCCTCGATGGTTTTGCCGAGGCCGACTTCATCGGCAAGCAGGACGCCCTTTGAGAGCGGGGATGCAAGCGCGAACAAGGCGGCGTCCACCTGATGAGGATTCATGTCCACACGCGCAGTCGAAAGCGATTGCGCGAGCGCGTCCTGGCCCGTTCCCTCAAGCGTAATGCGGTGCGCAAAGAAGGTTCCCTGCTGTGGGGAATAACGCGCGCCGGCGAGCATGGCCTCGGTGAACTGCTCCGGCCCGACATCCGTGCTGTCATTGGGAACGGCCATGTCGGCGATCGACTTGGTCTTGATCCAGGTTGAGATCGTCGCGCTATCAAATCTCCACGATCCGCCGACCTTTAGGCCAGGAATTTTCGAGGCAGCGGCCAGCTTATAGACCGTCTTCTCGTTGATCTTTAGGAGGTCGGCGACTTGCCGTATGGTGAGAAGATTTTCCAACATGCTTTGACTGTAGCATGTCAATAGCCACATCTGGGGGAAAATTAGGGAAAATCAGAGATAATGAGAGATTATGGTTAAATGATGGGCAAGGGACGGCATTAAATGGCATTAGCTGCCTGGCTGGAGTCCCGACCCGTCGTGCGCACGTAACTGGCGGCTCTGTCTCTCTCGCGAATGCATGCCTCAACATCTAGCGTGCCGACCAGCCCGTCGTCATCCACTTGGGGGGCTACCGCATCGACTTTCGCCTGGCGGAACGTCATCCGAATCACTGTCGGTTGTTCACTTCCCAGGCGTCGAAGTTCTTGGCAATGTGCACTCTTCGCCGCGAACGTGAGCCGGGAACAGTCAAGAGAACTCAAGCCGCCCTCCCAACATCCCAATCTCCAGGGCGACTCCCTTGGGTTTCAGTGATTGGCACGGTCAGGAAAAAGGATCTCATAATTCCCTGCTTAAGAAATCTCAATCATTAGTCCGCGGTTGGTATTGTCGAATTCAATCTCGTCCAGCTTGCTGAAAGCCCTACCGATCCATCTATTGTGGTAGTTCGCAGTCCAACGAACCTTTGCGCGATGCTCTTCCACTTTTGCGCCCTGCAGCTTAGTCAACAGGTCCGATATTCGATCACGATGGACCCGCAATACATCCAGATTCGTAACTCCTTCCGGGTGTGTGCCTTCGAACAGGTGCGTAAGGTACTGAACGGAGAACTGACCGTCGTCGTTGCGCTCCAGCAATTCTTCGAGAGCTTCCCTGGCCGCCTCCGCTGTCGCGCGGCTATTCGGCACCGAAAATGGATTCAAGCCACGGGGAACGACTAGGTGTTCGTCAACTAGTATCCTGGGATATCGTGCGAGCTTAGACTCAAGCTCGTATGCACGATTGAATGCCGGCCCGAAGATCCGGGACTCTTGAATACATACGTCGCCGAAAGTAAGGCCGCCGCGGACGAGAATGCCATTGCAAACCAAATTACCTTGAAGCATACACAAAGACTCGATCTCTCCAACCAATAGGTCATATGGCTTTACGCCTTCCTCTCGTGACAATGGCTGGACGCGGATGATGGTATCTGAAAACTGCACAACCATGGGCGCAAGTTCAGCGCGCGCATAGATACCAGCGCGACGTTGTCTGACCTCGCTAAAGGCGAGCATTGCATCCAGCTGCGCATTGATGTGTTCCGCTGTTTTCTCCTTGATGAGTTCCTTGAAGGCAAGAATATCCAGAAATGTAACAAATGCTGGCAAATAGCCAGTTCCCAAATCCCGAAATCTGGTCGGTGACTGTTCGACCGATTCGTTCTGAGATTTGGTGCTACCCCTTGGTCCCTTCGGCATTTTCACCTTCTTTCTTGTTAGCGAGGTCATTGCGCATCCATTCTCATCAGATTGAAAGGTGCACGATGATAGCGCAGACGAAATACCTCGATATAGACTTGGTTGCGCCTGCATTCCAGGCCGGACCAATGAGCGAGTGCGATTGTGAGTGGATGGCGCAATCGAGCCGGTGTAAAGAGCGCCAACGGGGATTGTGCATTGCTGAAACCCCCTGTCGAGTAAAGTGATCCAACGTTCCTAGATCTGCGCTCCGTGGCAGTGCTTGTATTTCTTGCCAGAACCGCACGCACATCGCTCGTTGCGACCAATTTTTCGACCCGATGGCTTCACTTGCGGTTTAATGAAAACCGCTTTGCCAGTCTCAATGGAACGTCTCAAATCCATTTGCACAGGTTCCGACGGTTTGATTGAGACGGGCGGACCACCCAGATGGAGATGTCGATATACATCGTCAAATACATCCGAGTAATGAGGATTCAACTGTATCAAATCCACCTTCGCGCTCAACGTTGCATCGAAGTTACCGTGTCGGACAAAATATCCGGCGTAGTCTAGCTCATCGTCGGACATTACCTTTCCGTGCACCAAAATCCGCTGGGCCAGGTAACGCTGGAACTCTTTGGGTCCCCATCCGAAGTGCTTCCACGCATCTCCCAGATTGGCAAGATCCATGACGTTTATGGCCCAGGGATAGGGGTCAGTTGGTCCCTTCTCCAGTAAAAGAGTAAGGTTGGTAGCTAGCGCCCCAAAATTGTCACGCGTAACGCAAATGCCGACTAACAACTTAGACGAGTCGGGCAATAATCTACCCAGCTCGCGGCCACGATCGTCGTACAATGAAACCATCTCGCCAGTTCGCAGCCTACTCAATATTCGGTTCGCTTGCTCGTAAGCGTTTTGAATTCCAGTATCACCTCTGAATGCATTACGGAGGCGTACGAAGGCTTTATCAGGGTCTCTAAAGGGCTCGGTTGGTGGTGATGCCTTTACCTCGACTACGAGGCACATACCCTTATCATCGATAACGATGTCGTGCTCGAATTTCGAGTCCTCGGTTTCGAAAACATTCGTCCAGATTGACGCATCGGGGCCTACGAACGGTCTAATTTTCTCCAATACTTCCGCTTCGAGTGCCTTATCCCTTGCACGAAGATATTTCTCTCTCGCTGCACTTCTCAGGACGGCGCGCTCGAAAGTGAGAAGCAGCGCGATATAAATCCCATTCGCCATTGGTGACGACGCGCGGTCGTGACCAAGTCTGATAAGCGGCCTCGTTTCGGCGATGCTTTGTTCGGTAGGGTATCGAATCTGAGGCCCCGCACCGCGTTGCACTGAAAACAGCGGCCAAAATATTTTCCCGGTATCGGAGAACGCCTCTAGCATTTCGGAAAACGAGATGGTGCCGACAACACTAATGGCTGCTACCAGGCGTTCAGCAATTGCGCCGCATTGCAGCTCCCGCGTGGCCTCCTCGCGCTTCTTAACGGACCACCTTTCACGTTTAGCGGCGTTCAAAATGCTTTGTCGACGCTCCTGCATTTCGGTTGCCATTTCTTGACATTTATCCAGAGACGCCTGGAGTCTTTCGGATATCCACTCCGCAATGGCAAGCGCATCACTGACGCTGATTCCGACCTCATGCGTAATATCCCTATCAAAGGGCTGCAAGTAAGTCCTCATGCGATCAACGATTTGCTGCGGGGACGCAATTACGCCATTGTTGAAGTAATTCAGGAAGGCCAGCATCGATACCTCACGCGATCGATGCCACTCCGGCGCCAATGAGCCCAAGTCTTCATCCTTGGCTGGAGCGCTATCCAAAATTAGTCCGGTCTTGCTCGCCAAAAATAGCCCCCCCCCTTGAGTAGCCGGGGGTAGGCCGGCGTTTACAGCTGAGTGGATTTGAGGCGGTCGGCGACC